>VOFI01001843.1_pt1 | contig 21228 bp, 30 predicted proteins | sample 5384131 | NCBI WGS metagenome assembly VOFI01 (sample SAMN12384728, study PRJNA508395) | human gut metagenome | isolation source: healthy gut H | host: Homo sapiens | reverse complement strand
AAACTGATTATCCTCTTTTGTGGTACGCTGGCATTAGCTGCCTGCGGAAATGGCCTTGAGAAAAAAGCCAATGAAAAACTGATGGTTGCCAAGGCTGCCTACGAACGTGGCGACTATGAAGAAGCTAAGCTGCAAATTGACAGTATCAAGATTTTGTATCCCAAAGCGTTCGAAGCACGTAAGGCGGGACAGGCACTGATGCTTGATGTTGAAACAAAGACACAGCAAAAAACGCTTGCTTATCTGGATAGCGCCTTTCAGGCAAAAACACGAAAGAATTCAACGCCATCAAAGGACAAATTCACACTAGAAAAAAGATGCCGAATATCAACAAGTAGGCAACTACCTCTGGCCTACACAGACCATTGAGAAAAACATGCACCGTTCGTAGCCTCCGCTTCCAAGTGAACGAGCAAGGTATCATGAGTATGACCTCTATCTATTGCGGTGCCGGCAATATCCACCACAACAAAGTGAAAGTGATTGCTCCTGACGGCAGTTTTGCCGAGACTCCAAGCTCCAAAGACAGCTACGAGACGACCGATATGAACGAGAAAATAGAAAAAGCCGATTACAAACTGGGAGAAGACGGTAACGTAATCGAATTTCTACACCTCAACAAGGACAAAAATATCCGTGTGGAATATATGGGCGACCGTACCTATAAAACAACAATGAGTCCAACCGACCGGCTAGCCGCAGCCAGGTGTTTATGAATTAGCACAAATCCTCTCTGCCATGGAACAGATTAAAAAAGAACAAGAGGAAGCCAACCTGAAAATCGGATTCATCAATAAGAAAAAAACGGAAGGCGGAAAAATTACCGATTAATAAAAAGGACTCCATTTGGAAGAAAACGACTGTGCGAAAATAGATAAATGATTTTTTTATTTTTTTAGACATAAGAACAAAAGAACATAAAGGCTGCGCTTTTGAAAATTTTTGTTGCTTATTGAACTGCTATTTTATTTTTTGTTCTTTTGTTAATTAATTCCCATTTAAAAAACCGTCAAAAGACTATTTAGCAGGGTCAATAAAACTGACGGGAATAGTTGTTATTTTTCATAAACGACAACCATTCCCGTCAAATGCATAATGAGACTCTTAATCCTCTGCATGAGAGAAAAGGCGTTTCCTGGTAGGGAGAAAAGGCGTAGTCTGCCATCATCAAACGGCGTAGCCTGGTAAGCAAAAACGGCGTGGTCTACACACCTTATTTTACTCCTTCTATTCAACTGATTATTAGCCTTTTCCTGCTTTGATTTTCCGACCCGTTTTCCGGTCGTCTTCTTTTTACCGACTGCAGACTTTGTCTTTCCGGCAAAAGGATTGTTACTTTTTTTGATTAACATAGACAACACTTATATAAACAGTACTTATATCTGATTCTTGTTCCTCTTATTCTCCTTCGTAATACTCACCCAAAAACCAGCGAGCCACAAAATCCCAGTTTTCCTGCAATAACTCCTTTCCGTTCTCAAACGGGAACTGTGCTTCCGGCAACAAATCGTGTTCCATTCCATATTTCAGCAGATCAAACGGACACAAACCTTCTTCACAAAACAGCTCGTATGCTTCCTCTTCTGCCAGTTCGGCATTGTAGAGCGGATTACGTTTGTCTGCAAAATATTCGGCTACATCAGGCCCTATCAACAGACCTTTCGGATTGGCGAAAACCACGAAAGTTATCAAATTCTCTTAAGTCAGGCAACAGAGAATCCTCTTCATCCTCCCATTTCAATGATTGCACAAAGAAAATTTCAGCGCTTCGTAAGAGTCAAAATATAAAAGCGGTTCACCTTTGCTCGCTTCAAGGAAACGTTCTACGTTCGTAGGCATCTTTTCTCCCGGCAAAGCTACCGGCAGAGGCATTCGCTTCTTTTGCATCAATTCCGTTTCCAGCAGCCAGTCCGTCGCCAGGTAATCGCTGATAGGAGCCAATTCGAACGCAGCATCCAAACGGTTGTAAAGCGTATCTGCAAACTCCAGCAAATCCGCATCCATCGGGTTCTCCACTCCGTCAAAATCATCACCGACCGGTGAATTGATTGCCCACAAAAGGAAAACAACATCTTCACGGTTGATTTCGTCCGGCAGATATTCGTCCGTCAACGTGTAGAAAGGCAGGCAACGTCCGTAGTTTGCCTGATGCCAGTGAATAAACTGACGCCAATTTCCTCCGTCTGCTACGCAATCTTCCAAGTACAGGGCACACGTCAAAGCCACTCGCTTCTGGTCTTCTTCCATCTCTTTCCCACCATATATATACGATTCGGCCACCAACGGCAATAGCTGATTAGCGAAATCCAGATACCATTCATCCGTATTCACTGCCTTTGCACGACCGTGAGCGTCCAGCCATGCTTTCATATATATCTTCTGTTGCTTCATACTACAAACGTTTCAAAAGCCAGTTTGATAACCTTTTCTACCGGAGCATCCGGTTCTTCCTTCAGGATAGCCAGCACCACTTTCTGCGAAGGGGCGGCGGCAAAAACCGAGCATTGTTAATGCAGACACCGCCTCTTCCTGCACTTCCGCATTGGCAGGTTGCAACAACAAACCTGCGGAAGCCCCTCCGGCAGCAGACATACTCATTGTCTTTATCTTGTCTTTCAGGTCGACAATAACGCGCTGCGCTGTTTTCAGTCCGATGCCCTTCACCGTTTTCAACAAGTTCGCATTTTCGGTGCTGATCACATTCACCAGTTCGGCAGGCGAAAGGGCGGAAAGAATCATACGAGCCGTATTCCCTCCCGATGCCCGAAACGGAAATGAGTAGTAGGAAAATCTCCCGTTCCTGTTTCTCGGCAAATCCGTAGAGCACATAAGCGTCTTCACGAATCGCCTCGTGAATATATAGCTTACAGTTTTTCTTTCCCTGAATAGCCGAATAGGTATTCAAAGATATATTGGCGGCATATCCCACCCCATTACAGTCGATCACTGCGGTTGCCGGACTTAGTTCGGCAAGTTCGCCTCTAATATATTCTATCATAACAGGGACAAAGATAAAACTTTCTCACCACAGATTACACTGATTTTCACAGATTATTCTTTTGTACATTAGATATGAAGAATATGAAAAAAATAAAAATATTAAAGCGGATGAACCAAAGTTAGTAGTAAATTGTTTACTTTTGCAAGGCAAAAGAAAGAAATTTGTTCATTAAAACCAAGAAAAAATGAAAAAAGTAAGAGCTGCCATCGTTGGTTATGGTAACATTGGACATTATGTACTGGAAGCGCTTCAGGCGGCACCTGATTTCGAAATAGCCGGAGTCGTTCGTCGTGCAGGAGCAGAGAACAAACCGGAAGAGTTGGCAAACTATGTAGTAGTAAAGGACATAAAAGAGCTGGGAGAAGTAGACGTAGCTATTCTTTGCACGCCGACCCGCAGCGTAGAAAAATATGCAAAAGAATATCTGGCAATGGGTATTAACACGGTAGACAGTTTCGATATCCACACCGGTATCGTAGACTTGCGCCGTACCTTGAATGCTACCGCCAAAGAACATAAAGCCGTATCGATCATCTCTGCCGGATGGGATCCGGGAAGCGACTCCATCGTACGCACCATGCTGGAAGCTATTGCTCCGAAAGGCATCACTTACACCAACTTCGGTCCCGGCATGAGTATGGGACACACCGTAGCCGTAAAAGCGATCGACGGAGTGAAAGCTGCCCTCTCCATGACCATTCCTACCGGAACGGGTATTCACCGCCGCATGGTTTACATCGAACTGAAAGACGGATATAAATTTGAAGAAGTAGCCGCTGCCATCAAAGCAGACCCTTACTTCGTGAATGATGAAACACACGTGAAACTCGTTCCGAGTGTGGACGCTCTATTAGATATGGGTCATGGTGTAAATCTCACTCGCAAAGGTGTATCCGGCAAAACACAGAATCAGTTGTTCGAATTTAATATGCGCATCAATAACCCGGCACTGACCGCACAGGTACTTGTGTGCGTGGCACGCGCTTCCATGAAGCAACAACCGGGATGCTACACGATGGTAGAAGTTCCCGTTATCGACCTTCTCCCCGGCGACCGCGAAGAATGGATCGGACATTTGGTATAATATATTTTATACATAAAACAAAATTAAAAATAGAGAAAGACGGTACACCTTTCTATTTTTTTATCTTTGTGAGCATACTACAAAAACACAATTATGAGAAAACTATTCATTCTCTGCGCATTTCTATTACAATTCCTGTCGCCTGTCTACTCGCAGCAAGCCACAACAGCCACCATAGAGCCCAATCTAAAGTACGGAAAACCCTCCAAAGAAGAACTGTCTCTCTCACCTACTGACTACCGAGCACTGGGTACGCATCAAAATCCTGAAACCACAAGGAGTGTCATACGCCGACGTGTCCGTTCTACTAATAGGGACGAAGGAAGGAAAGAGCCAGCGACATAGAAGGCTGCACAATATGGAAAAACGGGAAATGTATAAAAACGTCCATGAAACTCTATCTTTTTCGAGCGGATCAACAACCTGTATAAAATGCTAAAATTCTCTCTGCCCGCTGTCAAAGAAGGCACTGTCATCGAATATCACTACAAACTCTGACTATTTTTCACACATCGACAACTGGATGATGCAGGAAGAACTCCCGATGCTCTACAACCAGTATAAGATCACCATCCGCATGTGTTTATCTATAACATCAATTGCGGGGAAAGACTAAACAAAGAGACTCCTCCATCCATGCCACGGAACGTGAGGGGCAGTGTAGGCGAGTCAGCAAGACTTCACCGTTTCGGCACAGGAAACCACCTTTACCGCTTCCGGCTATCCGTCAAGACGAACCTACTGCTGGTGCCCGGAAGACTCAAGGTGCAAAGTAAGTTTCGACCTGCAAGGCACCCCCAATGAATACAAACCATACAGCCAGAAATGGGAAGATGTAGACAAGCAGTTGCTCAAAACCGGAAAATACACAGTTCGGCGAACACCTCTCACTCACCAACCCTTTCCGCCCCTGAAACCAAACAAGCCTACAACAGCGAAATGAATTTCGACATCTGCGCCTTCCAGGTGCTCAAAAGAAAATGGCCTGGAACGGACGCTATCGCTCTACAGCAAAGAGCTCGAAAAAGTAATCAAGAAAGGAAGCGGCAGTAATGCCGACCTGAATTTCATCCTATCAGCATCCTGAAAGACTTCAGGGCTGGAAGCCTATCCGGTGGTTATGAGCCGACGTTCATCAGGTATGCTGCCGTACAACTTTCCTTCTCTGCAAAAACTAAATACGTTCTTTGTTGCTATCCACGATATAAACAAACAAAAATATGTATTTTTAGACAGTTCTATGGACGTACCTGCCTTTAATATATTACCGCTTGAATTGTCTGTAAACAAAGCACGCATCCTTTCCCGGAAAGAGAAAGAAGAAAAGAAATGGGTGAACGTGATGGCTCTTTCCCCACAACAAAAGTTTTATGAAGATTGATGCTCGAATGAAATCAAGTGAAAGGACATCGCCCAGCACGGTTCTCTACGGGCAGGAAGCCATCGAATATCAGGCAAATGAAAATCATAAACAGGGACAATCTCGTTTCGAATCCCTGAAAACAAAGTCAGCCAGAAAGAGCAACTCACTGTCACCAACCTGAAAGTGAAAAAAGCAGGAAAATGACTGGGCACTGATAGAAGAAGAATTCGACTTCGTCTTGCAAGCCAACCGAACGGACGATCACCTTTATATCAATCCAATGCTCTTTCCGCAATTGAAAAGCAATCCTTTTATCCAGACGGAACGGGTGCTCCCCATCAATTTCCATACCCGTACAAGTTCACGATGTTGTCTACGCTGACTCTCCCGAAGGCTACGAAGTGGAAGAACTCCCCAACCACAAGCCATCCGGTCGGAAGGAGACGGCCTGCAATGCAAATATATGATTCAGAAACAGGAAATACAATCCTGCTCAATTATGTATTCCACTTAAAGGGATATATATTCCTTTCCGAACAATATAAACAACTGCAGGAACTATGGGCCAAAGTAATCGAAAAAAAACAACGCACTCATCGTGCTCAAAAAATATAAACTTTACCTATCTATACCGATGATCCGTTCCAGCCACCCCATCCTGAAACAAAGTGATATGCCGGGCATTCAGCCTGTCCTGTGTCCTTATCTGCCTAAGTCTGCACATACAGCCGGCATGTGCACAGGATATTCTCAAGGATGCCAATTCCGTTATCGTTGAAGCACGCAGAGGTTCTCTGCAAATCTATGACCCAATCCATAGAAAAAGAGAGCCTGACAATCAGCGTCCTCAACCGTAAAGGAGTTGGAGGCTGCACGTTTCTTCTGCGGATGTGACATGTTCCGTTCTTTGCAGAAATTCTCCGGAGAAATCCTCAATGCCACCGGACAAAGTGTACGTAAGATAAAGAAATCCGAACTACAGAAAAGTGAATACAGCTCTTCGCTTACCACGGACGATTATTTTTATTATTACGAATGTAATCATCCTTCTTTCCCTTTCACGGTGAAATACGAATGGGAAGTGAAGTGCAACAACGGACTGATCGGTTATCTCCCCTTTATACCGCAGGCAGAATTTAACCAGGGAGTGGAAAAAGCGACTTACCGGATCGAGCTGCCCGCAGGACAAGGATGCAGATACCGCGAACTGAACACGCAGGGAAAAGAAATCGAAGTGAAGGAGTCCACCGGAGCCGACGGGAAGCAAGTGATCGAAGCCACCGCTTCCAAGCTCTCTCTCCATCATTAAAGAACCTTTCGGTCCGGATTTTACTGAACTGTTTCCACGTGTCTATTTTGCTTCCGCCTTCAAGTACGACAAGTCGGAAGGCGATATGAGCAACTGGCAAAAGTACGGAGAATGGCAATACCGATTGCTCAACGGGCGCGACCTGCTCACCGAACCTTTCCGCGCCAAGCTGCACGAACTGACAGCCCACTGCACTACCGACCGGGACAAGGTGAAAGCAATCTACGATTATCTGGCCAAAACCACCCGTTACGTGAGCATCCAACTAGGCATCGGAGGTTTACAGCCCATTGCCGCCGCCGATGTTTGCCGCACGGGATTCGGCGACTGTAATTGTCCAATTACACCCGCGCCATGCTGAAAGAGTTGGGAATTGCTTCCACTTATACAGTCATCAGCACCACCAACGAGCGTCTATACCAGACTTCTCCAGTGCCAACCAGATGAATCACGTCATCCTGCAAGTTCCGCTTCCCCAAGATACGCTCTGGCTGGAATGTACAAATCCATCGCTTCCCTTCGGCTATGTCCACCAAGACATTGCGGGACACGACGCCTTACTCATCGAACCGACCGGCGGCCAGATGTACGCCTGCCCACTATCCCGACTCGCTGAACACACAGACATCGTTGCCAACATCACCCTCTCCCCCACAGCCGAGGCACGGATAGGAACAAATCTCCCGGTTTTTCAATATGAGAATGAAGCAGGCATCGTCTATCTGGAGCCTAACAAACAGAAAGACCGCATCGTTCAAGCATCAACTTATCCCCAAGCCGATATTCCAGAACCCGCAAATCAGCGAGTGCAAGGAGCCCAATCCGTCTATCACCTTCGGCTCCACTGCCACCAGCAATCAATACGGGCATACAACGGGCAACCGTCTGTTTATCCCCACCAATGTGTTCCGAAAAGAATTCAGTGTTCCTCCTGTGACGAAGCGCACCTATCCCATTTACATCAACTACGGATACACAGATACCGACAGCATCCGCATCCAACTGCCGGAAGGATATGTAATCGAAGGACTTCCGAAACCGCTTGACGTGAAAAGCAAGTTCGGCAGTTTCCATTCCGGTATTCAGGTGAAAGATAAGGAAATCTACATCACTCACCGATTGTTTATGCGCAAAGGGGTTTACAGTCCGGATGAATATGCGGCATTCATTGATTTCCGCAAGCAAGTGGCAGGACAATATGGAGGAAAAATCATTTTAAAAAAAAATAAGGAGGGAAACGCTTTACAGAAAATAAAGTATCTTTGCGACTCAACATTTTTTTGTGACTTAACCATTCAAAAAAAGGAACATTGAAGAACAAACGATACAATAATATAGAAGAATGGGCAAATACCCTTAGCCATGGAATAGGCATCCTGCTTGGAATCGTGGCCGGATATTTCCTATTGGAAAAGGCTTCCGAGAATATGGAACCGCAGTGGGCAGTTGCTTGTGTATCCGTCTATCTGGCGGGGATGCTTTCTTCTTATGTCAGTTCTACGTGGTATCACGGCAGTCGTCCGGGGAAACTGAAAGAATTGCTCCGTAAATTCGATCACGGGGCTATCTACCTGCACATCGCCGGGACCTACACCCTTTCACGCTACGCTTTGTCCTGCGGCATGCCGGAGGATGGGGATGGGGAATTTCGCTTTCGTCTGGCTGTCGGCTATTGCCGGTTTCATTCTTAGCTTCAAAAACTGAAAGAACACAGTAATCTCGAAACGGCTTGTTATGTAGGTATGGGCGCCTGTATATTGGTAGCCATGAAACCTTTGTTAGATCATCTGGCAGAGTTGGGAGCCACTACTGCTTTCTGGTGGCTGATCGGCGGAGGAGTTTCGTATATTGTGGGAGCTGTCTTTTATTCATTGCGCAAACCGTATATGCATGCCACTTTCCACTTGTTTTGTCTGGGAGGCAGTATCGGACACATCATTGCGATCTGGCTGATTCTGTAAGGAATGGTAGGGACAAAAAAAAGGCTATCTATCCCAGACAGCCAATCTTTGTTAACCTTAAATCTAATACTATGAAAAACACAGTACAAAGATACGGACTTTTCGATCATCTCCAAATTTTCGGGGCAAAGCAGCCTAACTTATAACACGGTTTAATAAAAAGCAGAGGTTCGTTAACGTTTAACGCAACAAAGTTAAAAATTAACGAATCGTTTATTAACTATTTAAATGATTGAAGGCTGTTGAAGAGACTTTTCTCATCTAAAGAGACTCTTCCCATCCGAAATTTGAAACGAACAAACAAACTGATTCACAAATTCGTTATATATAGAGAAACTTAAAACAATTCTAGAGCGCAAATTTATGGACTGGGAAAATCATCTTATAAAGCACCTGCAATGGTCGGACTCCATCATCAACCGGGAGGCAAAAGAACACGTAGCCCGTGAAATTGCCGCCACGGCAAAAGACGGAGATGTGATAGGAGCCGGCTCCGGCTCTACAGTCTACCTGACTCTGTTCGAACTGGCGCGACGAATTCGTGAAGAGCACTTGCATATTGAAGTGATTCCCGCCTCTCAAGAAATCTCGATGACCTGCATACAGCTAGGCATCCCCCAAACTATCCTCTGGAATAAACGCCCCAACTGGACATTCGACGGAGCGGACGAAGTAGATCCGCAACAGAACTTGATTAAGGGACGTGGCGGAGCGATGTTCAAAGAGAAACTACTGATTAGAAGCAGCCGCAAAACGTTCATCATCATCGACCCCAGCAAGCGTGTGAATCTGTTAGGAAGCAAATTTCCCATCCCTGTAGAGGTCTTTCCGGACTCACTGACTTATGTAGACCATGAGTTGCAGCGACTGGGTGCATCAGAAATCGTCCTGCGTCCAGCCCACGGCAAAGACGGGCCTATCTTTACAGAAAACGGCAACTTTATCCTCGACACCCGTTTCAACTACATCGACTCTTCGCTCGAAGAACAACTGAAGGCAATCACCGGTGTTATAGAGAGCGGTCTTTTCATAGGTTATGATGTCGAAGTTATCATGGCAGAGTAAAACAACGTAAACTGGAAAATCGCATTTTGTAGAAATATGAATTAAATTGTTCTAGTACAAATAAATATAGTATAGCTCTGTATCTATTTCATTTAGCAGAATTGAGTTGTACGACACCCGGGTGTCGGTATGTATCGAGACCCGGGTGTCGTACAAGTTATTATTACAGTATCTTGCATTCTTCTTTACTATAAGTCATAACTCCAATCACTGTCAGACTATAGCATTTAATTTATAACCCTTAAAACACAGATATTAAAACGTCATCAAACATATTTTTATTCAAAGCCGAAGATAGTTGAAAAAATAGGGAAAATACCGGGAAATTCATTAAAAATTCGGGTAGAATATTACCCCCCATCTCAAAATCAATGAGAAGAAAGACTACTAAATTGATAAGAATTGATAAAGGAAGTTTCAATAAAAGAAACCGGAAGAACCGGACAAATTGCGAAAATAGAAACAAAACAACTGAAAAACAATAAGATAGAAGAAGAAAACACGAAAAAAAGGAAGAAAAAAGATCAATAAGTCTTAGCAGAACTTGGTACATTCGCGATTGTAAACTTACCGTCAATATCCGTGATAGTACCAAGAGTAGTGCCATTCACCAATACCGAAGCACCTACGACAGGTTGCCCATCTTCTTCAGAGGTAACCAAACCGGTAACTCTGGATGTTTGCGCTGTCACTAGACCTATACCTACAAAAAGGAAGGTCATAAAGAACATCAATTTTCTTTTCATAAATTCTCTCTTAAATTTAACCTATAAATAGACTTCTAGTCTCTAACAGGGTGCAAAGATAACACGAATTATGACAAATCGAAAAAAGTGTTACGTATTTAACTAAAAAGTATTATTTTGCAAGCAGTTATCCAGCTAAAAAGCAACAAACTATAACTATGAATATTCAATTTAATATATTTTAAAATAGAATTTCTATCATAAAGATATTGTCCAAAATCAGATATTTTCAAGATAAAAAGAGAACATTATTGCCTCCAAAACGGTATCTTTTTATCATTTTGCACCTCTCAAAGGGTTAAAGAACTATTAACAATGATAAAGGCAGAAACTACCATGCACCAAGTTCTGCTAAAACTTTGCGCATTTCTTATGTAGGAATGATTTCGCAAGACGTTTCCATCAAACCGGGAGTGATAAAAGTTGTATTAAAAAGCGACGCGAAGGCACTGGATGAGGTTGTAGTGACAGCCATGGGTATCTCGCGCGAGAAAGAAAGCACTGGGTTACGCCGTCCAGGACGTAAAATCAGATCAGCTGACGCAGGCTGCCAACTCTAATCTGGCAGGAGCGTTGCAAGGTAAGGTATCCGGTTTGGACGTGAAGCCTTCAAGTGGTATGCCGGGAGCTTCTTCACAGATCACCATCCGTGGTGCACGTTCCTTCTCGGGTGACAACACTCCGCTTTACGTTATCGACGGAATGCCAGTAACCAGTACGCCGGACGTTAGTACAGATATCCAGAACAATGGTAGTGTGAGCGGAGCGGACTTCGCCAACCGTGCAGTGGATATCGACCCGAATGACATTGAGAGCATCAACATCCTGAAAGGTCAGGCTGCTTCTGCGCTGTATGGTATGCGTGCATCCAATGGTGTGATTATCATCACAACCAAAAGTGGTAAAGGATTGGAAAAAGGCAAACCGCAGGTTAGCTTCTCGTCTAATGTCAGCTTCGATGTAGTCGGCCGTCTGCCGGAGTTCCAGAAAACATACGCACAAGGTTCGGGTGGAAAATTCAGTCCCACTTCAGGGAACCTCTTGGGGATCTAAAATTTCCGAACTTCCCAAACGATGCAACGTATGGAGGTAACACGGATAACGAATACACGCAGAAGTTCGGTAAGCAACAGGGAAAAATATTATGTTCCCCAGCGTGCAGCAGCCGGTCTTGACCCGTGGGCTACTCCACAGGCGTATGACAATGCCAAAGATTTCTTCGATACAGGAATTACCTGGAGCAACTCACTGAATGTCGCGCAGATGCTCGAAAAGAGTTCCTACTCTATCTCATTGGGAAATACGCACCAGGACGGTATTATCTCAAGCACTGGTATGGACAGATATAATGTAAAGGTTAGTGCTGACACCAAACTGACCAGTAACTGGAGTTCCGGATTTACAGCCAACTACATCACTACTTCCATCGACAAGGCAGTGACTTCCGGTAACGGTCTGTTAAGAACGGTTTACGCAGCTCCTCCCAGCTATGATCTGGCCGGAATTCCAAGTCACGTAGACGGTAACCCGTACACACAGAATTCTTTCCGTGGTAGCTTTGACAACGCTTATTGGGCGATGGAAAACAACAAATTCACAGAAGATACCAACCGTTTCTTCGGAAATGTATACGCAAGCTATCAGACTGATTTCGGCACAACTAACCACAAGTTGAACGCAAAATACATGGTCGGTGTGGATGCTTACACTACTCACTACGTAGACAGCTACGGATACGGTAGTAATACCGGTGGCGGTCGCGGACAGATCGAAAACTACGGCTGGACGAACGCTACATACAACTCTTTGCTGACCATCAACTATGACTGGCGCATCAACGAGGACTGGGGATTGAATGCTGTATTGGGTAAACGAAATTATCCAAAGTAACAGAAAGAAGTATTATGAATATGGTACGAACTACAACTTCCCGGGATGGAACCACATCAACAACGCCACTACTCAACAGACAGAGGAAGAGACGTGGAAAAACCGTACAGTGGGATTCTTCGGTAACGTATCGGCTTCTTACAAAATATGCTTTATCTGACCCTCACCGGACGTCAGGACTACGTATCTAATATGCCACGTAACAACCGTTCGTTCTTCTATCCTTCTATTTCGGCAGGCTTCATCCTGACGGAACTGGATGCATTGAAAACAATGTTGTTAATCACACTAAATTGAGAGTATCTTATGCGGAAGTAGGACAAGCAGGGGATTTCCTCGAAAACTACTACTCACTCCGACATACGGAGGTGGTTTCTATATGCTGACCCAATCATGTACCCGATGAAAGGCACTACCGCCTATACTCCGTACTACACGATTTTCGACCCGAAACTGAAACCGCAGAACACACGTTCGTATGAAGTGGGTACTGACGTGAACTTCCTCGATAACTTAATCACATTCAGTTATACGTACTCACGCCAGAATGTGAAAGACCAGATTTTTGAAGTGCCTTTGGCTTCTTCTACCGGTGCCAGCAAACTGACTCACCAACGGTGGTAAGATTCATACCAACACGCATGAATTCACTCTCGGCTTCAACCCCATCCGGAACGAAGAATATCAATTGGGATTTTGCATTCAACTGGACGAAAAGATCGACAACTACGTAGATGAACTGGCACCGGGTGTAGAAAATATCTCTCTGGGTGGTTACGTTACTCCGCAGGTACGCGCTTCAGCAGGTGAAAAATTCCCTGTAATCTATGGTGTAGGTTTCAAGAGAGATGAAAACGGTAATCGTCTGGTAGACGAAAACGGTCTTCCTATCGCTGGTGAAGCACAGGTAATCGGCAAAGGTTTCTCCGGACTTCCTGATGGGTTTCAACACCACATTACGCTTATGGAAGTGTACAATCAGCGCAGTACTCGACTGGAAACAGGGTGGCCAGATGTACAGTAGAACAACCGGACTGGCAGACTACTACGGTGTCAGCAAAGAGAACGGAAAACCGCGAAAGGTACCATCATCTTCGACGGATACAAAACTGATGGAACTAAAAATACGATATCGCTATCACAGGTGCAAACACAACAGGTATATTACAGCCGTCTGAACGATATTGACGAATCTTCAGTGTATGACAACTCTTTCATCAAACTGCGTGAAGTAGCTGTCAACTACAAAATTCTTCAAAAGCGTTCGATTGAACTTTCTGTGAAACGCATTTGCCAGAAATATCTTGATCTGGGCACAATTGCCCGACCTCGATCCGGAAGCCAGTCAGGGTAACAACAACATGGCAGGAGCATTTGAAGATTATTCAATGCCGCAGACAGCTAGTTTCGGCTTTGGTTTCAACATTAAATTTTAATCTGCAAGACAATGAAAAAATATAAATCAATAGGAAAATTGCTGGCAGTTTCTTTCTTGACTGCTGCCATTGCTTCTGCTTGTACGGAAGACGCAATGGATAAAATCAATGAAAACCCTAACAATCCTCTGGATGCGCCCGCTAAGTTTTTGATTACAGACTTAGGGGTAAGCACTGGATTCAGTACTGTCGGAGGGGATTTCTCACTCTATTCTTCTGTTTACATTGAACACGAAACGGGTATATCCAACCAGCTTTTACCGGGCGGAAGTACGCAGCGAGAGCCTACAACGGCTACTACCTACAACAACGCATGGATCAACGTGTATGCAAATATAAAGAACGCTAAAATCGTTATCAAGAAGTGTGAAGAAGATCCCTCGGAAAAAGGAAACGTAGTGACGGGAAGCAATTGCTAAAATCCTGCTCGCTTACAACGGAGCAGTGGCTGCCGATGTATTTGGAAACACACCGTACAGCCAGACTGGTATCCTCAATCCGGACGGTACACCGATGTATATGCAACCTAAAATAGATACACAGGAAAGTATCTATCAGGAAGTGATGCAGAACTTGGATGATGCCATCACTCTGCTGAATAACGGTACTGCCAAAGATGCAGGTCTATCCGGTGCAGTCGGTTCTAAAGACTTGATCTATGGTTCAAACACCAGTACTCAAGCAAGTATGTGGCTTAAGACGGCTTATGCGTTAAAAGCACGCTATACAATGCGTCTGCTCAATAAAAGTGCCAATAAGACGACTGATCTTCAGAATATTCTTACTTATGTAAGCAAATCATTCGCCAATGCAAGTAGAAGAATGTAACTGGCTATTTATGATGCTGATTCGCAAACTAAATCCACTTTGGGCATTCAGCTATAGCCGTAACAGTTTGGCAGCCAGTGCCAGTCTGATTGAAAAGTTTGTTGAGCGCAATGACCCCAGAGCACCGCAAGCATTTCTGGAGCCCGATCCCACCGGCTATATTGCTTATGGATACGGAGGTACGCAAGCTACAGACATCGCAGGTATCAAAGCGGCTCCTAACGGAACTCCGCAAGAGTTACAGAACAATTATGGTATGTCAATGATATCATGGGCAATGTCGCTCCTACTCTTTTAATCAGCTATCACGAAGTGAAATTCCTTGAGGCAGAAGCATTATGCCGCTTGGGAGGCAGACTGGACTGAAGCTAAGAGTGCATTGAAAGCTGCAATTACCGCCGGATTCGAAAATCTGGAAAACTCAATTATAGATGCCGCTGATACTTGGGTAGCTGATGGCGACAGCGATTTGGGTGCAGATGTGGCAGAAGCATATTTCACGGATGAAGTGGAACCGTTATTCGATGCCAATCCTCTGCAAGAGACAATGATACAGAAGTATCTTGCTTTCTTCGGTGCATCCGGCGAATCACTGGAAGCCTATAATGACTACCGCCGTCTGAAAGGTGCAGGAGAAAACTTCATTGTACTGAAAACCCGCAGAACAGCAGTAAATTCCCATTGCGCTTCGGTTATGGAGCAGACGATGTATTGGCAAATCCTGAAGTGAAAGCTGCTTTCGGTGATGGACAGTATGTATATAGCGAAGCTGTCTGGTGGGCCGGCGGAAACAAATAATGAACTTAAAATCTCTCAAAGGAGAGACTTTACATAGAGTCGTTTCTGTACTCTAACAAATTAACAGAGGCGAACAAAAATAGGCCAACCGTGAGGTTCGCCTATTTTATTTTATCCAAATGCATTAGATGAAGTTAGGTCAATACCATTTTTCTACCCAATCATACTCTTTTTCTACGCTATTACGTATTTAACGTTTAAGCATTTTTTGATAAATTAAAAAAAATCCCGTACCAATCAATTTCACCACTGCAAATCGGGTAGATATTTGCTTAAAGTAGTGCGGAGAATACCCAAGGTAATAGGTTTCACTAACACTTCAGTTGCTCCTGCATTCATTGCATTTTCCTTATCCGAGCTAAAAGCATAAGCCGTCTGCATGATAATAGGAATTTCTGTGTTAGACTCACGAATTATCTTCGTTGCCTCCAACCCGTTCATCACCGGCATCTTAATATCCATTAGCATTGCTTTGGTTCTTTCCTGATGCTGTTGAAACAACTCCACCATTTCCTGGCCATTTTTAGCCCACTCGATATCACACTTTTTGCCTATGATAGCCTTGATTAATTTAAAGTTGCTGTCATCGTCTTCAGCTACCAAAATTAAAGGTCTGAATTCATTCATTTGTTCGCTTTCCATATCGCTTATATATTGTTTTTTTTATCTGTTTTTTTAGAGCTATCTTCCTTTTCAGCCCGCAAGGTATAAAAAATATTCATATATTTCGCTATCTTTGCGCCTCAATTTAAAAGAATAGTATGATTTCTGTTGACGGACTAGCCGTAGAGTTTGGCGGCACTACTTTATTTAGTGATATTTCTTTCGTAATTAATGAAAAAGACCGCATCGCACTGATGGGTAAAAACGGGGCGCTGGAAAAAGTACGCTGCTGAAGATTTTGGCAGGCGCACGGCAACCGACACGTGGAAAAGTTTCCGCGCCCAAAGATTGCGTAGTAGCCTATCTGCCTCAACATCTGATGACGGAAGACGGAAGAACAGTGTTTGACGAAACGGCACAAGCTTTTTCACATCTACATGAAATGGAAGCGCAGATTGAAAAACTGAACAAAGAGCTCGAGACACGGACGGATTACGAGAGCGACAGTTACATGGCGCTGATTGAAGAAGTGTCTGCCTTGAGCGAGAAGTTTTTATTCGATTGACGCAACTAATTATGAAGAGGATGTGGAAAGGCATTGCTCGGATTAGGGTTCACCCGGAGCGATTTTCAACGCCAGACGAGTGATTTCAGCGGTGGATGGCGAATGCGTATCGAGCTCGCTAAGTTGCTGTTGCAGAAACCGGATGTGCTCTTGCTCGATGAGCCGACGAATCATCTGGATATCGAATCCATCCAGTGGTTGGAGGATTTCCTTATTAATAACGGGAAAGCAGTTATCGTAATCAGTCACGACCGTAAATTCGTGGATAATATTACGACACGTACCATTGAAGTAACGATGGGACGTATTTATGATTATAAAGTGAATTACTCCCAATATCTGCAACTGCGTAAGGATCGCCGCGAACAGCAGCAGAAGGCATACGACGAGCAGCAGAAGTTTATTGCTGAAACGAAGGGAGTTTATCGAACGGTTCAAGGGGGAACTTATTCAAAGACGTTGCAGGTGCAGAGCCGTGTCAAAATGCTGGAGAAGCTGCAATTACTCGAAGTGGACGAGGAGGATACTTCTGCATTGCGACTGAAATTCCCGCCTTCACCCCGTTCGGGCAGTTACCCGGTTATCATGGAGGGTGTCTTGGAAAGACATACGGAGAGAAAGTGGTGTTCCGCAACGCTAACCTGACGATTGAGCGTGGTGATAAGTAGCTTTCGTCGGTAAGAAACGGTGAGGTAAGTCTACGCTCGTGAAGTGTATCATGAAGGAGATTGAGCATGACGGTACATTGACTCTAGGACATAATGTGCAAATTGGATATTTCGCTCAAAATCAGGCTTCGTTGATGGATGAAAACCTGACGGTTTTCCAAACGATTGACGATGTAGCCAAAGGGGGATATCCGGAACAAGATTCGTGATTTGCTGGGAGCGTTTATGTTTGGCGGTCCCGAGGAATCGATGAAAAAGGTGAAAGTACTTTCGGGTGGAGAGCGTACCCGTCTGGCTATGATTAAATTATTGCTGGAACCTGTCAACCTCCTGATTTTAGATGAGCCGACGAATCACCTGGACATGAAAACAAAAGATATTCTGAAACAGGCATTGCTGGATTTTGATGGTACGCTGATCGTCGTTTCACACGACCGTGACTTCCTTGACGGACTGGTTACCAAGGTCTACGAGTTCGGCAATAAGAAGGTGACGGAGCATCTTTGCGGCATCTACGAATTCCTCGAAAAGGAAAGAAAATGGATTCGTTGCAGGAACTGGAAAAGAAATAATAAATAATAAAAAGAGGGTATCGGCTACAGGCGAAATAAAAGTATTTGTATATTTGCAACATCATTTATAACAGGCAGTTAGAAAAAATGGATGAAACGAGGCAGTTATACATTATAAGCGGATGCAACGGAGCTGGTAAAACAACAGCTTCTTATACTGTACTGCCCGAAATATTTATTGTGCAAAGAATTTGTCAATGCAGACGAAATAGCCAAAGGACTATCGCCTTTCAATCCGGAAAGCATGGCTATCGAAGCCGGACGTCTGATGTTGAAACGTATTAATGAACTATTAGCTGCTAAAGTAAGTTTCTCTATTGAAACAACATTGGCAACCCGTTCATACACCCGGCTCATTCAAAGAGCACAAAAATGCCGGATATAAAGTCAGCTTGATTTATCTGGCTGAATTCTCCGGAACTTGCCGTCAACCGTGTATTACAACGGGTCAACGAAGGGGGACATAATGTACCGATGGACGTTATCTACCGCCGCTATCAGGCAGGCATAAACAACCTGTTCCGAATATATGCGCCACGTGTAGACTATTGGCTATTAGCAGATAATAGTGTTTCTCCCCGAGTGATTGTAGCCGAAGGCTGCCAGCAAGGTGAGGACCGGATATACGAACTTGAACTTTTTAATGCATCAAGAGTTATGTCAAATAATGAAATGCAAGAATTGAGTGATAAATTACGACGCGGTCTTCAGCTGGCAGAAAAGCGATTGCTGGAAAAAAAATGCTCGCAATGGTAAACTCCTTAGTCAGGGAACACCAGATGGAAAAGTAATTTATGTATCAGCAACAGAATTGCTGGAACGTTTGCAAAGAAAAAGAAAAGGAATCAATAAAAAATAAATTCTCTAAAAGAAAGGATGAAAGGGAAGAAACGAATAATAGTAACTCTGCTGTTTTTTATCAACATTATTATGTTGGTGGCAGCGGTTATTCCCCATCATCATCACCCCAACGGAATGATTTGCATGAAGCAGGACTTGCCTGTAGAACAGCAATGTCCCACGCATCATCATCACCCGGGAAACGACTCATGTTGCAGCAGTGAATGTATGACTCGTTTCTACTCTCCCCCACTCCATCCATACATACGGATAGCGGACCGGATTACGTATTCATCGCTACCTTATTCACGGATGTAATCATCGAGCATTTATTACGACCGCAAGAGAGACGGATTAAAAACTATTACGTTTACCGAGACTCTCTGCATGGTACGGATACTCATCGTACCACTTCTCTTCGTGCCCCTCCCTACTCTGTTTTTGCGTAAAAGCGTAAATGCAAATTAGTTGCATCTGCGCTACCTTATCTTTGTAGCGTAAAAAACAGTAAAATTTAGTAGGAAAATATCATTATGAAAAAACTTATTTTCGTGGGAATCCTAGGCTTATTCGTGCTGGGATCCTGTAATAATAGTACCGTCACACACACACAATGAACACAATCATGCCGCGGAAGGACATAATCACGAGGCAGAAGGACCCGATCATTCTCATGAAGGCGAATGTAGCGGAGAACACAACCATGAAGCGACCGATGGACATAACGAGTCTGCCGAAGCCCACAGTGATGAAATCATCCTTCCGAAAGCGAAAGCTGAAGCAGCCGGTGTAAAGGTGGCGTTATTGAACCTGCACCTTTCCAGCAAGTAATTAAAACCAGCGGACCAGGTACTGGCTGCCCAAGGTGATGAAATCGGTTGCCGTAGCTACAGTAGCCGGCGTGGTATCTTTCCGTGGAAAAGTAACGGAAGGAATGAGCGTCGGCAGCGGCACTCCGCCATAGTCACTATTTCTTCAAAAATATCGCCGATGGTGATCCGGTACAACGCCCGCATTGCCTACGAGGTATCTAAGAAGGAGTACGAACGTATGAAAGTTATGAAAATGCCCGCCTTAGTTACGAAGCCCTTTCCAAGAATCATTCGGCTATCGGACAAAGTATTACAGCTCCTATTGCAGGATATGTGAAAAGCATTCTTGTGAAAGAAGGTGACTACGTGACCATCGGACAACCGCTGGTTAGCGTGACGCAGAATCGTCGTCTTTTCCTCCGTGCCGAAGTGTCGGAAAAGTATTACCCGTACCTCCGTACCATCAGTTCCGCCAATTTCCAGACTCCTTATAATAATCAGGTGTACGAGCTGAAAGCATTGAACGGTAAACTTCTCTCTCTTTCGGAAAAGCTGCCGGAGACAATTCTTTTTATGTGCCTGTCACTTTTTGAGTTCGACAAACAAAGGGGAAGTGATCCCCGGATCATTCGTAGAGGTGTTCTTGCTTTCTTCAACGATGGAAAACGTACTGTCTCTCCCGCGCACGGCACTGACAGAGGAACAAGGGATCTTCTTTATCTACCTGCAACTGGACGAAGAGGGTTATAAAAAACAGGAAGTAACGATAGGAGCCGACAACGGTAAAAGCGTTCAGATCCTAACTGGTGTAAAGGCTGGCGACCGTGTAGTGACCGAGGGTGCTTATCAGGTTCGACTGGCAAGCGCAAGCAATGCAATCCCGGCACACAGCCACGAACACTAAAGGTGAAGAGAATTCCCTTTGCGTCGCAACCGGTATTACGCAAGTTTATGCGGCGGCATAGTATCAAATTATTTAAACTTCATTCAACTTAATGAAATATCATGCTTAACAAAATTATACATTACTCCCTGCACAACCGGTTGGTTGTAGTTTGTGCGGCCATCCTCCTGCTAATTGCGGGAACGTACACCGCCATGCATACGGAAGTAGACGTATTCCCCCGACCTAAATGCACCTACGGTAGTAATCATGACCGAGGCGAACGGTATGGCTGCGGAAGAAGAGCTCGTTACTTTTCCTGTTGAAACTGCCGTAAACGGAGCTACGGGTGTGCGCCGTGTCCGCTCTTCCTCTACTAACGGATTTTCCGTTGTTTGGGTAGAATTTGATTGGGGAACGGATATTTATCTCGCTCGTCAGATTGTTAGCGAGAAGTTAGCAGTGGTCAGTGAATCACTGCCGGTCAACGTTGGTAAACCGACACTCGGCCCACAATCCTCCATCTTAGGCGAAATGCTCATCATCGGTCTGACTGCCGACTCCACTTCATGCTCGATCTTCGCACGATTGCCGACTGGACCATCCGTCCGCGCCTGCTGTCTACCGGAGGAGTGGCGCAAGTAGCGGTGCTCGGAGGAGACATCAAAGAGTACCAGATTCAGTTGGACCCCGAACGGATGCGTCATTACGGCGTATCGATGGGAGAAGTGATGGCCGTCACCCAAGACATGAACCTAAACGCCAACGGCGGCGTACTTTACGAATTTGGCAATGAATATATTG
>VOFI01002050.1_pt1 | contig 21267 bp, 18 predicted proteins | sample 5384131 | NCBI WGS metagenome assembly VOFI01 (sample SAMN12384728, study PRJNA508395) | human gut metagenome | isolation source: healthy gut H | host: Homo sapiens | reverse complement strand
TTGGGTGTGGGGGTATTCGGGTATGGCTTTGGTCTTTTCGGCAGCTCTGTGGGCGTTCTGCGTGAGCAGGGCAAGGACAGCAGCCTTGTCAAAATCGTCCCCCAGCTTCCGGGCTGTGATAGGCTTTGTCCTGTCCGGCGTGAGGTAGGAAATCCGCCCCCGGCTCTCCTTGACGGTCACGCCCTCCCGCAGCAAAAGGGAAGAAAACTCGTCAAAGCTGGTAGCTTGGGAAAGTGCCTGCCGTATCGTCCGGCCCAATCTCCCTATGCGTCAATCGTTGGAAGTAGTTTGATACTTTTCGTGTTCGGTCATGGAAAATCCCCCTTTCTGATTAATGGGAAAGGGCGGCAGCATTTTTTGCTGTCGCCCTCTTGATTACCCACCAGCAAGGACAGACGGGGCTGTCAACGGTGGCACATTTGCGCCGTTCATCTTGACCGTTGACTGGCTCGGCTAGATTTGCTATTTATTTCCTCACCATTCCTGTGTCTTGGCTTCCTTCCGGATTTTCATTATCTGTATTTGATATATACTGCCAGGAATTACAGAAACCAACGCAAAAATACCAAAGATTATAGATTGCTTTGTAACTGCGAATAGTGCAAACATGAGCAGTAGAAATAGCCACGGATTGCGTAAGTTGCGATAATATTTTTCTTTATCGTCATAAGATGTATGGAGTTCAAAAGGCTTTCCATCATTTACTTTTTCCACAATCAAGATTTCTGTTCACAAAATTAGATATGAATTTTGATTATCTTTTTAGAAGTTCTTATATGCCGGTATAGCCCGTATTTACAGGCTTTTCCGGCATTTTTCGTATCGGAAGAAACTCACATATATTTTTATATCCGCTTAGGTTTTTGCTTTCAAAAGTAGTAAAGAAGTAGTAAAACCTTGATTTACTACTAAGCTGCTATCCGCAGCATTTCAGCTTTTGCGCTGTCGAAAGTAGCGTGTGCGTAATAGTTCAGCGTCATAGTAATGTTGGAATGTCCCATCCCGGTTGAGGAAAAGGAAGTTGCTGTAACCGTCAATAGTAACAGCTTTTGCACCCCTGCGCCGTTTCAGCACTCGGTTAAATGCTTCATATACTTTTTCGCTCATTGGAATTTGACGAATACCGCTTTTCGTTTTTGGTGTTTCAATGTAATATCCTGTTTCCGCACTTCTTAAAAGTTGGTGGTCTACATTGATTATCCTATTCTCAAAGTTAATGTCAGTATCGGTCAGCCCGCAAAGTTCAGAGATACGAAGCCCTGTCCCAAGCAAAATAATAAGCTCGTCATAATACTTCTGATAAACTTTGTCATTTTGTTTTCTCGTAGGGATATATCCTCACGCTTTCCGGCAGGGGTCTTGTCCGTAGGTACTAACTTCCACGCATACACAAACTGCGGATTACCAAAGGTATCTATATATTGTAAGCATATCTTCCGTCTTTTCTCTGGCTCTCTCCCGACCGCAAAACTCGATTTTTGCTGTCACGTCTTTTCTTTGACATTTTTCAATGCTCCTTTCCAAGACGGAAAGAGCCTTGATATGCTTATCCCATTATAGCACATTCAAGGCTCAATTTCACTATCAGATTGTGTCTATGGTATCAATCATTTTTTCAAACTGTTTGCGCTTGATTTGAATACGGTTGCCGTTCATAATAACCCACCCGGCGGCAGGATTTTCCTCGGCTAATTTACGCAGCTTGTTTTCTCCGATACGGAAGTATTTAGCTGCTTCATCTATCGTAAGCGTGTATTTTTCCCAAAGGTCGCTCGACTTTCTCCAATAGAGGAAAAGCGTCATGGCGCACCCGCCGTATGGCTCAACGCAAAAAGGACGTATCCGATTTGCCCTATACTGCGTCGCCGTTATCTTGCGTCGCTTTCTTTGTCAAAGAGCAAGTAAGGTCAAGTCAACAGGCAGCGGAAAGGGGGACGCTGCTTGTGGTTATCTCAAACCTTGAATGAAAGGACAGCCCGCATAAGACGCGAACGCAAGCGGTCGCGTATATCCTCATCTATGCCCCAATAGATATTTCCGCGCTCATCACGCAGCTTTCGCATAGACAGGGACGCTATGTAACTTTCGTAATGCTGTACGACAATGTTCATAGCTTCCGGGTCGCCCTTAGTAGCGGCTATGATTACCGGGTAAGGCAACAAGCCGCGTTCGTCCTGTTTGATTTACTAATCTGTGCAGTCATAGGCTTTTTCCCTCCAAATAGCGTTTTAACAGCTTCATTGAGCTTGTCCGGCGGGACTGTACCGTTGTCCTTGACAGATTACAAAACTTTGCAATCTCGCGTTCGCTCATGTCAAAGAAATAATACAGCAGTACGGTTTCCCGCTTTTCTTCCGGCAAACTGTGCAGGGCTTCGGCAAGCAGCTTCGCAGTAATTTCTTTGCCGCCGACAACGAAAGACTGTTCTGCTTCATCATCTGCAAAATACTCGTCGCAGACGTAGAGCTGTTTTTCTTCCAGTGGCGACAGGTCAGAAAAAGTAACCTCGCGTAATTGTCGCTGCTTTGTGTCCCTGTGGGCATTCATAGCTTCTCGCTTCAACGCCAGTTTGCAAAAGCCGTTAAAAGCACCTTTCGTAAACCCTCAAACCAACGCACTTCAAAATGGACGTTGGTTTTAGAAATTTTTTGAAAAAAGTTTTTTGATAAAATACAAAATGCGCCCGTCTGCAAATTGCAGACAGGCGCAAAGGAATTATCAAAAGTATATGTATGATTTGTGTATACTGCATAGAATATATGTCCAATTAAAATATGATAGATTGATTAAATTCTGTGCTGATTGATTTTTAATGAGGTTTGTGTATGGCGCGTTACTCTTAATCGCTTCCATAACTCCTAAAACATTTATCGGGCTTAAATTGTATAAGTACGCACCAAATAAATATATCGCTACCTTTTCAACAATGGACGGTATTAAAATAGCCAATGCAGAAAGCCATAATGGACATTGCTTGTGGGATTTCTGTAAATATACTGCCCCAAAAAGATATGGCAATATCGCAAGGCAACAGCCCAAAAGGACAATATTCTGATGAAGCCCAAAGAGGGCGAAGAATACACGGATAAAAAGATATGTTCCAAATATAATCAACCAATCAATGAGCAAGCTTTTTTATTGGCGTGTGCTTTTTTTACTATTTCATTCTGTAACTGCATTTCACTACCTGATTATCTGTCCTAAAATAAACATCAAACCTTTTTTGTCAGAAATCACTTGATAATCGTTTTCGGTATATTCAACAGAAAATCCGGCTTCTTCAAGAAGCGTTAAATTATCTTCAACTGCTTCACGACAAGTTTCAAGAATTGAAAGCGGCTCAAAAAAGTAATCCTTATGAGTAGCTCCAAGCCTTGAAAAGTATAGAATTTGTTCTATATCCTGTCGGGTATGGTCGCGTACATACAGCATACGGGTATGAACCAAAGGGGACATTTCATCTTTTCGATTGTCCAGTAGCAAGGTCATAAGGGATAGCGGTTTTTTGATTTCATGTACCCAATTTTCAATGTAGTGTTGATAATCTGTAACTGTAATTTTCTGTTCGTTGATATATTCCTGCTGCGTCCTCAAATGCTGCCCCAATTCACAGATATAAGGGCGTAATACTGCGGGAACAGCTTCACACAGTAAGTATTCGTTGGTATCGTCCGGCTCCAATAGAAAACGCCGAAAAATAACGTCTGCCCTGTTGCGTTTTCTGATTGATATAGCAAGAGGAATAGCAAGTGCGGCAAATGACACAAAAAACAAGTCCAAACCTGTTCGCGTTGCGCACCCAAAATTGAGAGTGTCAAATATCTTAATTTTGTCGATTGCATTTGTGTTAAGAATTGCAAAGCAAGCAATGCACACGCAATAATCAATAGCATAAAGCCCATATATAAAGTCGTGTAACTCCCGGAGATAAGATAAAATAGCTGTCGCCCGAAATTATCAAGATAGCTTTCGTAATACAGACCGGACGGCTTCAGCAAATCACGTGCTTCCATAACGGACAACATCAGCCCATTTGCTTCTACAAGCTCATTCGGAATACAGAAATTCCAATATACGGAACACGTGTCCGGGTCTACATAGTTATGATATATCTCGTCGGAAACAATCAACGCGGTTACAATTTTAACATTTTCATCCGCAGTAAGCCCTTTCATTGGTACAGACGGAACAAGTGTAACTGACTTTTTGTCAATGGAAATCAACGCATTACCGCTTGTCTGTGCGTTCTCTGCAATCCTGTCTAACAGAGCAATGGTATCTTCCTGTGCTTTCCCTAAAAAGTCCGGGTTGAGGTAAAAAACAGCTTCGTCATTTTCAAGATTTATTTGCTTTTCTCCTGCGGCTTCCAACAAGCGATTATATGATGAAACTGGGAGCATATAAGGAGCAACACTCCCCGTATCAATAAATCCAAGCAGATTAAGGGCTGCGGGTTGATGTGAGCCTAATTCGTAACTGGCAGCTTCTTGTGTAGCAGGGTCTATTACACCCTCTGGCAAGTTTTGAACAATCTCTTTTCTTAATACAGACCAGTCAACAAAGGATTTCATTTCCCCGGAAGCAGGACGTTTCATGTTCCCTGTTTCCATACGGTTAAGATTAGCTACATAAACTCGCATTTGCTCGTCGGAAAGGTATTGTTCAATATTCTGTTCTTCGCCCATTACTGTAAAATCATAGACAGCAGAAGTTCTTGTTAATTCATTCCCATGCGACATAATAGTTGCAGAACCATTTGCAATAAACATAATGGTAAGCATCATCAGAATAGACGCAACACTAATTGAAATATATTTATAAACAACATTTTCGTGAAGCTGTCGCAAAGTAAATACATAAAGTCCATTTGTCGCTTTACGTTTGTTAGAAGCAGCTACTATACTTAAAAGCCGAGCAATGCCACGGATAAAAAGAATTGTTCCAACAATTCCAAGCAGGACAGCAACAAGCAGCATTACACCACCGCCAGCCATGAAGTGTTCTATGGCAACCCAGTATGCAACAAGTAAAACTGCCGTACCAATTACAAGGGATAGCAAACTTCCGTGTGTGCTGCCCGTGTGTTGTTTTTTTGCCATTTCTCCATAAAGCAGTTGGTGAACTTCTTTCTTAAACAATTTTCCACATAGTATAAACAACGCCACACATTGGATAATTAAAAATCCCAATATCGTAAAGAAAACTGCGCTTAACGAAAAACTTGATTGATGTGCAATAATACCGTGTCCGACTAAACGTGCCGTTGCAAGGCTGATAACTTCGGATAGAAAACCACCGCAGATAAGTCCACCCAAAAGAGCGACAAGTGAAGTGATAAGCCCCTCCGTCATAATTTGCGTAAATAATCGGGTCTTTGTCATACCAAACATCAAATATAACCCTAATTCCCGACTGCGACATTCGAGCTGATACTTATTTGCAAATACTACAAGGAAAAATACAAATAATAATGCACAAACATAGACAGTAGGCAAAAGGTTTGTAAGTAGCCGTTCCACGGCGTCGCTTTCAAGGCTACTTAAAAAGCGTATCACGTCCTGCGCTCCGAGAGAAAGCACAATGTAAAATGCCGCTACCGCCGTTACCATTGTCAGAAAGTAAATCAGATTTTCGTTGCGGCTACGTTTGGAATTTCTCCATGCAAGGTTAAAGAACATTTGCGCTCCCTCCTCCCATTTGCGCCATTACGTGTAATATGCGCGCATAAAATTCTTCCCGTGTTTCTGTCGGAACTTTGCGACGCAATTCATGGAAAATAACGCCGTCCTGTATGAACAAAATGCGGGAACAGAAACTTGCTGCGTTAGGGTCATGCGTAACCATTAAAATTGTACGTTCTTGTGATTGATTGACTTCCCGTAACTTTTCCATGAGCAGCCGCGCGGCTTTTGTATCTAATGCACCTGTCGGCTCGTCAGCCAAAATAATATCCGGGTCAGAAATCAAACTACGGGCTGCGGCTACACGCTGCTTTTGACCGCCGGACATCTGCGCCGGAAACTTTGAAAGAACATCAGTAATTCCAAGAAATCCGGCTATATCATTTAGGCGCTTTTCGGCTATGGAAATATCTATATTGTGAATGGATAAGGGCAACAGAATATTTTCTCTGCCTGTCAAATTATCAAGCAAAGCAAAGTCTTGAAACAGATAACCAATTCTATTTCCACGGTATTCCGCTAACTTAGCACCGTCAAAAGCACTTATATTCGCTCCGGAGAGCAAAATTTGTCCAGAGGTGGGTTTAATGACCGTAGCAATGACCGTAGCAATACAATTCAATAATGTTGTTTTCCCGGAACCGCTGGCTCCCATAATTCCCAAATACTCGCCATTGAGAACATCAAAGGTAATTCCGTTTAGTGCTTTTGTGGGAACACCTTCTTTGGAATATGCTTTGTGCAGGTCGCGTACTTCTAAAAGTTTTTTTGTATAATCCATACTTAACACCTCTTTTTTGTTCATGTTTTTTTACAATTAAAATTTTACTACACAAAGCACAAATACACCACTTACATTTGATGTAAGGTTCCTTTGCTTGAATTTCACCGCTATTCTTTATGCTGCTTTTCGTCTGTCACCAGACATTCAATCTTCTACAAAATATTCACCATATATCATAGTCGGTTGACCGACCAATAACAACACACTATTTCTTGACAACCTTATACTCATGTTCTACAAGAGTTCTAAATCTATTTGTTTAATCCATAAATGCAAAAAGGACAGCAGTATCAAATTGCTATCCTTGCATTTTATTATGGCTGATAATGTATAAGCGTGGGTTCGTCATATTTGGTGTGGTATCTTTAACTATGGGAAACTCCGCGCTCCCATTTTGAGACCGCTTTGTCCGTAATATTCAGCATGCGTGCGAAATCTTTTTGCGTCATATGTTTGTCTTTTCTGCGCTCAGCAATAAACCGTCCCATTTTTTCGGTGTTCATGATGCAGCGCCTCCTTATTGGGATAATTATATTGCACGGCAGGAGATATTACAATCGACTGTTGGTCGAATGCAGTGGGATGACCCGGAAGCAGGCCGTAAGCGCTTGGGCCTGTTGTAAAAGCAGCGCCTTTTTAATATGCGTCCCTATATGCGTCCGCCCGCTGCAAAACTTTCTTTTCAGATCGGCGTTGCTGAAAGCCGCTTCGTCAAACCGTTCGTCAAAATATCCCAAACGGGCAGTTGCCGGTTGATGGACGGCTGCCCGATAAATCTGCTTTTGCCTATTCTTTAATGCGCCATCTCAATACGTTTGACACAATGTATGTATCTGCTGGCTCTTGAATCGTACTTCCAATTTCAGCAGCATCAAAGCAACTATTATCAGACCACACAATTACACGATGGGGTTTGCCAGGCAGCAAATTATCATGAAAAGCCAAATATGCTTCTAAAATATTACATAGGTAATTGTCCTGCCATCCAATCAGGTGTAGTTGGCGCAAACCGATAAATTGGAGTTCTATGGTTTTGGGTTCCCATTGACGTTGAAATACGACGGATAAAACACGCTCTTCCGGGCCGCCAAAATGCATTGCGCTTTTATCATCAACAAATGCGCCGCTTTGAAAGTTGAGAGATACGATACAGGCGTCATGAAAATCACCATAAGCGGACATCAGCTGTTCAATGTCCTTTTGCGTTTCGGCACTCTGCCAGTTCTCCATTTTATCACCTTCATAAATCCAGATTTGTTGAGCCGATTATAGCACAGGGCCCCTGCTATATCAACGTGTTTTTGTAGAAACCGCCGAAGGTATATCCCGGCAACGCTTTCCTCAAAAAGGGTCCTGCAAAACGTAAGATTGACGGCGCATACGGCTTTAGGCTATACTAAATTTCAAAGGTTTGTGCAAAAGGAAGGGAAAATGATGCGGGAAGAATTCAGACGCAGCGAGCTGCTGCTGGGGCCGCAGGCCCTGGAGCGTCTGGCGGGCGCGCACGCGGCGGTGTTCGGCGTGGGCGGTGTAGGCGGGCATGCCGCCGAGGCGCTGGCCCGCGCGGGCGTGGGAAGCCTTACGCTGTTCGACAGCGACACGGTGGCGCTCTCCAACATCAACCGGCAGATCGCAGCCACCCACGCTACCCTGGGGCAATATAAGGTGGACGTAATGGCGGCGCGCATCCGGGACATCAACCCGCAGGCAAGAGTGACCTGCATGCCCGTGTTTTACACTGTGGAGGACGCGCCGAAATACAGCCTTTCCGAATACGACTGCATCGTGGACGCCATCGACACCGTCAGCGCGAAGATCGAGCTGATCGCCCGCGCCGCACAGGCCGGCGTGCCCATCGTCAGCGCCATGGGGTGCGGCAACCGTCTGGATGCGACAAAATTTGTTGTGACGGACCTTTATAAAACGCAGAACGACCCGCTGGCCCGGGGTGCTGCGCCGGGAACTGCGGCGGCGCGGCGTGGAGCGCCTGCGCGTGGTGTGCAGCACCGCGCCCGCTGACGCCCCGTCCGGGCGGAGAAACAAAGGGCACCGCGGGCCGCCCCGCGCCCGGCAGCGTGAGCTGGGTGCCCGGCGTGGCGGGCATGATTTTGGCGGGCGAGGCGGTAAAGATCATCGCGGGCATTGCAGAAGAATAAAGCGAGGCGGCGCGGCCGGGGCGAAAGGCTCCGGCCGCGCTTTTTTGCGGGTAAGGCCGCCGCTGGAAAACGGCGCGCCGTGTAAAGCCCGTGTAAACCGGCCCGCGCCCCCGGCACGCCCGGCAGGCGGTTTACAAACGCTTTACAAACACGATACATTCCCTTGGTTTTACGGCGGAGGAAGGAATTGTAAAATAAGGGTGTCCCAAAGGGAAAGAAAAGATTTGCGAACAAGGCAAAGGAGTAAAAAACGATGAAAAAGATTTTTGCGATTGTTTTGGCCGGCATTATGATGCTGAGCCTCGCCGCATGCGGCGGCACCGGCTCATCCACCCCGGCCGCTGCCTCCAGCGAACCCGCGGGCGCGTCCGGCACGCCTGCTTCCGGCGAGCCTGCCGCCAGCACGCTGTCCGGCAAGGTGACCACGGGCGGTTCCACCTCGGTTGAAAAGGTTGTCGGCGCGTTCATTGAGGCGTTCATGGCGGAAAACAGCGGCGTGGACGTCACCTACGACCCCACGGGCTCCGGCGCGGGCATTACCGGCGCGGCCGAGGGAACGCTGGACATCGGCCTTTCCAGCCGTGCGCTGAAGGACGATGAGGCCGCAGGCGGCCTGACCGCCACCACGTTCGCACTTGACGGCATCGCCATCATTGTGAACAGCGAGAACACGGTGGAAGACCTGACCCTGGAGCAGATCAAAGGCCTGGCCACCGGCGAGATCACCAACTGGAGCGAAGTGGGCGGCCCGGACATGCCGGTTGTACTTGTGGGCCGCGAGGCCGGTTCCGGCACGCGCGACGGCTTTGAAAGCATTGTGGACGTGAAGGACGCCTGCAAATACGACCAGGAGCTCACCTCCACCGGCGCCGTCATCGCGGGCGTTGCAGCAAACCCCAACGCTTTCGGCTACGCGTCCCTGTCTGCGGTTGACGACACCGTGAAGGCCGTTACCGTCGAGGGTGTGGCCGCCAGCGAGGCGACCGTGCAGGACGGCACTTACAAAATTCAGCGTCCGTTCGTGTTCGTTACGAAGGACGGCGCAGAGCTGAGCGAGGCCGCGCAGGCGTTCATCGACTTCGCCACCAGCGACGCCGCCAGCGAGCTGATCGTGAACGCGGGCGCCGTGCCTGTTGCGAAATAATCCACATCCGAACAAAGCGGGGGAGCCGGCGCGGGGCGCCGGCTCTTTCCGGCTATGATTCATTGAAGATGCGAAAAGGGTTTTGGATATGAAAGAAACAACACTGGACAACAGCATCGAGAGCAAACGCAGGCGCCGGCGCGCGCTGAAAAAAACGATCGAAAAAATCATGAACGCGGTGTTCTTTGTCTGCGGCGCGGCGGCCATTGCCGCCGTAGCGCTCATCACCGTATATATGGTCGTCTCCGGCCTGCCGGCCATCCGGGAGATCGGCCTGCTCGACTTCCTGTTCGGCACCGAATGGAAGTCTACTGCCGCCGAGCCGAAATTCGGCATTCTGCCGTTCATCCTCACCAGCATCTGGGGCACGCTGGGAGCCATCGTCATCGGCGTGCCCGTGGGCCTGCTGACGGCGGTGTTCCTTTCCAAGGTGGCCAGCCGACGGGTCGCGTCGGTCGTGCGCCCGGCGGTGGAGCTGCTGGCGGGCATACCCAGCGTGGTGTACGGCCTCATCGGCATGATGGTGCTGGTGCCGGCTGTGATGGAGCTGTTCCATTTGAAAAACGGCACCTGCCTGTTCGCGGCCATTCTGGTGCTTGCCATCATGATTCTGCCGTCCATCATCTCGGTGAGCGAAACGGCGCTGAACGCCGTGCCGCCCGAGTATGAGGAGGCGAGCCTGGCGCTGGGCGCGACGAAGATCGAAACGATCTTCAAGGTGAGCATCCCGGCGGCCAAAAGCGGCATCGTGGCAGGCATCGTGCTGGGCATCGGCCGCGCCATCGGCGAGGCCATGGCCGTGATGATGGTGGCGGGCAACGTGGCCAATATGCCGGGCCTGTTCAAGAGCGTCACCTTCCTGACGACGGCCGTCGCCAAGGAGATGAGCTATGCCAGCGGCCTGCAGAAGCAGGCGCTGTTCAGCATCGCGCTGGTGCTGTTCTGCTTTATCATGCTCATCAACAGCCTGCTGAACTTCTTCCTGAAGAAAGGGGAGAAACCATGAACGGACAAGACAGGCGCAGCGGCCGCCGCCGCGCATACGATATCTTTTTCAAAACAGTGGTATATCTGAGCGCTTTCCTCACCGTGGCGCTGCTGGTGGTGCTCATCGGCTATATCTTTGTGCGCGGTCTGCCGCATATCACCGGACAACTGCTCTCCACGGCGCCCAGTGTGCTCAAGGATACCATCGGCATTCTGCCAAACATCCTGAACACGTTGTATATCATCCTGTTCACCCTGCTCATCGCGCTGCCGCTGGGCGTGGGCGCGGCAGTGTACCTGACGGAATATGCCTCCAATAAAACGTTCATCCGCATTGTTGAATTCGCCACCGAGACCCTGGCGGGCATCCCGTCCATTATCTACGGCCTGGTGGGCATGCTGTTCTTCGCGCAGATGCTGGGCTTTCAGACGAGCCTTCTCTCGGGCGGGTGCACGCTGGTCATCATGATCCTCCCCACCATCATCCGCACCACGCAGGAATCCCTGAAGACCGTACCCCAGAGCTACCGCGAGGGCGCGCTTGGCCTGGGTGCGACAAAATGGTACATGATACGCACCATCATTCTGCCTTCCTCGGTGGACGGCATTGTAACAGGCTGCATTTTGTCCATCGGCCGTATCGTGGGCGAAAGCGCCGCGCTGCTGTTTACGGCGGGCGTGGGGACCGTTGTGGCAAACAATATCTTTTCGGCCTTCACGCGCAGCGGCGGCACCCTCAGCGTGGCGCTGTACATGTATGTGAGCGAACGCGGCGAGTTCGACGTGGGCTTCGCCATCGCGGCCATCCTGATGCTCCTGGTGCTGTGCATCAACGGCGCGGCGAAGCTGGTGGAAAAGAAGCTGCGCAGAAAAACGAAGTAACCGCGAAGCAGTGAAAGAGGAGTAAGAACAATATGGAAAGCCCCATCATTTTGCAGACAAACCGTCTCAAGCTTTATTACGGCGCCTTTGAGGCGCTCAAGGGCATCGATATGCAGATCCCCGAAAAACAGATCACCGCTTTCATCGGGCCGTCCGGCTGCGGAAAATCTACATTCCTGAAAACGCTCAACCGCATGAACGACCTTGTGCCCGGCGTGCGCATCGAGGGCGAGGTGCTGTACAACGGCCGGAATATTTTTTCCAAAGAGGTGGACGTGACCTGGCTGCGCAAGAAGATCGGCATGGTATTCCAGAAGCCGAACCCTTTCCCCATGAGCATTTACGACAACATCGCCTACGGCCCCCGGCTGCACGGCACGCATTCCAAAGCCGAGCTGAACGACCTTGTGGAGAAATCACTGCGCGGCGCGGCGCTGTGGGACGAGGTGAAGGACCGTTTGAAAAAGTCGGCCCTGGGCCTTTCCGGCGGCCAGCAGCAGCGCATGTGCATCGCGCGCGCGCTGGCTGTGGAGCCGGACGTGCTGCTGATGGACGAACCCACCAGCGCGCTGGACCCGGCTTCCACCATGCGCATTGAGGAATTGATGGCGTCCCTGAAAGAAAGCTACACTGTCGTCATCGTCACGCACAATATGCAGCAGGCCGCGCGCATCAGCGACAAATGCGCGTTCTTCCTGGTGGGCGACCTCATCGAATTCGGCGAGACCGAGCAGGTATTCTCCATGCCGAAGGACAAGCGGACCGAGGACTACATTACGGGCCGCTTCGGTTGATGCCCGCGGCCTGTTTTGCAGCCGTTCCCACGGGGCGGCATGTAAAAAAATATGCCCTGCCATTGTGCTTTTTTGCCAAACAACCTATAATAAAGGAGTAACCCTTATGAACGCACGCCTTTCTTTCGACGCAGAGCTGGAGAGCCTTTCCGCGTCGCTCATCCGCATGGGCGCCCTGGCGACGGACGCCATCGACAAAGCGATCGAGGCGCTGGAGGCCAACGACGGCGCGCTGGCCCAAAGCGTTATTGCGGGGGACCGCAACATCGACGATATGGAGCGCAGCATCGAGCACCAGTGCCTGACGCTGCTTTTGCGCCAGCAGCCCGTGGCGGGCGACCTTCGGAAAATATCCACGGCCATCAAGATGATCACGGATATCGAACGCATCGGCGACGCCGCCGCAGATATCGCGGAGATCACCACGCACATCAAGGAGCACGGCATCCCGGCCTCTTTGTCCGACATTGCGGATATGGCCGAGGCCGCGCAGAAAATGGTGGACGATTCCATCCAGTCCTATGTCAGGGAGGACCTGGTTCTGGCTGCGGACGTGATTGCCCGGGACGATGTGGTGGACGATTATTTCAACAAGATCAAAAAAGACCTTGCCGCGTATATCGCCGTGAATGAAGAACATGTGGACTGCGCCATCGACTACCTGATGATCGCCAAATATCTGGAGCGTTTGGGCGACCATGCGGTGAACATCTGCGAATGGGTGCAGTTCTACAAAACCGGCATGCACAAAAGCGAACGCATCCTGTAAGGCTGCGGAAAACGGCAAAATGCCCTGCCCGGCATTCTGCGCGAAGAAATTCAAGGCGGCGGCTGCAAGGCCGCGCTTCCCGCGGCTGAAAACCCGTCGGGGAAGTTTGCGTGATATCCTGCGCGAAGAGATCCAAGGCGGCGGCTGCAGGGCCGCGCTTCCCGCGGCTGAAAACCCGTCGGGGAAGTTTGCGTGATATCCTGCGCGAAGAAATTCAAGGCGGCGGCTGCAGGGCCGCGCTTCCCGCTGCGGAGAACCGGTCGGGAAAGGCTGCCGGGTGTCCTGCGCGAAGAGATCCAAGGCGGCGGCTGCAGGGCCGCGCTTCCCGCTGCGGAGAACCGGTCGGGGAAGTTTGCGTGATATCCTGCGCGAAGAGATTCAAGGCGGCGGCTGCAGGGCCACGCTTCCCGCGGCTGAAAACCCGTCGGGGAAGTTTGCGTGATATCCTGCGCGAAGAGATTCAAGGCGGCGGCTGCAGGGCCGCGCTTCCCGCTGCGGAGAACCGGTCGGGGAAGTTTGCGTGATATCCTGCGCGAAGAGATTCAAGGCGGCGGCTGTAAGGCCGCGCTTCCCATTGTTAAAAAAGGAGGAAAATCGGTATGCCGAAGGCACCGCGTATTTTTGTGGTGGAGGATGATGAGAGCATCCGCATGCTGCTGGAGGTGGCGCTGCGCTCGTCCGGCTATACGGTAAGCGCGTTCCCGAATGCGGCCGACGCGCTGGCTGAAATGGAGAATACCGTGCCGGACGCGGCGGTGCTGGACATCATGCTGGACGGTATGGACGGCATCACGGCGCTGAAGCTGATGCGTGCGAACGCGCGCCTTGCGGGCGTGCCCGTAATGATGCTGACCGCCAAGGATTCTGAAAACGATAAGATCATCGGCCTGGATGCAGGCGCGGACGATTACATGACAAAACCGTTCAGCGTGCTGGAGCTGTGCGCCCGTGTGCGCGCGCTGCTGCGGCGCGGCGGCGCCGCGCCCGCGCCGAAAAAGGGCGGCGTGCTGAAAAGCGGCGGCCTGAAGCTGGACCTTGCGGTGCGCGAGGCCACACGGGACGGGGCTCTGCTGGAACTGACCTATAAGGAATTTGAGCTGCTGCGTGAGCTGATGGAGAACGCACCCGGCGCCATGAGCCGCGACGAACTGCTGCAAAGTGTTTGGGGCTACGACTTCATCGGCGAAACGCGCACGCTGGACATGCACATCGGCACGCTGCGCCATAAGCTGGGCGACGAGAGCACCGCGCCCCGGTACATTAAAACCGTACGCGGCGTGGGATACCGCTTTCTGGGCGAAGTGGAAAAAGAAGGGTAAAGGGACATGAAGAAAAGCATTCTGAAAAGCACGGCGCTCGTATTGTGCGCGGGCCTTGTGTGCTGCCTTTTTGCTGACGGCGGCGATTTTTGACGCAAAGACCACGCAGCAGACGGAGACACAGCTGCGCAGCCTTGCCACGGCGCTGGGCTCCGCCTATGACGCGAACGGCGACGCCGACGCGCAGGCGTCGCAGTTTTCGCGGCAGATCGGCGGGCTTCGCGTAACGGTCATTGCAAAGGACGGCACGGTGCTGGGCGATTCCGCCGCCGATTACAAAACCATGGAAAACCACGCCGGCCGCGAGGAGCTGAAAGCGGCAGAGGGCGCGGGCGTGGGCATCTCCGTGCGCCCCAGCGAGACGCTCGGCACCCGCCTGATGTATGCGGCGGTGCGCACGCAGGGCGGGGATTATATCCGTGTGGCCATGCAGTACAACGGCTTTTTGCGGGACCTTGTAAGCCTGCTGCCCGCGTTGCTGGGCGCCGGTCTGGTCGCTTTTGCAGTGGCGGCGTTCGTGGCCACGCGCGTGGCAAAAACCGTGACGGACCCTATTTCCGATTTTACCGAAAGCCTGAAAAACGTGCAGGAGGGCGGCGCACGGCTGGAGCCGGAGAAATACCCTTATGAGGAATTGCAGGCCATGGCGGGCGATATCAACCGCATGTCGGAGGAGATCGCCCGGAACATGCGCCGCCTGGAGCGGGAAAAGGCGAAGATCGACTATATCCTGGACAACATGAACGAGGGCTTCGTGCTGCTGGATACGGACCAGAACATCCTGCTCATCAATGCGTCGGCGTGCCGCGCTTTCGGTGTGAAAAAAACCGAGGCCCAGGGCAAGAACATCCTGCACGCCACGCGCAACATCCCGCTCATCGACGGCGTGGCGGCGGTGCTGAAAAAAGGCGGCCACGTGGCCGTGGATATGCCGCTGCCCGATAAGCGCAAGGGCGAGGTGAACATCAGCCGCGTGAAGCCCGAGGACACGGGCGCCATCGACGGCGGCGCCATCATCATCATCTCGGACGTGACGGCGCAGCGCAACGCGGCCAAGATGCGGCAGGATTTCTTTGAATCCGCTTCACATGAGCTGAAAACGCCCATCACCTCCATCAAGGGCTTTGCCGAGCTGCTGTGCAGTGATATGCCCCTGGGCGGCAACAAGCAGGAGGCGATCTCCAAGCGTATCCTCAAGGAGACGATGCGCATGAGCAGCCTCATCAGCGATATCATCATGATCAGCCGCCTGGAAAGCGGCGACATTACCTTTGAGCGGGAGGTGCTGGACCTTGCCGCCGTGGTGAGCGAGTGCTGCTCGGACGCGGCGGAATTTGCCAGAAGCAGCAAGGTGAGCATCTCGTGCACCACGCAGCCCTGTGTGCTTTCGGCCTCCCACCGGGAGATGAGCGAGCTGGCGGGCAACCTCATCACCAACGCCGTCAAGTACAACCGGCAGGGCGGCCGCGTGGAAGTGAACCTCACGAACGAGAACGGCGCGCCGTGCCTGCGCGTGTTCAACACGGGCGAGCCCATTGCGCCGGAATACGCCCAGCGTATCTTTGAACGGTTCTACCGCATCGACAAGGGCCGCAGCAAGGCGGCGGGCGGCACGGGGCTGGGGCTTGCCATCGTGAAGCACATCGCCACCAATTACGGCGCCAGCGTCACCGTAACGGCCGCGCCGGATGGCAATACCTTCACGGTGCTGTTCCCTGTGCAGGACTGAGCACGCCTTTTTCGCACGAGTGAAAAAGCGGGAAGCCATCATCCGGATGAACGGTTTATTGCTCGGCAGCAAAAAGAGCCCGGCGCGCCGCGAAAGCAGCGCGCCGGGCTCTTTTTGCGCGGGGAAGCAAAGGGGAAAGCGCGAAAGGGAAAAATGGGACCATTTCTCTTAGTACATTTTGCAATGACCGGGAATCGTAAGCGGCAGCTGCACAAGGCAAGGCTCGCAAGACGCAGAAACGCAGTTCCGCCCATCGGACCCCTTGTACGGTTCAAAGCCGTTTTTGCTTTTCCGATGCGCTTTGCGGAACAACGGAATAATGGCCGGCAGGCCGCATGCAATTGCGCCCAAAGCGTATGGCAGCCGTCTAAGAGCATCGGACGGTTCCTTCTTCGTGCTAAAAAACAGGCTGCGGCCGGGGCACTGCCGGGCGCGAGGCGCCGCGCAGGAGGCCCGCGCAGCGGCGCCTGCTGTCGTGCCAGATGGACCGCCTTCCCAAAAAGCCGAAGCTGCTTTTGCAGGCGGAGCCGCCTGCGGGCCGCGCGTGGCCGCAGGGCCAAACGAACGCGCTACCCCAGATAATCGCGAACGTCCACGGGCGCGCCGTTCAGGTTCGCCTCGAAATGCAGGTGATATCCATATGCGCGGCCCGTTCGGCCCACATAACCGATGAGCTGGCCCTGCTTGACAGGGACGCCGTCGGCGATGCCCTCGGCCCAGGCGGACATATGGGCGTAAATGGTCACCAGCCCGCCGCCATGGCTCAGCTTGACACAGGTGCCGTACGTGTAGTGTGCTTTTGTGCTGACAACACCGTCCGCCGCCGCGTAGATTTTTGTACCCAGCGGCGCGGGGATATCCATGCCGCGGTGGAATTCCTGTACGCCGTTCAGCGTGCGCCAGCCCATGGGCGAGCCGGTGGAATAGCCCGGCAGCGGCCAGTAAAACGCGCCGCCTGTGTATTCGGGCGCGTCGTTGTCGCTTTGGGCGGCCCATTCCGCGTATTCCCGTTCCGCCGCGGCGATCTCCTGCTCCTTGGCGGCAAAGGCGGCCGCGCCGGCCTGCTCGGCCGCCTGCGCGGCGGAAAGCCGGGCGTTTGCCTGCTGCAGCGCCGCGGCATATTCATTTGCAGCGGCTTCCAGTTCCGCATTGGATGCGTCCAGCGCGTCCAGCTCCGCCTGCTGCCGCGCGGCGAGGGCGGCCAGCTCTTCCCGGCGGGCTGTCAGCTCGGCGATGAGCCGTGTGTCACGCACCGCGATGCGCTGCAAATATTCTCCGAATGTGAGCATCTCAGAGAGACTGTCCGCGCCCAGCAGAACGGCAAGGCCGGATTGACGGCTCATTTCGTACATGCCCTTCATGCGCGCCTCAAAGCTTTGGGTGCTTCGGTCCGCCTCCAGCAGTTTGGCTGCCACCTGGGCCTGCGTGCCGGCAAGCTGTGCTTCACATTCCTGTATTTTCAATTGAAGCACCGCGATCTGGGCTTTGACGTTCTGCTCCTTGGCCGTATACAGGTTCACAAGGTCTCCGGCGCGGGCGGCGTCGGTCCGGTTTTGCTCGATCTGCTGCTCGATGGCCTGCTGCTCGGCACGCAGCCGCTCCAGCTTTTCGGCGGGCGTTTCAGCCGCCGCCCGGAACAGCAGCCCCAGCCAGCAAACGGCCAGCAGAGCGGCGGCGCGCCGCATTTCTTTTTTGTACATCCGCGGAAAACCTCCTATTCGGCATTGAGGTAAGGCCACGCCGAAACGGGGTCGCCGTTCAGGTCCACTTCAAAATGCAGATGGTTTCCGGTACTGTTGCCTGTGCTGCCCACATAACCGATGAGCTGGCCTTTTTCCACGAGGTCGCCATCCTTCACCGCGCACGCGGACAGATGACCGTACAGCGTCGCCAGGCTGCCGCCGTGATCCAGCTTGACGGAAATGCCCATCACCCAGTGGTTGTTGAGGCTGGCTGCTCCGTCGGCCGCGGCGTAGACGGGCGTACCCGCCGGGGCGGGGATATCCATGCCGGTGTGTACGTCCTTTGCGCCGTATACCCTGCGCGCCGTACCGAAATCAGAGGAAAGCGTTGTGTAACCCGGCAGGGGCCAGGCGAATTGGGCCGCGCCGCCGGACGGCGCGCCTTCAGGCACGGCGGCGGACCATTCTGCCCACTCCTGCTGCGCCTGCAGATATTGCCGCTGTATTTCCTCTAAGGAGCTATCCTGCGCGGCAAGTGCTTCGAGGCGGCCGATTTCCGCCTGGAGCGTCTGTAATTCTTCGCGCAGGCGTTCCAGCCGTTCCTCCGGTGCTTCTCCGGCCGTGGGCTGGGGCGTGCCGCCCTTGTAAACAGGCGCGGCGGTATCCGACCGGGCCGGGGCTGCGCAGGCAACGAGCGTGCTGGCCAGCACCACAAGGGCCAGCAGAAGGCACAAAAGCGGCGTGCCGCGCTGCTTTTTTCGCAGACTGAGCATTTCTGCAAAGCGGCGTCTGGTTTCTCCTGCGCCGGAGGCAAAGCCGGTGGTGAGCGCGGATATGCGCCGCCTGCGCGCGGACGCCAGCACGTCCAGCACCGCCGCGCCGTAGGCCCTGCGGTAAGCCATGTCACGGCCTGCCAGCACGGCTTCGTCGCAGGCAAGCTCCATATCCTGCCGCGCGGCGCGGGCCATGCACCACACCAGCGGGTCGAACCAGTGCAGGGCACAGGCGGCCGCCAGCACGAACTGGAAGGGGATATCCCCGGCGCTCCGGTGGCGCGCTTCATGGGCCAGCACATAGGGCAGCGTGTCTGCGCGCAGGCCCGCGCCCTCCGGCAGATAGACAGCCGGACGCAAAAGGCCCGCCAGCATGGGCGTATCCAGCCCGGCCACGGCGTAGACGCGCATGCTCCGGCCGAAGGCGGCGCGGCAGGCGTCCGCAAGCGTTTCGTCCGCAAGCGGCACCCGCCCACGGCGCAGACGGCGCATGGACGTCCCATAGGCAGCCAGGCGCGCGGCCAGGCACAGCGCCGCGCCGACCAGCCAGACGGCCCCGGCAAGCCCGGGCCGGGAGCGGAGCGGCCCCGCCGGGGCGGGGGCCGAAGGAACGGGCACAGCCTTACCGGGCCCGGAGGCCGCCGCCTGCTGTGCGCCGCCGCTTTCTGCCGGGGCGGCGGGGAGCGCCGCTTGCCGGACGGCGGCCGTGGGGAGCGGGATGGACAACGGCGCGGGCCTGTCCTGCACCGGCACCGCGAAGCTGACAGGCAGCGCAAGGCGGACGGCAAGGATCAGCCAGGCCAGCCGGAAGAACCGTGCGGACAGCGCGGCACGCGCAAAATGCCGCAGTACCAGCAGCGCCGCGATGAGCGCGCATGTCCAGGGCAGCATGCCCAGCACAGCGTAAAACAGGTCATTCAGCACCGGGCTCGCCCGCCTTTCGCAGCAGTTCTTTCAGCTCTGCCAATTCGCTGCCGGTAAGCGCTTCGTCCTGCACCAGCGCGGCGACCATACCCGCCACGGAGTTTTTGTAGTAGCGCCGCAGCAGGCCGTTTGTCTCCATGCGGCGGTAGTCTTCCTCCCGCACCCGTGCGCGGTACAGCGTGAAGCGGCCCTCGCGCGTTACTTCCACGAAGCTTTTGTCCGCCAGGCGGCCCAGCAGGACCTTGAGCGTGGAAAGCGACCACGCCTTATCCGCAAGGTCCTCCAGCAGGCGTGCGGTGCGCACGGGCTGCGTGTGCGTCCACAGCGCGAGCATCACGTCCAGCTCAGCCTCCGGCAGTTTTTCAAGCGGTTTTTTCGGCATTGTCCGGTCCCTCCTTTTTCGTTGACAATTGTCGTTGATTTTACGGTATCATATTCCGTGACATTTGTCAACGAAAAAACAGCGGAAGACGGTTGCAAAACGCGGGGAAGGGGTACATAATAAAAGCAGCCGCCTGTGGGACGGGCGGCGAAGCAGAAGAGGCGGCCGGCCGCGGTGCGGCCGCGGATGTGCCCGCACAGGGACGCACCAGGAAAGGACGGTTTGATTTTTATGACATATTCCATCGTGACAAGCAGTAAAACGGGCAATACCCAGGCCGTGGCGGACGCCATTGCCGCCGCGCTGCCGCCGGAGGGCTGCGTTTACCGCGGCGCGCCCGCGCCGGAGGCTCTTGACGCGGACGTGATATTCGCCGGATTCTGGACAGACAAGGGCACATGCGCACAGGACATGGCCGGGTTTTTGCCTTTGTGCGGCGGCAAAAAGGTGGCGCTGTTCGGTACGGCGGGGTTCGGCGGGGACCCGGACTATTTCAATATGCTGCTGGAGAATGTGAAAAAGCTGCTGCCTTCGGACGCCGTATATCTGGGCGGCTGGATGTGTCAGGGCCGGATGCCCGGCAGCGTGCGCGCCCGCTTTGCCGCGCAATTGGAGCAGGACCCGGAAAACGCCAACGCAAAACGCATGCTGGAAAATTTCGACCGCGCGCTGTCTCATCCGGACGAAGCGGACCTCGCCGCCGCCGCATTTTTTAGCAATGGGAAGCTTGCTGGGGACACCGCTGCGGCTGAATCCCTGTAAGCAGGAGTGAACAGTGGTGTTTTTGGCATAGAAAAAGCTTGCCTGACCGAAACACACAGCCGAATCTCTGTGTGTTTGCCGGTCAGGCAAGCTTTCCGTTGTTATTGAGATGGGTTTTTTATTGCGGAGCAATCAAAAATCAGTTGCTGCTGCTGCGGCGGCCCAGCAGGCGCAGGATATACAGGAAGATGTTGATGAAGTCCAGATAAAGCTGGAGCGCCGCGAAGATGGACGCTTTCTTCGACATTTCGTAATCGCCTTCGAACGCTGCGTGCAGCTGTTTGATCTTCTGCGTATCATATGCCGTCAGGCCCATGAACACGGCCAGGCCGACAAAGCAGATGATGCGGTCGAACCCGGAGAGCGGCAGGAACATGGAGATGAGCCAGAATACCAAAAGGAAGATCAGCCCGGCCGTCAGGATAGGACGCAGGCCGGAAAGGTCGCGCTTGGTGAACCAGCCGTAGGCCGCCAGCACGCCGAAATACAGCGAGGTCAG
>VOFI01004174.1_pt1 | contig 21290 bp, 37 predicted proteins | sample 5384131 | NCBI WGS metagenome assembly VOFI01 (sample SAMN12384728, study PRJNA508395) | human gut metagenome | isolation source: healthy gut H | host: Homo sapiens | reverse complement strand
ATTGGAAAAAGAACTTCTGCTTCCGTTCAAAGAACAGACGGAAAGAGTAGAAAAAGGCGATCGATGTCTCGTTAGTCTTTATATAGATAAGAGCGGCAGACTGTGTGCGACGATGAAAGTGTATCAGCTTCTTCGTACTGATTCACCGTACAAAAAAGACGATATGGTCAGCGGAACAGTGTATGAATTAAGTCGGGATTTCGGCGTGTTTGTCGCTGTGGACGATCAGTATTCGGCGATGATCCCGAAGCGGGAAGTTTACGGGAAGATGTATATCGGTCAGCGCATTGAAGCGAGGGTGACGGCTGTGAAGCCGGACGGAAAGCTTGATCTGAGCATACGCGGGAAGATACCGGAACAGATGGATGCGGATGCGGATAAGGTGTTTGGACGTATTGAAAAGAATGGCGGCATGCTTCCGTTTACAGATAAGGCGGATCCGGAGAGGATTAAGTCGGAGATGGGGATGAGTAAAGCGGCGTTTAAACGTGCGGTCGGAAGACTTCTGAAACAAGGAAAGATACAGATCGACAACGAGGTGGGAAAGATTTTTGCGGTAAACAAGAACAGATAGACCTTTTGCGGGTCGGCTTACGAGGTGAAAGATGAGTTTTGCACATTTGCATGTCCATACAGAATACAGTCTTCTGGATGGTTCTAACAAGATAAAAGAATATGTTGCAAGAGTGAAAGAGCTTGGGATGAACAGTGCGGCGATCACCGATCACGGAGTAATGTACGGAGTGATTGATTTTTACAGAGAGGCGAAAAGTCAGGGAATTAATCCGATCTTGGGGTGTGAAGTTTATGTCGCGCCGAATTCCCGTTTTGACAGAGAAGTGACCGGAGGAGAAGACAGGTATTATCACCTTGTACTTCTTGCGGAAAATAACGAAGGTTATGCCAATCTTATGAAAATCGTATCAAAAGGCTTTGTCGAGGGATACTATTACAAACCCCGTGTAGATAAAGAACTTCTCAGAAAATATCACAGCGGCATTATCGCGCTGAGCGCCTGCCTGGCAGGCGAGGTGTCGAGATATCTGATGAAAGGCTTATATGACGAAGCGAAGAAAGCTGCGTTGGAGTACAGAGATATCTTTGGAAAAGATCATTTTTATTTAGAACTGCAGGATCACGGTCTGCCTGATCAGGGTCTTGTAAATCAACAGCTTTTGAAAATGTCCCGGGAAACGGGGATCGAACTTGTGGCGACGAATGATGTGCATTATACTTATGCGAAAGACGAAAAAGCGCATGATATCCTTTTGTGTATCCAGACAGGGAAAAGGCTGGCGGATGAGAACAGGATGAGATATGAAGGCGGACAGTATTACATCAAGTCTGAAGAAGAGATGAAAAGTCTTTTTCCGTATGCGCTTCAGGCGCTTGAAAATACGCAGAAGATTGCGGACCGCTGTTTAGTGGAGATTGAGTTCGGGGTAACAAAGCTTCCCAAATATGACGTCCCGGACGGATATACATCGTGGGAATACTTACGGAAACTGTGTTACGAAGGACTTGAGAAACGCTATGCAGAACGGGCGGATGAACTTCGGGAACGGCTTGATTATGAATTGGGCACGATCAAAAATATGGGGTATGTAGACTATTTCCTGATCGTGTGGGATTTTATAAAATATGCGAAAGATCATGGGATCGCAGTCGGACCGGGCCGGGGGTCTGCAGCGGGAAGTATTGTTTCCTACTGCCTGGGAATTACGACGATCGATCCGATCAGATATCAGCTTTTGTTCGAGCGTTTTTTGAATCCCGAACGTGTTTCCATGCCCGATATCGACGTTGACTTTTGTTATGAACGCAGACAGGAAGTGATCGACTATGTTGTGAGAAAATACGGAAAAGACAGAGTTGTTCAGATCGTGACATTCGGAACGCTGGCGGCAAGAGGTGTGATTCGAGATGTGGGGCGTGTGATGGATATGCCGTATGCTTTTGTCGATTCGATTGCGAAGATGATACCGCAGGAGCCGAAGATGACGATTGAAAAAGCGTTGAAGGTAAATCCTGAACTGCGCAAGATGTGTGAAGATGATGAGGAAGTAAAATATCTTATCGAGATGGCGAAAAGACTGGAAGGACTTCCGAGACATAGTTCTATGCATGCGGCCGGAGTCGTGATCAGTCAGAAGTCTGTTGACGAATATGTGCCGTTGTCGAGAGCGGCGGACGGCTCGGTGACGACCCAGTTTACGATGACGACACTGGAACAGCTCGGACTTTTGAAAATGGATTTTCTGGGACTTCGTACGTTGACGGTTATACAAAATGCGGTTCTTATGGCGAGAAAAAAAGATCCTTCGGTAAATATGGACACGCTGGATTATGATGATAAAAAAGTGCTTGAATATATCGGGACCGGAAAAACAGACGGCATCTTCCAGTTGGAAAGCGCGGGAATGAAAAGCTTTATGAAAGAGCTGAAACCGAACAGTCTGGAAGATATGATCGCCGGAATCTCTCTATATCGCCCCGGTCCGATGGATTTTATTCCGCAGTACATCAAAGGGAAAAACGACGCCTCTTCAATTTCATATGACTGCCCGCAGTTAGAGCCGATCCTGAATTCGACATACGGCTGTATCGTTTATCAGGAACAGGTTATGCAGATCGTTCGCGACCTTGCGGGATATTCCCTCGGAAGAAGCGATCTTTTGAGGCGCGCCATGTCAAAGAAAAAAGGCGAAGAGATGAAACGGGAACGGCAGATTTTCCTGTACGGTGACGAGGCTTCCGGTATTCCGGGATGTGTAAAAACGGAATTGACGAGCAGGTTGCGAATAAGATTTATGATGAGATGCTTGACTTTGCAAACTATGCGTTTAATAAGTCGCATGCGGCCGCATATGCGGTTGTGGCATATCAGACTGCGTGGCTGAAATATTATTATCCTGTTGAATATATGGCGGCTCTTATGACATCGGTGATAGACAATCCGTCGAAAGTAGCTGAATATATTTATGCAAGCCGGCAGATGGGCATTCAGATCCTTCCTCCTGACATTAATAACGGAGAAGCGGATTTTTCGGTTGACGAAGGGAATATAAGATACGGGCTGTCTGCGATCAAAAGTGTCGGGAGACCGGTTGTTAGGGCGATGCTCGAAGAACGCAGGACATTTGGTCCATATAAAAATCTTGAAGATTTTATTACCCGTGTTTCATCGAAAGAAGGACTGAACAAGAGAACTATTGAAAATCTGATCAAAGCAGGGGCGTTGGATACTTTAGGCGGAACCCGAAAACAATTCATGAGTATTTATATTCAGATCATGGATCATGTGAATCAGGAGAAAAAATATTCCATGTCCGGTCAAATGAGTTTGTTTGATCTTGTGGGAGAAGAAGAAAAGGCGGATTTTCAGATCAGAATGCCTGATGTAGGCGAGTATTCAAAAGAAAATAAGCTTGCGTTTGAAAAAGAGGTGCTCGGCGTTTATATAAGCGGTCATCCGCTTGAGGAGCACGAGGAGAGATGGCGGCGGATGATTTCGGCTACAACGGCAGATTTTCAGTTTGACGAGGAGCTGAATAGAACGAAGGTGCATGACGGAGAAAAGTCGGTTGTCGGAGGGATGATCGTTGACAAGACGGTCAAGTACACAAAGACGAATCAGGTGATGGCGTTCCTTACGCTGGAAGATTTGCTCGGCACTGTGGAAGTTGTTATTTTTCCGAGAGATTACGAGAAAAATCGTCAATGGCTTGAAATAAACGAGAAAGTGTTTATCAGCGGAAGGGTTTCGGAAGAAGACGAGAAGGCAAGTAAGCTGATCTGTGAGAAAGTGATCCCCTTTGAGAGGACAAAACGAGAATTGTGGATTCAATTTCCGGATAAAGAGACGTTTCTTGATGAAGAACAGATCGTTTACGGATACCTGGCAGATTCGGAAGGCGAAGACGAGGTTATTATATATTGCGCAAAAAGAACGGGCAGTGAAACGACTGCCGAAAAACCGGAATATTCAGATCAATGAGCAGGTTTTAAGCAGGTTAATGAACCATTTCGGTGAAAGTCGGGTAAAAGTGGTTGAAAAAGCTATTGAAAACCACTTCTAAATAATGTAGAATAATTTTCGACTATTGTTAAAAAAATTACAATGAATAAATATTATTAATAGCGACACTTTGCAGAAAGGTGGAAAAATCATGGCAGAGAATCAAAAAAAAAAAGTACTTAGAGGAGATTGAAGATCAGATCCGTACAATCGGAGTTCTTACAAGCGGCGGTGATGCGCCGGGTATGAACGCGGCTATTCGTGCAGTCGTAAGAACGGCGCTTTCAAGAGGACTGAAAGTGCGTGGTATCAGAAGAGGATTTCACGGACTTTTGAAGGAGGAGATCATTGATCTTTCAGCGCGCGATGTGTCTGAGAAGATCCAGCGCGGAGGTACGTTCCTTCAGACGGCGCGTTGTAAATCTATGCGTACGGAAGAAGGACAGCAGAAAGCGGCTGCAATCTGTAAAAAATACGGTATCGACGGACTTGTAGTTATCGGAGGAGACGGTTCTTTTGCCGGAGCTCAGAAACTTGCGAACCTCGGCGTAAATACGATCACGTGATACTTCCACATCTCATGAAAGATGCAGTATTATTGAAGTTATGGGACGTAACGCAGGATACCTTGCTATGTGGTGCGGTATTGCCAATGGAGCAGAACGTATCCTTATGCCGGAAGAGCATGACTTTGACGAGCAGGAGATCATTGATGATATTTTGAAAAATAAAAAACGCGGTAAGAAAAATTACATTATCATCAATGCGGAAGGTATCGGCGATTCGATCAACATGGCAAAGAGAATCGAGGCGGCGACGGGTATTGAGACGAGAGCGACTATTCTCGGACATATGCAGCGTGGAGGAAGCCCGACATGTAAAGACAGAGTATATGCTTCGATCATGGGATCTATGGCAGTTGATCTTCTTTGTCAGGGAAAAACAAACCGTGTAGTAGGATATAAGAACGGCGAGTATAAGAAAAAACAGACATATATTTCTAAAAACATGCCGGTATAAATTTATACCGGCTGTTTGCACGATGGAGGGAATCATGCAAATGGACTGCAAAAAGACCGCGCCTGTCGGAGTTTTTGATTCCGGAGTGGGCGGACTTACGGTTGCGAGGGAGATTTCCGGCAGTTCCGAATGAAAATATCGTATACTTTGGAGACACGGCAAGAGTTCCGTACGGAAGTAAGTCGCAGAATACAATCATCCGTTTTTCAGAGCAGATTATACGCTTTTTGAAAACAAAGCAGGTAAAAGCGATCGTTATTGCCTGCAATACGGCAAGCGCTTTTGCCCTGGAGGCAGTGAGGGATGAATTTGATATCCCTATCATGGGTGTTGTGATCCCGGGCGAAGTGATCGAAAAGGCATGTCCGCTGTTTGTTCCGCTGGTGGAAGAAGGGTTTTCATTTTATGTAAGTGATGCGGCAGAGAAGTTCAGAAAATTTGCAAATACAGTCATGCCATTTGATGTGCCGATAACGAATGTAGTGAATATAGAAGGATATTAAAGATTATGACAAAGGATGTATTTGTAAGCATTTCCGGTATGCACGAAGAGATTGCAGAGACGCCTGCAGTTGAAAGGGACGAGGCAGAAGCGATCGAAGTTGTGACTCCGGGCAGCTATTACTTCAGAAACGAGAAGCATTATATTGTATATGATGAGGCTGTGGAAGGGTCTTCTGAAATGATCAGAAACCGGATCAAGATCACAGGAACTGGATGCGTGGAGATTGTAAAGAGCGGATTGTCAGATTCTCACATGATCTTTGAAAAGAATAAAAAGAACTCGACGTATTACCGGACACCGTATGGACAGATACTGCTTGATGTGAATACCAGAGAGCTGGAGATTCAGGTGACAATGAAATTGATGTACGGATCGAGTATGAACTGGATGTAAATCATGAGCCTATGGCGGACTGCAGGATCAAAATGAATATCATGTCCCGCAGCAATGGAAGTTTTCCGTGTTAGGATGAGTGAATGGCACGGAAAGGATAAGGACAGATGATAACAAAACTGATAGAAATTGTTTATTCATTTTTATGGGGAGACCTGATTCAGATCCCATTACCGGGAGCAAGCAGCAGTGTGGGAATTTCACTGCTTATTATTCTTCTGATCCCGATGGGAATTTATTTTACAGTAAGAACCCGGTTTCTCCCGATCCGGCTTTTTCCCTGATATGGTGCGTGCATTGGTGGGGACAAAAGCGAAAAAAGATGCGGACGGTAAAAGTGAAAAAAAGGAAAAGAAAAGAAAAGGGCAGCTTGTCCACATTTCAGACGCTGATCGTTTCAACGGCAACGAGAGTCGGGATGGGGAATCTGGTCGGAGTGGTTGCAGCAATTTCAGCAGGTGGTGCCGGAGCTGTATTCTGGATGTGGGTCACGGCACTGATTGGTTCATCGACAGCATTCATTGAGGCAACGCTCGCCCAGCTTTATAAGGAAAAAGATCCCTGTATGGTGGATACCGGGGTGGTCCGGCTTATTATATGCATCGTTATATGGAGCGGAGGCAGAAAAAAGAAAAAGCGTTATTCCCTGATCGCAGTATTATTTGCGATATCGGGACTGATCTGCTGGTGCGGGATTAGTCAGGTGATCAGCAATTCAGTGACTTCTTCTTTAGAAAATGCATTCTCTGTTCCGCCCCTTTATACAACCATCGTGCTTGTAGCACTTGCGGCAGTGATCGTATTGCGGAAGAACGCAACTGTGAAAGTACTGGATCTTTTAGTACCGGTTATGGCGGTATGCTATTTCGTTCTGACGATCGTGATCATTTTCAGGAATATCGGAAGCCTTCCTCAGGTTTTTGAGAGGATCTTTCAGGAGGCGTTCGGGCCGGCAGATTGCGGCAGGAGGGTTTGGTGCAGTACTGATGAATGGAATCAAGAGAGGGCTTTTCTCAAATGAAGCAGGATCGGGTTCTGCTCCCTGTGCGGCAGCGGCAGCAGAATGTGAAAATCCGGTTCAGGCAGGACTGGTTCAGGCGTTGGGAGTCTTTATTGATACGATTGTCATCTGTAGCTGTACAGCGATGATCATGCTTCTTGTACCGGAAGACTTGGTGGCGGGACTGTCGGGAATGGAACTTTTGCAGACTGCCATGCGGTATCATCTCGGTGAATTTGGAGTGATTTTTATAGCTGCGACCCTGTTCATGTTCAGCTTTTCAACATTCCTTGGAATCCTCTTTTATGCAAGAAGTAATGTGGCTTATTTGTTCGGGGATAACTGGCTGTCACAGACGGCTTATAAGGTTATGGCACTGGTGATGCTTTTTGCAGGAGGTCTTGCGGCCTATACAGTTGTATGGGATCTTGGTGATGTCGGGATCGGTTTGATGACGATCTTCAATACAGCAATCCTGTATCTCCTTGGCGGAGAAGCGTTAAAGGAGCTTCGGGAGTACGAGGCAGGAAAAAGCGTGTAAAAAAGAAAAGTTTGGAAGAGTGATCACGGAGGAGTGATCCGGGGAATAGAGAAGATCGGAAAATAAAAGAAATTTGGAAATAGGATGAAAAGAATAAAAAGTTCCGCTCCTGTCTGACTGGCAGGAGCGGAACTTTTTACTTTCAGTTCTTTTCTTTTTGAATCTTGAGAAAAGTCCTTTTTCTTTTTCTTTTGCAACCTCAGGAATACCACCGCGAACGCTCTTGATTCCTGTGATGTAAATACCACTGAGAACTACCTTGGCTTCCTTCTTTACCGGAAGAACCTCAAATACTTTTTCCTCGCACATCAGTGTCATGATCTTTGGTCCGATCTTGGCTTTGACGATCGGGACTCTGGTACGTCTTAAGTACTTTGGGGTATTCTCAACAACAGCCGCCGGAAGTCCGGCCTCTTTCAGTTTCAACCTCTTTTTATCAATAACGAGCATACTGACGGTCTGTGCAACTGCATCCATCTGCTCTTTTTGCTCTGCCTGCTTTTTCTCTGCTTTCTTACCGAAGAAATATAATCCTACGCATATTCCAATGAGGACTACGAGGACTACGAGAAAGATTATCATTCCTGTACTCAAAATAAAACCCTCCTAAAACGCGGTATTTCCGCTTGATATGTATAAAATATTGTAACATTCTTTAAAAAGGAAGTGCAAGTAAAATTCAATTAGGGGTTACTTTTCACCGGAAAACGAGTATACTGTTTATTGTGACGCATTTTACCCTGCAGACTGGAAAAGTAAGCAGGGGAGTAACTCATTTATTATTTTACGTTTCAGAGAAAAGGAGTAAGAACTGAATGCTTGAAATGCTTGGAACTGGTATATCGACAATGCTTCATTTTATAATGGACAATATTGTCATTATCAATATCATTCTTTCCCTGATTATTGTTGAGCGAAGGTCACCACAGGCTGTGTGGACATGGCTGCTTTTGTTGTATTTTATACCGATTGTTGGATTTATCCTGTATCTGGTCATTGGTCAGGATTTCCACAAGAGCAGGATGTTCAAGGCAAAGGAGATTGAGGGAGAAGTCAAATATGCAGTCCGGCGGCAGGAAGAGACGATCTACAAAAAGCAGCTAAAGCTGGCAAATCCGGAACTTGACCGGTTCAGGGATCTGATGTTGTATAATCTGGAGGCCGGAAGTGCTGTGCTTACGGATAATAATGATATCCGTATTTATACAGATGGAAAAGAGAAATTCCGGGCTTGATCCATGAGATGAAGCAGGCAAAAAAAGTACATTCATATGCAGTATTATATTATACGGAGCGATGAGCTGTGGCAGGAGATTGAACCGGTACTGATCCAAAAGGCAAAAGAAGGCGTGGAGGTCAGAGTCTTATTTGACAGTATGGGCTGCAGAACAATGCATAAAAAGACTGGAACCGGCTGAAGGCGGGCGGTGTGCAGATCGCAGAGTTTTTCCCGGCGTTGCTTGAAAGCTGCAGCTTCGTATGAATTACCGAAACCACAGGAAGATCGTAGTCATAGACGGACGGATCGGATTTGTCGGTGGATTCAATGTAGGCCGTGAATATCTGGGTCTGGATGAGAAGTTTGGCTACTGGCGGGATACGCATCTGTGTATTGAGGGAGCGGCAGTTACGTCACTGGCGGTGCGATTTGTGCTGGACTGGAATTATGCGGCAAAGGAAAACCTCTTTTTTAAGAGATTCTCTTTTTGAGATCCCGCAGTATGTACGCGGAGGGCATGACCCGGTGCAGATCATTTCCAGTGGACCGGACTCCCAGTCGAAGGAGATCCATGATAATTATCTCCGGCTGATCCACCATGCAAAGGATCATGTCTATATACAGACACCGTATTTTATTCCGGATGATTCTATTTTAGATGCCCTGAAGATTGCAAGCCAGTCGGGGATTGATGTGCGGATCATGATTCCCTGCAAGCCGGATCACCCGTTTGTATACTGGGCAACTTATTCTTACATAGGTGAGATGGTGGCTGCCGGAGCAAAATGCTATGTCTATGATAACGGATTTCTTCATGCGAAGACTTTGTCGGTGGATGGACTGGTGGCGTGCGTTGGGACTGCCAATATGGATATCCGCAGTTTTGCACTGAATTTCGAGGTGAATGCGACGATCTACAGTGAGCGGACAGTCGGAAGGCTGGAGGCAGCATTTGAAAATGATATTACAAAATGTAAGCAGGTTACAAGGAAAGTTTATGATGAACGGAGTTTGCTCATCCGTGCAAAAAGAGCAGTTTTCAAGGTTGTTATCCCCACTTTTGTAAGTGGTAAGGGTAATCATAGAATAATTTATACAAGGAGAAGAAAAATGAAAAAAGGATTGATGGTTGCACTTGCTGCAATCGCAGTAACAGTATCCGTTGTCGGTTGCGGTGGGGATGGAAAGCTGTCAAATGATTATGTGACAGTAAACCAGTACAAGGGACTGGAAATAGCAAAAGTGGAGAAGAAAGAAGTCAGTGATGATGATGTGGAACAGACGATCCAGAGCCGTCTTCTTTCTTCAGGAAAAACGGATGGTCTGACAAAGGACGGTGCGGCAGAGGACGGAGACTGGGTAAATATTGATTATTCAGGTTCTGTTGACGGCACAGCTTTTGATGGCGGAACATCCACAGGATATGACCTCCAGCTTGGTTCGGGTACATTTCTTGCTGCGACAGATGACTACAAAGGATTTGAGGAACAGATCGTAGGACATAAGGCAGGAGAAGAATTTGATATCCAGGTACAGTTCCCATCCGTATCAGAACAATACAGACCTGTCCGGTAAACCGGCAGATTTCCACATTGTCCTGAATAAGGTTTATGCTCCGGCAGAACTGACAGATGAGTGGGTAGCATCAAACGATGATTCCTATACAACAGTTGATGAGCTTAGAAAAGGTCTGAAGGAGACGATGCAGGAGTACTATGACAGTCAGTATGATTCCCAGGTGAAACTCCGAGATTGAGGACAAGCTGCTGGAAACTTCAGAAGTGAAGAAGTACCCGGATGGTGCAGTGGATGATAAAGTTTCTCAGATCAAAGAGAGTTATGAGACGACAGTTAAAAATTACTACGGAATGGAACTCAGCGATTTCATTACGAGTTACCTGAAGACAACAGAGGATGACTTTAATACGAAGATTGAAGAGCAGGCGAAGAAAAACGGTTCAGTTAGAGCAGGCACTCAGACTGATCGCCAAGAAAGAGAAGCTGGAGCTTTCTGATAAAGATTATGAGAAAGAAATGAAAACCTATGCTAAAAATGCAGGTGCAGATGATGTGGATTCTTATAAAGAGCAGGTAGGTGAGGATAACCTTAAGACGATGATCTTATGCGATAAAGTGTTGGATTTCCTCGTAGATAACTGCAAGCAGACAAAAGATGCATCCACATCAACAGGTACATCTTCAACAGGTACATCATCTACAGATGATAAATAAGAAATGAGAAATTGGAGGGGTCGATATGAAGCTTGAAAATGAATTTCTCCTTGTGGAGATCGCTGCACAGGGGGCAGAGGTAACAAGAATTTTTAACAAAAAAAAAGATGAGACAGATGTACTGTGGGAAGGAAATCCGGTCTTCTGGTGTCGCCATTCTCCACTGCTTTTCCCGTATGTAGGAAAGACTTATCAGAATAAGTTGTGGATCGATGGAAAGCAGTATGATACAGAAAAGCATGGATTTGCACGTACAAGTTTATTTGATTGTGTGGCGGAAAGCGAAAATTCAGTAACTTATATGCTGAAGGATTCCGAGGAGACAAAGAAAATGTTTCCTTACGCATTTGAACTGTATGTGACGTATACGCTGGAAGAGAACAGACTGAATGTAAAATGGGAAGTAAGGAATCCGGCAGATAAGACGATGTATTTCTGCATCGGGGGACATCCGGCGATCCGTTTTGCGAAACCGGAAGAGAAGAAGACAGATTATGTCCTGAAATTCCCGGGAAAGAAGACGCTGGAGTACATCGGGGTGATCGAATCTGAGGCGGCAGCAGACCCGGATACAATTTATAAGATGGAGCTTGAAAATGAATGTTATCCATTGACGGAAGAGCTTCTTGCCAATGATGCACTGATTTTTGATCATGAACAGTTTGATGAAGTGTGGGTATGTCATAAGGATGGAAGACCCTATGTGGGAATGAAATATCAAGGGATCCCGAGTATGGGAATCTGGTCTATGCCGAATGCCCCGTTCGTATGCCTGGAGCCATGGATGGGACGGTGTGATAACGTTGGTTTTAACAAGGATATCTCAGAGAAACCATTTATCAATCATGTAGATGCGGGAGAGACTTTTGTGAACGGATATGAGCTGATCGTAGCAGTAAATCATAAAGGATGAGCGTATATGGCTGATAAACATATACAAAGAGATAAGCATGCCTGGTGATAAATATACCGAAAAAAGTGGCCGAACAGAGAAGAATGCTTTCAGATCTTCCGTTCAGCCGCTTCTTTTTATTCTCTTTTTATTATCGTTTTATTCCCGTTTTTTCGGTCTTTTTTTACTTCTTTTCTTTCTTTTCCTTCATCTGCTTGATGACTTTCAGTCTTGTAAATTCTTCACGTTCTTTTCTTCCAGTGCATTGGAAATTGTATAGACCAGATTTTCATACATCGGGATCGTAATATTTTGCAGTGCATTGGCACGCTTCTGCGTCTTTTTAATATTACTTGCCAGCCGGTAAGCGGCATTTTCAATCATGGAAAGCCGGATCGTCAGTTCTTTTTACTTTCCGGAAGGCCTCACGGAGCCTTGTCGATGGATTCCCTGGTTGTGCTGAAAGAATAAGTCGGCTGCCCGGGATCGGGAACATATTTCACATGAGGAATTTCAGTTCCCATGATACTGCGTGTCTGGATCGTGATGGAATTTTCAATCGGCCCGTATAGGCGAGAAGCTCGACTGTGCTGATTCCGTTCTCGATATTGGCACGCTGAAGGCATTGATAAGCATACATGAAGGTCGAATCAATGTCCTCCTGGATCGTCCGGGCCTCTTCGATCAGATCCATCAGTTCCCGGATGAGGATATTTCTTTTTTATCCATCAGGTCGTATCCCTGACGTGCCAGGGACAGTGAATTTTTGGCAAGCATCAGGTTTCCCTTGGTGGGGAAGGTACGAGGATCCATAAATTTCCCTCCTTTCAGATCCATTTACAGAGTATTTCTGAATAAATGTTCCGGTCTATTCTTCCGGTGCAGGTTTGTAGTATTTGTCGAGGATCTTTGTATCTACACGATCCAGTTCCTCTCTTGGAAGTTTTCCTAACAGTTCCCAGCCGAGATCCAGTGTCTCTTCCATACTGCGGTTTTCATCCGGCTGCTGTCCGATATAACGCTCTTCAAATTCTTTTCCGAATGCAAGATACTTTTTATCAATCGGAGAGAGTTCATCTTCACCGATAACAGAAGCGAGGTTTCTTGCATCTCCTACTTTGGCGTAGGCGGAGAAAAGCTGATTGGCAAGATCCTGGTGGTCTTCTCGTGTATAGCCTGCTCCGATTCCGTCCTTCATCAGACGGGAAAGGGAAGGAAGGATATTAATCGGCGGATAAATGGACTGTCCGTGTAACGGGCGGTCAAGTACAATCTGTCCTTCTGTAATATAACCGGTCAGATCCGGGATCGGATGTGTGATATCATCATTTGGCATGGTGAGGATCGGCAGTTGAGTCACAGAGCCATCTGACACCCGGACGATTCCTGCACGTTCGTAGATCGTGGCGAGTTCACTGTAGAGGTATCCCGGAAATCCTTTCGGCTTGGAATCTCTCCTTTGGAGGAGGAAACCTCACGCATCGCTTCGGCAAAAGAAGTCATATCCGTCAGGATGACCAGAATGTGCATATTTTTCAAAAGCCAGATATTCCGCGACAGTCAGGGCAACCTTCGGAGTGATGAGTCGTTCTACAACCGGGTCATTTGCAAGGTTCAGGAACATGGCAACATTGTCGGCAACACCGCTTTCTTCAAAAGTATTCCGGAAGAAATCAGCGACATCATGCTTTGACACCCATTGCGGCAAATACAATGGCGAAATGTTCATCGGAATCATCCCCCCAGAGAGCCTGCTTTACGATCTGTGCCGCAAGCTGTGCATGGGGCAGACCGGATGCGGAGAAGATCGGCAGCTTCTGTCCGCGGATCAGGGTCGTCAGACCGTCGATTGCGGAAATTCCGGTGTCGGATATAGCTTCGCGGGTATTCCCGCATGACCGGGTTGAGCGGCAGGCCGTTGACATCCCGTTTCAGCTTGGAAACCAGTGGTACCGAGATCGTCAATCGGGGCTGTCCGATTCCGTTGAACGTACGACCGAGCATATCCGGTGAAAGTGCAATCTCCATCGGGTGTCCGGTCAGTCTTGGTATGCGTATTTTTCAAAGACATATTTTCTGAGCCTTCAAAGACCTGGATGATTGCTTTATCCTTGTAGACCTCTACAATACGTCCCAGTTGTGTTCTTTGCCGTTTACGACAAATTCTACGATCTCATCATAAAAAGCATCCTGAACGCCCTTCCAGCGCGATCAGAGGGCCGTTGATACTGCTTAATCCTAAATATTCTATTGCCATTTTGCTGTCCTCCTTATGCATTCTTTTCCATGACACGCTGATAAAAAGCATCAATGTCTGCCATGATACTGGGCAAAAAGCTCCAGCCGGTCATTTGGAACATCGTATTTGATCGAAATAATGCGTTCAAAAATTTTCCGATTTCAGGACGGACATCGGATGTCCCATGGTGACAAGTTCGCGTGCCTGCTTATAAAGGTAAAATCGTATCCATCATCAGAAACTGCTTTTCCATGGAAACGCAGGTATCATCCTTATGGAATGCATTCTGCTGCAAAAAGCCCAGGCGGATGACCCTGGCAATCTCCAGCGTCAGCTTCTGATCATCGGGAAGGACATCCCCGCCGATAAGTTTGACGATTTCCAGCAGGCTGCTCTCCTGATTCAGAAGAGCCATGATGCGGTTTCGATAATCCACGAATTTCGGCGATACATTGTCCTGTACCAGGGCGCTTAGATCGGTCAGATACTCGCTGTAGCTGGTAAGCCAGTGGATCGCAGGGGAAATGTCTTGCGTAGGCAAGGCTCTTTATCAAGTCCCCAGAAGCAGCGGACAAAACGTTTGGTATTCTGCGTAACCGGCTTCGGAGAAATCGCCTCCCTGAGGCGATACGGCTCCGATAATGGTCACGGATCCGTCACCCATTTAAGTTATGCATCATTCCTGCGCGCTCGTAGAAAGCAGACAGACGGCTGGCAAGGTAAGCCGGGAAACCTTCTTCTGCCGGCATCTCTTCCAGACGTCCGGACAGCTCACGTAAGGCTTCTGCCCAGCGGGAAGTAGAGTCTGCCATGATCGCCACATCATACCCCATGTCACGATAATACTCTGCTAATGTAATACCGGTGTAAATGCTCGCCTCACGGGCAGCCACCGGCATGTTCGATGTATTGGCGATCAGCGTCGTTCTGTCCATCAATGGATTGCCCGATCTTCGGATCGACCAGCTCCGAAAACTCTTCCAGCACCTGTGTCATCTCGTTTCCACGCTCGCCACAGCCGATATATATGATAATATCCGCATCCGACCATTTTGCGATCTGGTGCTGAGTCATCGTCTTACCCGTACCGAAACCTCCCGGGATCGCAGCCGTGCCGCCTTTTGCAATAGGGAACAGGGTATCCAGGATACGCTGTCCGGTGATCAGAGGGACACTTGCCGGGAATCGGTTTGTCGGTCTCGGTACACGCATCGGCCAGTGCTGTATCATGTTGAGCTGTTTTTTGTTCCGTCGGAAAGCCGCAGAGTGACAAGTGTATCTTCAATCCGGTATATTCACCATCCGAACCACGATTTGATTAGTTCCCTTCCACATCCGGCGGAACCATACATTTGTGTACGATCGCACTGGTCTCCGGAACCTCCGCTATAATATCTCCGCCATGAAGGTAATCTCCTTTGGCCACGGTGATGTGGGTATCCCATAATTTGTCGCGGTCAAGCGAATCAACGCTGACGCCGCGGGTGATAAATGCACCACCGCCCACATTTGCGATCTGCTCAAGCGGGCGTTCGATTCCGTCAAAAATATTGTTCAGGATTCCAGGTGCCAGAGTTACAGATACCGGACTTCCAGAAGCCTTACGCATTTCTCCCGGTTTCAGCCCGGAAGTCTCCTCATACACCTGTACCGTCGTGCGGTCCTTGTCCAGGGAAATGACTTCGCCAACCAGCTTTTCCTTTCTCCCACATGGACCATTTCCGACATCTTAAAATCCGTCTCACCCTTCAGGTAAATGACCGGACCGTTTATGCCATAAATAGTTGCTGTCTTATTCAATTCCTCACACCTCCTGAGAATGAATTTGTCGGTATTCATTCTCGCAGTGCGGTCTTTGAAAAGCATGATCGATCAGAAATATTGCGGCTCGGATGACCGCACGCATACCGCCGATAAAATCTTCCGCACTGATCGTCAGGTCATGCCGGTACGTTTTTCCAGATAAATCTTTTTCCTTCATCAGACGGATTGATATAGATCGTCATCGCCATCCCATCTGCAAATACGTGCGGCATTGTGAATATAACGGATCAGAAAATCATCGTATTCTTCTGTTTTCATATAACGCCAGAAAGAAGGGCTGCCCTTTACTTCAAAAACAGCCGTCTTTTAAGTTCCTGCTGAATGCGTTTTCCCATGGCACGTTTTAAATCCAGCTGGGCGCTTTGCCATTGCCTGGTTTTCTGCCTGTCTGGCATTAACAGTCTCTGCACGATACGAGTCTCATCTGTCGTCTGCTTCTTTTTTATGCTTTTCAAATAAAGATTCAAGCGCTTTCTTTGTGATTGTCAATGATCGCATTTCCTTCAGAACTTGCTTCTTCCATGGAAGTTTCCGCAAATGCGTTATTTTTTCTTCTTCAAGAAATTGTCTCACCTTCTATGCCTTTTTTGCTAGTTAAAGTTTCAGTCCGATGGCTTCATTTACATACGACGTGATAAAATCTTTTTACGTCCGGTCCCGTGTCTGTCAGGAATTCGATCAGAAGCGGGCATCGTCCGCTCCAGCTTGATCTCGTCTATCAGGTCTGGGAATTCTCTTCCAAAGCGTTCCGTCAGAAGAATGATACCGATCGATCTTGTCGTTCATGGCATTTCCATTGCGCATCACGCAGCTCCTGCCCTTTTTCATGAACTACGACACCGTCCACGCCGGCAAGCCGCATTCCTGTCAAGTATCGATATTATCACTGATCAGATACATCTTCATCTTATAATTTACCGAGGATCATGAAGGAGATGATCAGTCCATACAGACACACACCTTCTGCCAGACCTACGAAGATCAATGACTTACCAAGTGCGCTAGAATCCTCGCTGATTGCTCCAAGAGCAGCACTAGCAGCACTGGCAACGGCGATACCACCACCGACGCAGGAAAGACCGGTTGAAAGCTGCTGCAAGGTAACCAAGACCGGTTGCGTTCGCGCCTGAGGCGCGGCTGCGGCTCAGCGCCTGTACCGGTACAGTTCCAAAGAAGCATGATCCCTGCTATCAAGGAAGGTTCCAAAGAAGAAAAATACATTCGTGCCGATGGCCCTTTTATAACGTCCTTTATTTTTTCTCCGAGCAGGTAATATCCGAATGGAATGAAAATGCTTAAAACAAGTGCTTAACAATGAGAATAAGTTTTTTGTTGTAAAGTCATGATAATTTCCTGTCTTTAAAACGAAAAACTAATTTTTTGCAGTACCTGTATTTTCGTTCCTTTATTTAAAAACGGCTTGAACTTCCGGTTCCCTTATAAAACCTGCTGAACATCTCATAATATTCCAGACGCAGTACCTGGATACCAACGACCAGACCTTCCAGTCCGCATACAAACAGGTTGCCGAGTACGATCAACGATCCAGTTCGGGGAGCCCGGATTCTGCACCGGCAAGCATCAGCACAACCTCCATCATCGCCGCATGGCTGACGGCAAATGCACCGATACGCACATAAGAAATGGTATTGGAAAAATAACTCAGCAAAGTTTCAAATAATCTCAAAAATCCCTGGTGACAAACATTGCTTTTCCTTTGTTCCATCTTGTCGGCACGTTTTTGATCTTGTTCGTGCGAGCTCTTTCAGTGCGAATCAGAAGAAGCGGTACTCCGAACATCACTGCAAGAACGATTCCACCCGGCAGAGGAGTGACCTGTCATGAAAAGAACGATGCAGGTAACTGCTGCCCCGTAGAATATCAGCCCTGCCACGCCGTTTGCATCAAACCAGGTTGCTTTCGGTATCTTTGGCACGGATGCCGTTGATAATATGGAAGATCATAGAAATCAGGATGATTCCCATACCAAAAGCAATCGATACGATAAATACGGTATTCAGCTTTCCCGATAAACGGTAAGTGGTCATATGATTGATCGGTCGGATCCATTTTGGCTTCTATAATGTCTTCAAATCCAAAACACTTCCAAACATAAATCCAAAGAAGGTGGAGAAGATTCCGGCAAGTGATACGATTCCGGCAAGGTTCATTTTTTGTTAAAGTGATAGATCAATGCCCCACCGATGAGAAGGAGAAGTCCCTGTCCGACATCTCCGAACATGACTCCGAAAATAAAGGAGTAGGTCAGTCCGACAAATACAGTCGGGCCCATCTCCATCATCTGTGAACATTTCAAAAGGAAGTCCATACATCTGAATGAACATTTCAAATGGCTTGAAAAGCGCACCATAGACTGAAAGCATTCATCCCGTTCGCCCTCTACAAAACATTTCGCACCTTTTCCCTCATCCATGAGAAAACAAAATAAGCACCATAGACAGCATTTTTCATGATAATGAAGAGAGCGGAATGATATGCTCTACTGCGATCCGTCCGAAGCGGTAAGTGATGAACCGGTAGCTGAGTACCTGATGCAGATCACATTCCAGTGGGCGGAACGGTGCAATGATCTGTTGCTTTGTACGGAGCTGTTCAATCTTATTTTTGCATTTTTCCTTTTTCTGTTGCAGATCTTCATAATCTGCACCCTTGCATTTCGCACAAGTTCAAACATATCGTCCAGACCGAGAGATGAATCAGGGAGTGACCGTATCCGCATTTGGAAGGTAACTGACGAACTGAGTCGCCTTTGCAAGAACATCCCGGTATGGATTGATCTCAACAAAAAGGACGGAGGAGTTCTCGACTGTCTTCAGCTCGGAGAGAGCGGTTCCAACTGGATCTCATAGCGTGAGAGATACTGGTCAGTGACCCGGTCGATATCGTTTCTCGGGCCGGATATGTTGATAAATTTCATTTTTACAATCATTGGGTTCTACCTCCAACGTAAGTCATCGTCTCACCCGGTGAGAGTCCGTAACGGATACACTCAAGGGTGGTGGTGAGCTTTTTTGATTTCTTCTTCCTTGAGGAAGAGATAGGTGTTGACAGCAGCGATCGAATAGGGATTCCGTCTTCTGTCGATCAGATAAAGGTGATGCAGACACTCGGAATACATCTGTTCCATGTCCGGATTTTTCTGAAAATGATACTGTCTTCCGTAGCGGGTCCGGCTCACCAGTGTCTGTAGTTCTTCGATCCCCGCAGCCCTCAACCATTTCCTTGATCTGAGCGGTTGATAATTTATAGTGGATCGGAATGATCAGAAGATAAATATCCGCGGGCTTCATATTATAATATTTCTTTGCACGTAAGATCCACTGCATATTGAGCAGATCGATCTGCGAACCACAAATCCTTTCGTAGAGTTCCAGATCCTCTTTTTTAACATTTTTTACGGGCTTTCCACAAAGTAGTGAAAAGTAAAGTTCCAGTGGAAGGTCATAATCATACAGGGTGACTTTCTGTGCATCCTGCAATTTCTTCAGCGGATCATAGTATTCTGTCCCTTTGAGATTGTCCACCAGTTCATCTGTCGTTCTGGAAGTGATGAGCCGGTCGATGGAAAGCTGGGAATAACGGTCAAAGAACTCCTTTTTATAATGAAGATCAAAAGGTCTCTTATAATGATTGATGACGATCCTCAGACAATAATCAATCAGGTCAATCTCGTAGGATTTGAGCCGCAGTTCCATGAACTTCCGCTGCTTTTGTCCGCAGAAACGGTAGAGCTTGGTATAATCCCGGTAAAGTGACTGAGTCAGCAGCTTTTCGATATTTCCACGGTGAAGCTGCGTCGGCTCAAGGGATTCAAGGGTTTCTGCATAAGCAGTATTCTTTTTCAGATATTCCACTGCCTCCGGTATGGTATGCAGGGATGCAAGCTCCTGAAACTGTCCGGGGCTGAGAAGTCTGGATTCCATGGCACGCGTCTTTGTTACGATCCCGCTGTATTCAAGCAGATGTCCCATAGGCTACACCTCTGTGATCTTTCGGAGAATCTTCTGTGCATACAGAGTATGATTCTCTTCATATTCTTTTTGCAGTGCGTTGATCTGTGCCAGACTTTCATCGCTTTGAGATGAAAGGATCTGAGAAGTCTTTTTTGCAGATCATCCTGTATCGCCTGAATCTGCTTTTTGGTCTCTGCCCCAAGCTCCAGGTCGAATTGCCTGCGTTTCTCGTCATATTTCTCATCGAGAATGGACTTTTCAGCTTCTGCATGCTGCACAATGCTGACGGCAGCAGATTCTATTTCCGTCAATTTGTTTAGAATAGAGTCCATAATAAAGCCTCCTTTTTGTGAGAAAATTATAATATCTACTATAATACACCTTTTCACAAAAAATCAACCCGTCAGCTTTGACCGGAAAGTGGTTGCGTGTTATGATGTATAGAGAATCTCTGAGGAGGAATCATACATGAGACTTAGAAATATCCCGCGTGCAGAGGGCGTGATCCAGATGCACCGTACAGTGATTAAAAGACCGGAAGATCAGCGAGGATGCTGGCATCAGGTGTTTGGAGACCGGCATCCTATCTATATAGAAATCGGAATGGGTAAGGGGCAGTTTATTCTGAATATGGCAAAGGCTCATCCCGATGTGAACTTTATCGGAATCGAGCGTTATTCCAGTGTGCTTTTGAGAGCGTTGGAAAAGTTTGATACAGAGGAATATGAAGCTCTGACCAATATCCGGTTTGTCTGCATGGACGCAAGAAATGTGGAAGAGGTGTTCGCACCGGAGGAAGTGGATAAGATTTTCCTGAATTTTTCAGATCCGTGGCCGAAAGCACGTCATGCAAAGCGCAGACTGACTTCAACGGAATTTTTAGAACGGTATGAAAAGATCCCGCGCAGGGCGGAAGGGTTGAGTTTAAGACGGATAATACCGAGTTGTTTAACTTTTCACTGGAGCAGGTGAAAGAGGCCGGCTGGTATCTGGAGAAATACACGTATGACCTGCATCACCGGGGAAGAGATGAATGCAGGAAATATCATGACAGAATATGAAGAAAAAGTTTTCCCTGAAAGGAAATCCGATCAATAAACTGATTGCGAGAAGGAAAGACTGAAAAAAAGAAAGCATACATTATTATAAGAAGAATGATTAAAAAGAATGGATGTGTGCAGAGTGAAAAGATGTGGATTCAGGAGAAGATGCTGCTGTACGTTTTATTGTCACAGGAGACTGAACCGATGCCTGCATACGATCTGCTGTTCACTGGAAGAAGTATGCAGGATCCTGAATGAGCGGTGCGGCGGAAAATAGTAAAATACATTATAAAAAGAAAAGAGGCGACTTCCTGTAGTGCGTTATGATACAATGTCATGGCGAATGGAAGTAGGCCTTTTTTTATGCCTAAAATCAGATGGTTCGCAACC
>VOFI01003973.1_pt1 | contig 21290 bp, 35 predicted proteins | sample 5384131 | NCBI WGS metagenome assembly VOFI01 (sample SAMN12384728, study PRJNA508395) | human gut metagenome | isolation source: healthy gut H | host: Homo sapiens | reverse complement strand
TTGTGCAACAACGCAGATTACGAAATTTCCAAGGTAACCGCCTCGATGATGTTCTTTCCATCCGCGCGTCTTTTCTTCTATTACAACCAGGAAACTCAGGTCCTGGATCTCCTGATTGGCGCAGCTTCCTCCATTCCCGGGCAGAAAACTCAGAAGTTTGCCAATTGGGAATACACCGCCCTGCGGGCTGCTGAGCGCCCATCGAGAATGAAGATGCTTTTACGCCCTCCGGGTAAAACGCTATCCGCACAGGAAATCATCACCGAAACCGGGGAAAAGCTTCTGATGAAAGTACCGTGACTCGGGATCTGTACAGCATGCGAGAAGCCCATTATCCTGTATGTGGAATACCGCAACAATCGCCGTTACTATAGCATCAACTACGACACCTTGGACCTGCTCATCAACCACCTGAATTACCTGCGCTCAGCCAGGGCAGCCCATCTGACGAATCCGCCGGGGAGGACTGACTTCCACACCTGGCACGACCTCCATGAGCCGAAAGATCGTAATCCCCCCGCTCTAAGAAGCAACTTCCGGTATTTGCCGCCTCTGATTGAAAGCACATTCTACTTTAACCCTGCTCGCCACGTGGAAATTGTGCCAGTGATGGGATGAAAGCAGGAATTTCATAAAAATCAGTTGCAAAAGAGTCGGGCTACTGTATAATCAGATCATCCTGAGCCTCTGATTTATGGGGCACACTTTGAAAGGAAGAGAATGATGAGGAAGCTTTTATCAGTTGCCCTTGCACTTTGTATTGTGTTAGGGCTGTGCGGAACCCTGGGCGCCAATGCCCAGCCCATAGCTGCCGGCTGCTGGATTTCGACGGACAGCTCCAGCCGGGGGAAGACCGTGGTAGCGGGGCCAAACCATGGAGCTGGATGCCTATATCTTTTGCACCGGCCCGGTCGGTGGAGGGAGTGGTACATATGCGTATCATGTAGAAATCTATCCGGGAATTCTGAAGCGTATTCCTGAAGATATGAAGCCGGTGTTCTCTCACAGAACTGTGGTAAATTCCTGGACGGAGGAGCACCGCGTCTTCCGGTGGGATACCAGCGGCTGCCCGGTAGGGGGACTATACCGCTATCTTCTATTCCACTCGCGACGACTACATTTTAACCGCCCAGTATGCCGACCTGTACGTCACAAACACATCCAAGCCGCTGACCGGCGCCGCCTTCATGGACGAGGACGGCGAAGTGATTACCAGCCTGACTCTGTACGAGGGCTACACCCACCAGGGGCGACTTTGACTTTTTCCTAACCAGGTCTCCCTACCACGCCACCAGCGGCGACGAATTGGGAACCGCCACCGTGGCGGACCCCTCAATTATCAGCCTCACACAATCTCATGGCTTCTTCAGCGCCAAGGCCCTAAAGGTCGGCTCCACCACTATCACCGGTACTCTGAATGGGAAAAAGGCCACCTTACAGGTGACCGTAATCCCGGTGCCAAGCGAATTCGGCTTCCCGGAGTACAGCTTCCGGTTCTGTATGCACCATCCCCAGCATGAGCTGACCTTGCAAGTTTCCCCCTACAACGGCCTGCCTATCAAGTGGCGTTCGTACAATGAGGACGTTGTAAAAATTTTAAAAACTGAAGGCCAGACCGTAACTTATCAGCTGGTGGGAGCCGGCGAAACCATTCTGGAAGCTGTCTATGCCGGCTATTTCGCTAGAGCAACCATCCGCAGGATCATTGCTATTATCAGAAGGAGTACCAGCCTGCCAGCTGTACAGAAGACGGCTACATCATCTCTGCCTGCTCCTTCTGCGGCGATGAGAAGCGGGAAATTCTCCCCGCATATGGTCACTGATTCCAGAGCTGACCGTGGACACCCCCAATACCGCTACCCAGCCTGGCGTAGGTCACGGATTCTGCCAATACTGCCAGCGTACAGTCACCGTGGAAATTCCGCCTGTGTTCATTGATACGCAGCCCAAGGCCTACTACGCAATTCCCCTGGACTACTGCTACGAACAGGGCCTCGTCAACGGCATCACCGCCACCACCTTCGGCCCCAAGGTAAACCTGACTCGGGCCATGATGGTGACGCTTCTGTACCGGATGGAGGGACACCCGCCGTAACGGGAACCTGCCAGTTCACAGACGTGGAGCCGGGAGCTTTCTACTATGACGCAGTACTCTGGGGCCAGGAAAACGGCATTGTTCAGGGTACCTCCGACACCAAATTCAGTCCCAAGATGAATATCACACGGGAGCAGCTGATAACGTTTTTGTACCGGTACGCCCAGCAGAAAGGTATGGACACAAGCATCGCAGGCGACCTGACGGCATTCACGGACGCAGATCGGATCCAACCTTACGCAAAAGACGCCATGCTCTGGGCTGTTGGAGTTCGCCTGATCCAGGGAATCACCGAGACTACCCTGGCTCCTGCCGGAACTGCCCTGCGCAGCCAGGCGGTCACGTTCCTGTACCGCTTCGCCGGCCTGCAGGAGGCCTGACTGACGGGCCGAAGCCCTTTTCCCCACCTTGACATGCAAAACCGCAGACTCCGAACCGCTTCCCATTCGGAGTCTGCGGCTTTTTACGCCGTGTAGACGTCTGCCCTTTTTCAGAAAAGCCTACCAGCGCAAAAAATGCCACCTCTGAAATCAACCCCGAGGTGACGTGATCATTCACGTTACACGACATTCCGCTGGAGCATTCCAAGGAAGCAGCCTTCAACAATATCTTGCTGAGCCACATCTCTGGCCTGTTGCAAAAATTCGTTTGTTGCAACAGGCCAGTCCCATATGAGATGAGGGAAAAAAAAAGTGGAGTCTCCCACCCTAAATAAAAATTTTACGTTCCCTTCGTGGTATAATAGAAACAGCAACCAAGGCGCCGTCAATCTCTCCCCCGAACATCGGGGACTGCATCTGGGAGGTTTTTATGTGTACTGCAATCACCTATCAAACGAAAGACCATTATTTTGGGCGAAACCTGGATCTGGAGTATGTCTACCGGGAGACCGTAACCATTACACCCAGGAACTACCCCTTCCGGTTCCGGCAAATGGGGACCATGGAGCGGCACTACGCCATGATCGGCATGGCCTACGTGCTGGGGGACTACCCCCTGTATTACGACGCCACCAACGAAGCCGGGCTCAGTATGGCGGGGCTCCACTTTCCGGACAACGCCGTGTACCGTCCCGAGGAGCCGGGGTGGGACAACGTGGGGTCCTTTGAGTTCATTCCCTGGATCCTGGGCCAATGCGCCACCGTCCAGGAGGCCCGAGCCCTGCTGGACCGTCTGAGCCTGTGGGACACTCCCTTCAGCTCGGGCTGCCCCCCTCTCCCCTGCATTGGATGATCTCAGACCGGAACAGCTCCATCACTGTAGAACCTCTGGCCGATGGCCTGCGGGTCTATGACAACCCGGTGGAAACCCTGACCAACAACCCGCCCTTTGATTATCAGGTCAAAAAATCTGTCCAACTACCTGAATCTCACGGCCTGCGTCCCGAAAACCGCTTCTGTACGCAGCTGAACCTCACCCCGTACAGCAAGGGAATGGGGCCATGGGGCTGCCTGGGGACCTGTCTTCCGCCTCCCGGTTCGTGCGGGCTGCCTTCACCCGGATGAATTCCGTGGCCGGTGACTCGGAATCGGAGAGCGTCAGTCAGTTCTTTCAAATCCTGCGTTCTGTCGCCATGGCCCGGGGCTGCGTACGCCTGGGCGGGGACAGCTACGAGATCACCGTCTACTCCTCCTGCTGCAACACAGACCGGGGCATCTATTACTACACCACCTATGAAAACAGCCAGATTTCCGCCGTGGACCTCCATGGAGAGGACCTGGATGGAACCCGCCTGGTGTCCTATCCCCTCATCACCGGGCAACAAATCCGAATGCAGAACCGGTAAGCGCCGCCTCTGAGGATCCATGGACCGGGGACCGGTTGCGTGCAAATCCAATATGAATTCTAAGTATTTGCCCAATTGGAACCCCCGGGGGCTTGCGTGGTGCAGGGCCGTGCGATATACTGGCGGAGGTAAAAACAGCGAAACAGGAGGAAACCCCATGAAAAAAGTTGTCCTTTCTCTCACCCCCGCCCTGCTCACCGGCGCGTCCCTGCTCGCCGGCTGCGCCTCCCAGACCCAGGAGCTAGAACACAACCCCCAAGACGAAGTGGTCATCTCCATCTCCAGCGAACCAGACACTCTGGACCCCTGCCAGGGCTGGGGCCACGGCACCACCCCCTGGTCCAAAGCACCCTGGTGGAATATGACTATGACATGCAGTTTGTCAACGACCTGGCAACGGGCTACACCTGTCCAGCGACGGCCTCACCTGGACCTTCACCCTCCGACGACGCCAAATTTACCGACGGCCAGCCGGTGACCGCCCAGGACGTGGCCTTTACCTTCCGCACCGCAAAGACCAGCCAATCCTCCCTGGACCTCACCTTCCTGGAAGAGGCGACGGCTGTAGACAGCACCACGGTGGTATTCACCCTCAACAAGCCCACCTCCTCCTTCCTCAACACCGTTGCCACCGTGGGCATCGTGCCGGGAACACGCCTATGGTCCTGACTATGGAACCAATCCTGTGGGGTCCGGCCCCTACCAATTCGTCCAGTGGAACAAGCAGGAGCAAGCTCATTCTGGAAGCCAACGACGACTATTACGGCAAGACGCCTGCCATCCGGAAGGTGACCATCGTCTTCCAGGATGAGGACGCAGCCCTGGCAGCCGTGCGGGCGGGACAAGTGGACATTGCCCTCACCGCCGCCACCTTGGCCACCACCCAGGTGCCGGGCTACACTGTAAAAGCTGTAACTTCCGTGGATAACCGGGGCCTCACCCTGCCGGTGGAGCCGGACACCGGCAAAACCACAGAGTCTGGCCAGCCCATTGGCCACAACGTCACCTGCAACCTGGAAATCCGCCAGGCCATGGCCTACGCCATCGACCGGCAGCAGGTGGCAGCTGCCGCCCTCAACGGCTTCGGCTCTCCCTGCTACTCCGAAAATGACGGCATGCCCTGGAACAACCCGGAGGTGGCTCTGGAAACCGATGTGGAATATGCCAAGAAACTCCTGGCAGACGGAGGCTGGGCCGACACCGACGGAGACGGCATCGTGGAAAAGGACGGGCTCAAAGCGGAGTTCACCTGCCTGTATGGCGCGGCGACTCCGTCCGCCAGGCTGTGGCCATGGCGACGGCAGAGCAGCTCCGGTCCATTGGCATCCAGATGCACGTGGAGGGCACCAGCTGGGATGACATCTCCAAGCGCATGTTGTCCAACGCCGTACTCATGGGCTGGGGCGCCGCCAACCCCTATGAGAGCTATTGCCTGTATCACAGCAGCTACGCTCTGCGGGACGACTACTACAACCCCGAGGGCTATGTTTCCTCAGTGACCGACGGCTATCTGGAGGCCGCCATGGAGGCCCTGGACACGGAGACGGCTTATCAAAACTGGAAGCTGGCCCAATGGGACGGCGCCACCGGCACCTCCATGAAAGGACAGTGCCCCTGGGTCTGGATCGTCAATGCCTATGTCCGCGACGGCCTGGACATCGGCCCCCAGCAGCTCCATCCCCACGGCGCTTCCATGCCCCTGCTCAAAAATCTCCGGGACTGGACTTGGAACAGCTCTAATTCATAAAGTCATAGATCCTTTTCCATGGGGAATTGCGAATTCGCCGAACGTGAGAGGAACATGCAAATGTTTCTGCCGGGCGGACACATAGGTCCGCCCCTACGGCAGATGGGAAGTCTGGGCAGAAATTGCTCGACACATTTTGTCATTTTAGTGCCCCGTATCTAGCGAAAGCATTCTCATTTTACGGAAACACCGAAGAATCTATCAACGCACCACGTTGCGATACGATCGTAGGGGCGGACCTATGTGTCCGCCCGTAGCAGACACTACGATTTTGCCGGACATGCCCCAGGTCTCCTGGGAAAACGGATTACATACAAAGAAAACGGAAGTGGACTATGCAACCGGGAGGTCACTCTCTGGCGCTGGTCGCATTCACCTGGTGCTCCCCTGCCCTCACCCTGAGCCTCATGTCCTTTGCAAACATCGCTCTGCACACCCGGCAGAAGCTGGTGGACGTGCTGGAGAGCGAATATGTCCTCTTTACCCGGCCAGAGGGGAGCGGAACCATCTTGCCATGGATTCCACCCTGTTTGTCTGCGAGCTGGCGGTTCAATCTGATTGCCAACCTGCTGTATGGCGTGGTGGATCCTCAGATCCGGGAGGTGACCCTATGAGCCTGCCGCCGCAACCGGCGGACCCGGCTGGTCCTCTTCACGGGGCTCATGCTCCTGGTGCTTGGCCGCCTTCCTGGCTGGCCGTCTGATTCCCGACAGCGCTGTGGCGGCAGATTTTACCCGGGTCAAGGAGCCCTCCTGAGTCATCCCTTCGGCACCGACCATCTGGGACGGGACTCCTTCTGCGGACCCTGAAGGGCCTGTCCACCAGCCTCACCATTGGACAGCGCCATTGCGGCGGTGCTCATTGGCATTGCCGCGGCCACAGGCTCCCGGGCTGTGGACGGCTTCATCACCTGGCTCATCGACCTGGTGATGGGGGTGCCCCACACCGTATTGGTGATTCTCATCTCCTTCGCCTGCGGCCGGGGATTGAAGGGGCTGCTCATCGGCGTAGCCGCCACCCACCGGACCAGCCTGGCCCTGGCTCATCCGGGGAGGTGCCCAGCTTCGAAGCCAGCAGTACGTAGCCGTCTCCCGGCGGCTGGGGAAGTCCAGCGGCTGGATCCTTCTGCACCACCTGCTGCCCCATCTGATCCCCCATATTTCTGGTGGGTCTCATTCTCATGCTCCCTCACGCCATTTTGCACGAGGCCTCCATTTCCTTCCTGGGCTATGGACTGCCCCCGGAGCAGCCGGCCATTGGCATCATTCTGGCCGAAAGTATGAAGTATCTGTCCGCCGGTATGTGGTGGCCGGCGGTGTTCCCGGACTGCCTGCTGGCCACGGTGCTGCCATTGACCGTCTGGGAGAGGCCTTGCGGGCCATTCTGGACCCCCACAGCGCCCAAGAATAGGAGGAACCTGCCATGGAACACACACAAACGCCCCTTTTGGAGGTATCCGACCTGTCTGTCTCCTTCCGGATGTACGGCAGCGGGCTGGAGCAGCGACAGCTTCGGTGATCTCCAGTCTGAGTCTTCGGGTCCTGCCTGGGGAGATCCTGGCAGTGGCAGGCTCCTCCGGCTCCGGAAGAGCCTACTGGCCTCCGCCATTTTGGGCATTTTGCCGGGCAACGCCACCGTATCCGGCGCCTTGCAATTTGACGGAGAACCCCTGACCCCAGAGCGGCAGGCCCGGCTCCGAGGAACCGAAATCGCCCTGGTACCCCAATCCGTCGCCTTCCTGGACCCCCTGATGAAGGTGGGCGCCCAGGCAGATGGCCACCGGAAGCCTCGGCCCACGGAAGCGCGCCGGGCGCTCTTCCGCCAGTTGGGTCTTCCGGAGAAGACAGAGCGCCTCTACCCCTTCCAGCTCTCCGGCGGCATGGCCCGTCGGGTTCTGGTGTCCACCGCCCTGCTCTCCGAGGCCCGGGCTGATCATTGCCGACGAACCGACCCCGGGTATGAGCCTGGAGCAGGCGGGAAGAGGCCCTGTCCATGTTCCGGGCCATGGCGGATGCCGGCAAGGGCGTGGTGCTCATCACCCACGACATTGACCTGGCTTTCCACATCGCCGACCGGATTGCCGTTTTCTACGCAGGGAACCACCGTGGAGACCGCCCCGGCGGCGGACTTCGCCGTGGGCCGGAGGCCCTGCGCCATCCTTACAGTCAGGCGCTTTGGCGCGCCCTGCCCCAGCATGGGTTCCAGCCCATTCCGGGCTTTCAGCCCTATGCGGGAAGCCTCCCCCAGGGCTGTCTTTTCGCCCCCCGCTGTCCCCACCGGACGGCGGAATGTGAACAAGCGGTCCCGCCCATGGAGACGGTGCGGAGCGGAGAAGTGAGGTGCTACCATGCGACTTGAAGCAAACCATGTGTCCTTCCGATACAGCGGGAAAAGCCCCTGGATCCTGGAAGACTTGAGCCTCGGGTGGACAGTGGAGAGCGCTTTGGGACTCTTCGCCCCCAGCGGCTACGGCAAAAGCACCCTGGCCCGGCTCCTGGCCGGTTACCTGACGCCCCAGGCGGGGCAAATCCTCCTGGACGGCAAGCCCCTTCCCCAAAGGGGGATCTGCCCCGTCCAGCTGATTTTGCCAGCATCCGGAGAAGGCCATCAATCCCCGGTGGCGGCTGAAGCAGGTCCTGGAGGAGAGCGGGACGCTCCGGCCGGACGTCCTGGCCTCTTTTGGCATCGAACTCGCCTGGCTGGACCGGTTCCCCGGGAGCTGTCCGGCGGGGAGCTTCAGCGCTTTTGCGTGGCCCGCGCCCTCATGAGCGGGGGGCGGATTTTCTGATCTGTGACGAAATCAGTACCATGCTGGATGTGATCACCCAGGCATCTGGAACAAAATTCTGGAAGAGGCCGCACCCGCGGCATGGGTCTCATCGCCGTCACCCACAACCGCGCCCTGGCCAGCCGGATCTGTACCCGGGTGTACGATCTCTCCACCAGGGAATGCTGGGTTCCCGGAGATGGACAGGTCCAGAAGCAACCCAAAAAGCCAGCCAATCCCATCGTAAAATAGACGGGATTGGCCGGGGCACATTTTTTGGATTGATTTCGCCGGGAATTCGTAGTAGAATACATAGCATTCCGCTTGATGTACTGGCGGGCGAATGCTCGCCCGCCTCCGGCTCCATGGCTGCCGGTTCGCATCTACCGCATGCAATTGCTGTGGGATACACTTGACAGTCGATGTACCTCTGGGGAGTCCGGCTTTGAATGCGTTGCGCTTCGCTTTTCATCGGCGGTCTCGCCTCTGTTCATCTTCTGTCCAAGCCTATTATGTCCCCCCCAGGCCGAAATCATACCACACTTTTTGAAAAGGAGGGGTTCGATGCACGAAATCCTTGCGCTGGCGGTCCCGGTTCTGTTCATTTTTTATTCATCAAGATACTTCTGACCCCCATGAAGCTGATCTTCAAGCTGCTGCTCAACACGGGCTGCGGATTCGTCTGCCTGTTCCTGCTGAACCTGCTGTCCGGCTTCACCGGCATTGTCTTTGAGCTGAACTTCATCACCGCCGCCATTGTGGGCTTTCTGGGCCTGCCCGGCATTGTCCTGCTCCTGGTGGTACAGTTTTTCCTCTGATTCTCGCAATCCAGCAGCGTCTCCGGCTTCTCGTCTTGCCGGGACGCTGCTGTCTGTTTTGTATGAGCAACACCCAATCAGGAGACGAAAGGCGGCGCAAGCGGAGCGGGTCAAGACCGCTCCCTACGTATACCCGGTGCTCCACGGAAAAAAGGATACGCAGTGCTGGACCCACAAAAAACGTTTTTCTTTTCAGAACGGACAACATGTGCTATAATAAAAAAAATAGCGGTTATCACCGCCGATTGGGGCACAATCCGAACCTGCCCCGAAGGGAGCGAACCAATATGAAAGAACCAAAAGCCATGGCATATGTGAATATGTACGGCGTTCTTGGCGCCCTGGAAAACCTGTGCAGCCTGGACGACCCTGCCAGGAAATTCTCAGGGCCTCAAAAAGCCTGTGAGCCTGTGCTTCCAAGTCAAGGACGGCCCTTGCTGCACCTTCCACTTCACCCAGGAGGGCTGCCGCATGACGGAGGGCGACGGAGGCTGCACCTGCAAAATGAATTTTTCCTCCCCGGAAAAATTCAATGCCCCTCATTGATGAGAACAAGCCGGGCCTGCCTGGGAAGAATCCGGTGCAGCTTCTCCCCTTCCTCCTGGGTCCCTTCACCCAGCTGACGAACCGCCTGACAGAGCTGCTCCGGCCCTCGGAAGAGGCCCTCCAAGACCGGGCCTTCTTTGAAAAAGAGCACCGTCCTCACCATGTATACCATCGCCGGGGCCATTTCCGCCCTGGCCAACACCGATTCCATCTCCCAAATCTCCGCCAGCTACACCGTAGACGGGGAGATTTCCCTGGGCATCCGGGACGTTGCCCAGGTGACCATATCCGTCCAGGACCACCGCTTCACCACCATCAAGGCCCCGGCGGAGCATCCCCGGGCCATTATGGAATTTGCCACCATCGACCTGGCCTACGGCCTCTTCACCGGCCAGGTCTCCACCATCAACGAAATGTGCAAGGGCACCATCCACCTGCAGGGCATGCTCTCCATGGTGGACAACATCAACCGGATTCTGAACCGGGTGTCCGCATATCTGTCTTAGGAGGAGCCGCCATGAGCAAGTACCCTGAATACCAACACACCAAAAGCCGGGCCTGGTTCGACCGGGCGCTTCATGTGATTCCCTCTGGCGTATACGGCCACCTGGGGCCCTCTCGGAAGGTCTGTTTCTGCCTCTGGAGAAGTGGCCCCTTCTGTCCTCCAAAGCCAAGGGGCCTACTTTTGGGACATGGACGGAAATCCCTACCTGGACCTGATGTGCGCCTACGGTCCCAACGTCCTGGGCTACGGCGACCCCCGATGTAGACCGGGCCGCTGTGGAGCAGCTGATGACCGGCAACTGCACCACCGCCCCCTCCTACAAAATGGTGGAGTGCGCCGAGCTGCTGGTGGACACAGTCGCCATGGCCGACTGGGCCTTCTTCATGAAAAACGGCACCGACGCCACCACCTTCTCCATCCTCACCGCCCGGGCCTTCACCGGGAAGAAGAAGACCATGTTCCTCCGGGGCTACTATCACGGCAACGACCCCTGGGCCATGAAGGCGGACTACCCCGGGGTCCTGCCGGAGGATGTGGCCAATAACCTTGTGGTCCCCTGGTTCGACCTGCCCGCCATGGAGGCCGCCTATGAGGCCTGCGGCGGCGATGTGGCCGCCCTCATCGCCCAACCCTATGACCATGGCAACTTTGCCGACAACCGCTGCGCCACCAAAGAGTTCTGGGCCTCGGTCCGGCAGTTCTGCGACAAGCGGGGCATCGTCCTCATCATCGACGACGTGCGCACCGGCTTCCGGCTGGACCTTCAGGGCTCGGACCACTACTACGGATTCCAGGCAGACCTCATCTGCTTCTGCAAGGCCCTGGCCAACGGCTACAACATGTCCGCCGTCTGCGGCCAGGGAGCATCTGAAGGCCACCGCCTCCTCCATCTCCTTCACCGGCTCCTACTGGATGAGCGCAGAGCCTTTTGCCGCCTGCATCGCCTGCATCCAGAAGCTGAAGGCCCTGGACGCCCCGGCCCTCTTCCGGCGCATCACCGACGAAGACATCGCCCTGGCCATCGACATTGCCAACGACGCCTTCTCCGTGGTAGCCGCCCGGCACCCGGAGCTGGAGCTGAAAAAATAGCCAAACTGCCCTCAAATCCGAAGTACATCGGAATTTGAGGGCAGTTTTTCCATTAAAAGATGATGCAAATCATCCCGTGGCTCCTTCATTGACCACCCGGGCCAGGGAGCCCCGGAATTTCACCCGCACATCGTCGGGAATCCGGCGGAGCTTGGTGGTAAGGCCGTCGTTCACCATTTCAAAGACGGACTTGCCGAAAATGTTGCTCTCCCACAGCTGATCCGGTGCAGTCTGGTACTGCTCAGACAGGCTGTTCACCAGGTCCTGGGACTGCTTCTCATCCCCCACCATGGGGCTGATCTCCGTGTCCAGGTCCACCCGCAGCATGTGGATGGAGGGCGCGCCGGCCTTCAGCTTCACGCCATAGCCAGGCGCTTCCCTTGCGGACAATCTCCGGGGCCACGCCGTAGCCGGTGGCGCTGGCCTCTTCCAGGGCCGAGGCAATCTTGTCATAGGGCCGCTTCACCGGGGCCAGCTCCGTGAGCAGCTCCATGAGCTCGCCCTCTCCTGTGATGGTAAAGCCGGTCTTGCCGCTGAGGATGTCATAATACAGACTGGAGCTCCAGGGAACTGCAGGCGGCTGCTCCACCTCCCGTGAGGCCACCATGCCCCCGCCCCAGCACCGCCTTCACTGGATCTACCCGGCCGTCCATCCACCACACCCGCAGCTCCTGCATGGGGAAGGCGTGGCAGGTCCCGGCTGTTGGTCTGGCACCACCACCACAAAGGGCTTGCCGGTGGCCTTCATATCCCCAATGGCCCGGTCCTCGGCGGTCAGGTAGTCCTCCCGGGAATGTCCGTGATGGTGCCGTCGGTGGTCACCACCAGGCCAATGGAGCAGTGATCCTCCATCACCTTTTTGGTGCCCAGCTCGCCCACGGCCCCGGCCACCATATAGCCCACTGAGTCAATCATCCGCACCCGGAGCTTCGCCGTCCCGGGGAGATCTCCACCGCCTCCTCCGGCACGAACTTGGGCTCCGACGTCATAATGGTCTTGCCAGAGCCGCTCTGGGGGCAGCTCATCCCGGGCCCGCTCCTTCCGGTAGGGGTCGGAGATGTTGGGAATCACCAGCTCCTCCATCACCCGCTTGATGAGGGTGGACTTCCCCGTCCGGACCGGGCCCACCACGCCCACATAAATATCTCCGCCGGTTCTGGCTGCAATCTCTTGATAAATGGATTTTTCCATCGCCATCCTGCCTCCTTCAGTCTCGGCAGGAGGGCGCTCCTGCCATGGTGTAGTACAGGGTATGTCCGGCAGGGACGGGTTAGAACCAGGAGCGGCGTGCGCTTTCCCTGGACCGTGGTGAAACCGGGATTTCCCATAATTAGGAATTTCTTCCTTTACAATATTATCAGACTTTGGTATACTGATAAGAAATCAGTCAGTTCTGAGGGGAGGCAGACGGATGGGTAGAAAAATTACGGATCCGCAGGAAATTGAGGCGTTGTTTCGGCTGTTGAATCGAATGGCAGATGGGTATGAGGCGACGGAGAAAGAGGCTGCAGAATTGGAGGAAATCGATGAAATTGGAACCCCCGACTTTATAACGTCCTCTGAATTTTTTAATGCGGTTAGTATGCGGAGAGAACTAGCGATATCACTACGCGGAGTTGACCAGCTCAAGTGTTTGTGTACTCTGAATTTGTGCTACATATCAGTTAGCGATCTAAAAGTGGAACTCATTTCCTGACAGAATCCAATCTTTGAATCTGAGTAGCACACAAATCACCAGTCTGGACGGTGTCCATTTGTCTGCAGAGCTCCAGTCGCTGGACCTGAGTGACACACAAATCGCCAGCCTGAAAGACGTCCAGCGCCTACAGGACTCCAGTCACTGGACCTGAGCGGCACACAAATCACTAGTCTGGACGGTATCTATTTGCCTGCAAAGCTCCAGTCGCTGAAGCTGAGCAGACACAAATCACCAGTCTGGACGGCATCCGGCTGCCTGCAGAAATCCAGTCGCTGAACCTGCGCAGCACACAAATCACCAGTTTGGACAGCATCCAGCGCCTGCAGGGGCTCCAGTCGCTGGACCTAAGTGACACACAAATCACCAGTCTGGACGGCATCCAGCTGCCTGCAGAGCTTCAGTCGCTGGACCTAAGCGACACACAAATCACCAGTCTGGACGGTGTCCAATTGCCTGCAGGGCTCCAGTCGCTGAAGCTGCGCGGCACACAAATCACCAGCCTGGACGGCATCCAGCTGCTTGCAGAACTCCACTCGTTGGACCTGAGCGACACACAAATCACCAGTCTGGACAGTGTCCAATGCCTGCAGGGCTCCAGTCGCTGAAGCTGCACGGTACACAAATCACCAGCCTGGACGGCATCCAACTGCCTGCGGAACTCCAGTCGCTGGACCTGAGCGACACACAAATCACTAGTTTGGACGACATCCGGCGCCTGCAGGGCTCCAGTCGCTGGACCTGAGTGACACACAAATCACTAGCCTGAAGACGTCCAGTTGCCGCATCATATCCAGTCCTTGAATCTTTCTGGCCTGTTCCTGTGCCAACTTCCGCCCAAACTTCTATCGCTCAACATTCCATTTGTATTTAAATTTAATCCATTATATCCATCATATGGAATCTTGCTAAAAGAAACAATATTAAATATTCAGCCTATCAGTCTCTTCGAACAGCCCCGTGAACTCATTGAGAGCTATTACGCAAAGCACCCAAGGTTTCCATCAGCGAAGCCAAAGTCATCTTCCTGGGCGATGGCGGTGTAGGGAAGAGTTATACCATTCAGAGAATCCACAACGATGGATTGCCCGGGAACTATCCTACCGAGACGACGCCTGGCATTGACATTACAGACTTCCCGGTCCGTCAGCCTAATTATAATTTTGACATCCACTTTTGGGACTTTGGCGGCCAAGAGATCATGCACGCCATGCACCGGTGCTTCCTGACCAGCCGCACCTGTTACGTGGTGGTCATCTGCAACCGCTACCAGGACCTGACGATGGCTGAACAACGTGGCCAGCTTCGCCAAAGATTCTCCTGTCATCCTGGCTGTGAATCAATGGGACAACATCCAAACCCGCGACTTGGATCATCGCCGGTTACAACAAGAATTCCCCAACTTAGCAAAGGTCGTTTTTACTCCGCCAAGGATTCCAATCAAAAAGAATTCCAAGCGCTCACCAACGCCATTGTTGATCAAGCCCGGCACTTGGACAGCTGCGGCATGGAATTCCCTGTAACATGGGCTGGCATCCGGGAGAAGCTGTTATCTCTGGCCAAAGAAAACCGAAACTATATTAGCAAGGACGAATATTATCAAATCTGTCAAGAAAACAAGGAGCTGTCTCCGGAAATCTGCGTTTGGCTCCTGGAGTGGTTCAATGACCTGGGCGTTTGCTTTAGCTACCATCAAAATGCAGAAGACAAAAAGGAGCTGGCGGAATACAAGGTCCTGAATCCTGTCTGGGTCACCAACGCCATCTACATCATCATCAACTGCGGACCGCGCCGGGCAACCAACGGCATCATTCACACCCAGGTGATTCTGGATTTGCTGCAAAAGCCGGAAACCAGTGTTCTTCCCTGGCGTCACCTACACCGCCCAAGATCGGAACTATGTCTTAGAGGTGATGCGGAAATTTCAGCTCTCCTACGCCGTCGCGGAAAGTCAGGAGTTCATTCCGGCCCTCTGTCCGGACGTCACGCCCAAGGAGTTGCATCCCACCAGCTGGAGAAAGCACGTTGCTTACGAGCTGCAATACACGTACCTGCCTGACAGCGTGATCCATCAGCTTATGATTCGCTTCTACCATTGCCTCAACATCGGAAAATTTGGCGAAAAGGTCTGCGAATTGACCCAGACCCGATCAACGGCCTAATGGCGGTGGTGGATATGGGCGGCGGGGACTCTATTTTGCGCATTGACGTCTATGCCCAAGCGGATACCCCACCTTGGCCGCTGCTGCATCAACTTCGCGATGACATCATCCTCATCAATCAGGCCCTAAACCTGAAGGCAGAGGATTACATTGTCGTACAGAAAAATCGTCATACCGCACGGTTTTCTGTAACATATGTCCTACAGGCGAAGGAACGCGAGTATTCGAAACTACCCTATTCTTCCGAAGGCTGGTTTGAAGAGTACGATATAGCCGACATCCTGGGAACTGCTTTTGGTCCCGAAAATATTGAAGCTGCAGCCCAGATTCTGCCAAAGTCTGAAAATTTGAGCACTGTCCTATATCAGCCAATCATCCACGTTCATGGCAACCTCAATTATTATGCAAATTGTCAAGTCTCCAACACGTCTGAATCCGCTGAGCGTCTCCTTCGCGCCGTGCTGGAACACGAAGAGAAATTCAATGAACAGCTGACCCAGGAGCTGATTTCTATTTTCCAAGGCCAATCTGCTGACCGGGATGTGCAAAGAACTGGGCGCAGAAATGGCGCGGGCCAAAGCCCAGAAAAAGAAGCCCCTGGCCCGCATGAGGGATTTTCTTAAGAACAGCGCAGACACCGCCGGAAACCTGCAAAAGCTGGCAACCATTTTGGGTCCCTTCGTGTTAAAGCTGGTGGAAAAGGCCCCAGAAATCCTGCAATTCTTCCAAGCCGCTCTTTCTCATTGAGCATTCCCCATTGGGGCATATGGGTATCGCTCAGGAGGTGCAGCCTTGTCCTTCCACCTGCCCCCGTAGGGTGCTCCCGGACGCTACCCGGCAGAAGGGGCTTACCGTGGCGGCCGGTCTGGGCGAGTTCGTACCCGCTTTTGGGGGCAGGTTCGGATTTGCCCACATGCTGTGGAGTACGGAACATCCTGCCGCAGGTGCGTCCAGGAGGCCGCACCCTACGGCCCTCAGCTTATGGATGTTAAAAAATCATGGCATATCCCTGTAGGGGTATACCGTGTGCGTCAGGCTGTAGAAACCTCCGGTTTTTCCGAATTTTGGGTGGGTTTGCAGGTTTTGGAGGCGGGCGCACACTGTGCGCCCCTACAGCCCCCTACAGCGCCCCTACAGCGCCCCCGTAGCGCCCCCTGTAGCGTCCCTGCAGCGTCTGTGCACGATCCTGGCAAATTTTCGGGGGTTATTTTCGCTGTATGCATTTCCCCTTCCAGATATGCCTCAGCCCGGAGGCCGCCGTCAGGCATGCTCCCGGGCTGTGTTGGGTTTTATTTGCGGTGTAGCCAGGACATGGTATCCTTGATAGCTCCATGCCCACCTTTTTCTGCAGGCTCATGGACTTTTCGTTGCCCACGATGACCTGGTCGAAGGGCACCCGGCCCTGGGAGAGGTAGCGGTTAATCTGGAAGCTCTCCAGGGCCAGGCCCAGGCCGTGGCCGCGGTATGGGGGAAGACCTCAGCATGCCCATGCCGCCCTCGTGGTGCTCGCTCACGAAGCCGGCCAGGCGGCCGTCTACAAAAGGCGCCGAAGATCACGCCGGCCTTCAGGCGGTCTTCCACATACTCCGGGTTGTGGAACAGGCTGTAGCCGTCCAGCACTGCCTGGAAGTAGCTCATATCCAGGGGCCGCACATCGGCCCGGACGGGCAGGGGCTCTTTCCGGAAATAGTAGGCCCTGATAGCAGCGGCTTTCCTCCTTCAGGCCCAGAGCCGCCGCCACAGCGTCCGAAAGCGCTCCCGCCATCACATTCCAGGTCTGGACCTCTGGAAGCGTCTCCAGGAGGCTGAGCGCCTCTCCCAGGTTCTCGGCTGCTACCATGGCGATGCCGTCCATCTCCAGGGCCACGCCCTGGCCGCTCTGGGCGGCCACCCGGGCACGGCCCAGGCGCAGGGGGCTCGATCATACTGATGTTCAACACCGGGTCCTTGCCGAGGTAGGCAAGGGCCTGTTCTTTCTCTGTCATGGGTCCTCTGTCACTCCTTCTCCAGTTCCACCTTTCCGTCCCGGACCACAGCCCGGAGGGCAGAAATGGGAGTCTCAAAGCTGTCGATGATGGCCTCTGCAATGGGGTCCTCCAGATCCCGCTGGATGGTCCGGCGGAGGTTTCTGGCTCCATAGGTGATGGAATAGGCCTTCTTGGTGAGATAATCCCCAGAGTCTCGTCCCAGGTAAAGGACAGGCCCCGCTCTGCCAACGCATCCCGGAGCTCTGCCAGCATAATCCCGGCGATGGCCCGAAATTCTCCTCGGACAGGTGGTTGAAGCTGATGATCTCATCCACCCGGTTCAAAAACTCCGGCCGGAGGAACTCCCGCAGGGCCTTCATAGCCCCTTCCTTCCGCTGCTCCGACAGGGTCTGGCCAAAGCCCAGGCCGCTACTTTTCCGGTCGGACCCGGCGTTGGAGGTCATCACCAAAATGGCATTTTCAAAGTTCACCACAGGCCCTGGGCGTCGGTGATCCGGCCGTCGTCCAGCACCTGCAGGAGCACGTTCAGCACGTCGGGATGGGCCTTTTCGATCTCGTCGAACAGGACCACGCTATAGGGGCCGCCGACGGATCTTTTCCGTGAGCTGGCCCGCTTCATCATAGCCCACATAGCCCGGGGGCGAGCCGATCAGCTTGGAAACCGTGTGCTTCTCCATATACTCCGACATATCCAGACGGATGAGGGAATCCACCGAGTCGAACATCTCCCCGGCCAGGCACTTTACCAGCTCGTCTTGCCCACACCGGTGGGACCCACGAAAATGAAGGAAACCGGCCGCTTCTTGGGGAAATGCCCACCCGGCTGCGGCGGATGGCACGGCTCACCGCCTCCACCGCTTCGTCCTGGCCTACAATCCGCTCTTTCAGGCGGTCGCCCAGGTTCCGGAGCTGCTGGTACTCCTGGGCCTGAATCTTACTGGCGGGAATCTTGGTCCAGAGCTCAATGATCCGGCCAGGTTCTCCATGGTGACCGGCGGGGCGGCAGCTGGTCCAGCCGCTCAATCTCCGCGGCCACCCGGCAGAGCCTGCTCCGAAGCTCCGCCAGGCGCTCATAATGCTCCCCTTCCGTGTCCTCGGTGAGCATGCGAAGCTCCAGCTCATAGTCGTCCCGCTCCTTTTTCAGCTCCGACAGCCGGGAGATTTCCCGGCTGCGGAGGTTCACATCAGAGCAGGCCTCATCCAACAGGTCAATGGCCTTATCCGGCAGGAAGCGGTCTGTGATATACCGCCCGACAGGACGACGCACTGCCGGGCAATCTCCGGGGAGATGGACACCCGTGGAACTGCTCGTAATAGTGGGCGACGCCCCGCATGATCTCCGCCGCCTCGGCCATGGTAGGCTCCGCCACCGTCACCGGCTGGAAGCGGCGCTCCAGGGCGGCGTCCTTTTCAATGTACTTCCGGTACCCGAGAAGGTGGTGGCGCCAATGACCTGGATCTCCCCGGGACAGGGCCGGCTTCAGGATGTTGGCGGCATTCATGGAGCCCTCCGCATCCCCGGCGCCCACCAGGTTGTGGACTTCGTCAATGACCAGGATGATGTTGCCGCAGACCTTCACCTCGGCAATGAGGCTCTTCATCCGGCTCTCAAACTGGCCCCGGAACTGGGTCCCGGCCACCAGAGCCGTGAGGTCCAGGAGGTATACCTCTTTGTCCCGAAGCTTAAACGGAACCTCCCCTGGGCAATCCCTGGGCCAGCCCTTCGGCAATGGCAGTCTTGCCCACGCCGGGTTCGCCGATGAGACAGGGGTTATTCTTCTGGCGGCGGTTCAGGATCTGAATGACCCGCCCGTCTCCATGTCCCGGCCCACCACCTGGTCCAGCTTCCCCTCCGGGCCCGGCCGGTAAGGTTCAGGCAGTAGGTGTCCAAAAATTTGTGTTTTTTGGTTTTAGGCTTGGGAGGCTCTTCTTTTTTCCTTCTCCCGATTCGGCTTTTCCGGCAGATCCCGGCGACGGTCGGAGCCGCTGAACAGCTGGTTCAGGAGGGGAAGGTGGCAGTTTGGCTGCCCACCTCGTCATCCTCCTCCGGCTGATCCTGGCCGAAGACGGCGGACATCTCGTCGCTGATCAGATCCAGATCCTCTTCGGAGATCCCCATCTGCTTCACTGCATCATCAATTTGCGGAATTCCCAGCTTCCGGGCGCACTTCAGGCAGTAGCCCTCATTCCGGGAAACCCCGTTTTCCAAGCGGGTGATGAACACCACGGCTACATTCTTATTACATTTCACGCAAAGCTTTGGCTGCATAATCCAAACTCCAATTCAAACGGATGTGTTTAGAAAAAGTATAGCACAAATCCGGAAAAAGTCCAGTTCCATTTTCCCCGACCTGGGCAGCGCTCCTGATTTGATGATACGTTCCTGCGCTGGTGTATCGTCGCCTTATGTGTATGCCCGTTGGTCATATGCGGAAATGGGCATTGCGAATTTGCCGAAAATGGGCGGAAACCGTGTGATGTTTTCGCTGGGCGGACACACAGGTCCGCCCCCCTACGGAGGATGATAAGAATGGGCAGAAATTGTTCAACACGTTTTGTCATATAAATGCCAAAAATTTGGTAAAAATAGTGAGAATCCTACGGCAACGTCGAATATCTGTTGATACACTGCGTCGGGATATCATCGTAGGGGGCGGACCTGTGTGTCCGCCCGTGGTAGACACTACAAATTCGTCAGAGCAGTATGAAACCAAGGCCCATGTCCCTTGGGAACCCCCCCGCAAGGGGGGGGTCCGCCAAATTCGTCTTATGTTAACCTTTTTGTAACTTTCTCCCCATATCTGGTGCTTTTCCGACGTTTTCCGTCAAAGATCTTGCCACAGGTTTCCAATAATATTGCTTGAAAAAATTTCATTTTTTCTGCCCTTTGCTAAAAACTCTTGACATTTCCGGCAAAATAGTTATAATATCAGAACAGTTGCAATATGGTTACAAACGTAACACGTTTGACACCAGCAACCTGGCGCCCTTGGCAAACTGCCGTCCATGTGAAAAGGAGGTTCTCCGATGCACACCATACAGCATCTTTCCCAACGAAAAAAGCCTGCTTCTGCGGCTGGGGCAGTCGCCCTCTGCTATTGACTGCAGGTCTCCTCTCCCAGGCCGTATTTGCCCAGACCACTTACGTCATCACCGATGGCGATCGGGTACTTGTTCATACTACATATGCAACAGACCCTGCGGCCGTCCTCACCGAGGCAGGCCTGGAGCTGGGCGAGGCAGATACTTTCACCGCCCAATCTGACGGAGCCGTCTCTGAAATCACCGTCAAGCGGATTCAAATGGTCCGGATCAACAACGGCCACCAGGCTCTGAATTGGCCACCTACGGCTGCACCGTAGCCGATGTTCTGGCGCAGCTGGGCATTTCCACAGAGGGCGATCTGCGCATTTCCCAGAGCCTGGACAGCGAAACCTACGACGGTATGGTCATTGATGTGGTTTATCTCACCTATGAGACCGTGGAATACGTGCGGTCCACCCCCTATGAGACGGCTTACTGCACCGATTCCACCCTGGAGCCCGGTGAAGAGAAAAATCCTGACTCCCGGCCAGGACGGCAAAGATCCAGTGCACCGCCCGAATCACCCGGGAGAACGGAACAGAGGTCTCCCGAACTGTCATCCAGAGCAGGTCCTGGATGCCCCAGTCAACGCCGTCGTGGCCCGCGGCATTGACCGCTCCAGCAAAGAGCAGGAGGGCGCAGGCCGGGCCTATTCTCCGGAACGCACCACCGCAGAGGAGCCGGCCGGCCACGAAGCGCCCGCCGCCACCACAAGAGAGCCGGAACCCACCGCCGCCCCGGAGGAGGTCTCTGACCCCGCCCCCACCGGCAACACCTTCACCACTGCCTCCGGCGAGGTGGTCTCCTACTCCCGGAAGCTGACTGTGGACGCCACCGCCTACAGCTGCGAGGGGCTATACCGGCACCACCGCCACCGGCACCACCGCCCGGTACGGCGCCCATTGCTGTGGACCCCAGCGTCATCCCCTATGGCACCCGGATGTACATCGTCTCTGACGACGGCTCCTACATCTACGGCTATGCCACTGCGGAGGATTGCGGCGGCG
>VOFI01003644.1_pt1 | contig 21291 bp, 33 predicted proteins | sample 5384131 | NCBI WGS metagenome assembly VOFI01 (sample SAMN12384728, study PRJNA508395) | human gut metagenome | isolation source: healthy gut H | host: Homo sapiens | reverse complement strand
ATGCCCGCGTATCGATCCATCACAGACGGCCGCTTCTCCTTCACCGGCAATGACGGTGACATGTCGCGGGGTCTTAGATACTTGCGAACCGTGGGCTCCAGAAACGCCTGCATTCCTTGCGATGGATGCGATGGACTCGCCCTCCATGCGCAGTCTTCGTATATATCTGAACAACGGACATGCTGATCATTCCTTCCGACCTCCTTTGGACGATTACCTAGGCAAATCAAAGTAGATCAATCGCGGTGGTCGGCATGTCTTCCGTTTTTGATGAAACCCGAAAATTTTCTCGGTGACGTTCGAAAAATACCGATGGTGAAAATCCAGCAATCAGAAGCTTACGTTAAACAGCATCGCGGGCGCGCGACGGCCGGGCCCACGCCGGAGGCGCTGCCGAGGACCTCGCCGCGATGCTCGCGCCGCCCTCGGCTCCGTTCGACGCCGTGCGCTGGACGAGGTGCCGCTCGGACAAGCGCGGTGTGGTGACGGTCGACGGGCGGGCTACATGGCGGGCCCGGCATGGCACTCCCGCGAGCTGCTTCGTCGGCGTCCGGGCCGACACGGTCGAGATCCTGGCGGACCGCGGCCGCAGGGTCGCCGTGCTCCCCCAGGGCGTTCGGCGACGGCCCTGCCGTGCGCAACCCGCTCTCGCTCGTCCCGGCGCTGATAGCGCGGCCGCGAGCGTTCGGCGAGTCCGTGATCAGGCGCGACATGCCCGAGGGCGCTCGTCCGGCCATAGACTCCCTCGACGCCGCGGGCCGCCGCCGCGTCCTCAGGTCGATCAGCAGGGCCGCCGCTCCGTCCGGCTTCGAGGCTGCCTGCGCCGCCGCGCAAAGGGTGATCGAGGGCGGGCGCGTCCCGGACGACGCGCGACGGTCGACGTGCTGGCGCGCAGGATCGCGGCCGGCGGCCCGCTGCGAAGGGCGGCGCCGACCTCGCGGTCTACGACGGCTTCCTGAGGGGAGGCGAGGTTCGTGCCTGCTAGCAGCGAGATCGCGCGCAGGGTCATGGAGGCGGGCAGGAGATGCTCGCTCACGACCTCCGTGCTCGGCGAATGGGCGGCGGCGGGCAGCCCGAAGCAGGTCGAATACCTCGCCTCGTACCTCGAGGCCGAGGCGGCGAGCAGGGACGCCTCCAAGCGCGCATCGCTGCTCAGGCGCTGCGGGCTTCCGGCGCCGAAGACCTTCGACGGCTACGACTGGTCGTCGGTGTCGTGGCCGGAGGGGCTCGGCAAGGGAGGACCTGCTGTCACTGACCTTCCTCGACCGCCGCGAGGACCTGGTGCTGATGGGCGACGTGGGCACGGGCAAGACGCACATGGCGAGCGCGCTGTGCCAGCTCGCGTGCGACAGCCGGCTCGAAGCCAGGTTCTTCACGGCGTCCTCGCTCGTGATGCGGCTGCGCCGCGCCCGCGAGGAGGGCAGGCTCGACCGCGAGATGTCGCAGATCGCCCGCGCGCGCCTGCTCGTGATCGACGAGCTGGGATTCCTGCCGCTCGACGCCGACGGCGCGCGCCTCATCTTCCAGGTGTTCGCCGACGCCTACGAGCGGCAGAGCGTCGTCATCACGACCAACCTCGAGTTCTCCCGCTGGGGAGGGTCTTCGGGGACGACCAGATGGCCGCCGCCGTCATCGACCGCGTCGTGCACCACGGCCGGCTCGTCCAATTCCGCGGCGAGTCGTATCGCGTGGGGCACGCGCTCATGCAGGACGGGTAGGCGCTCAAAAAGCCTCTGCTCGAATCGCTTGCGCACGCTGCTCAATTCCCGATGCGCATTCTGCTCAAAACCACTTGACTAAACACATACGAGCACCACCGCCCTCCTTCGCAGCCAGATGCCGTCCAGGAACACGACGTCGTGCAGCTCGCCGGTGGCGGGGGCGATCGGCCAGATCCTCAGACCCACGCCGTCTTGCGCCAGAACGTCGCCCTGCTGGTCTTCAGGTCCGCTATAGCGTCCTTCGACAGCAGCCACTTGAGGAACGCCGCGAGCTGCTTCGCCCCGCTGTCGTGCTTGCGGACGCTGGATGCCCCGCATTTGGGGCAGCGCCATCTCCGGGTGCCCGCCTTGGTCCTTCCGTTCCCTTCATCTTGGCCCCGCAGGAGCCGCATTTTGGATTATTCACGCCCCGTTCCGTCTCTTAGCAATTTCCTGGATGGAAAAAGCCTGTCTGAACAGGTGTGTCAAGTGCAAATCGGACACACTTTTTGAAACACCTGAAATTGGGAGGGCCAATTTGAAAGATGGATTTACGCCATCTCACCTGCGGAAACAGGGATAAATCGGACACACTTTTTGAAACATAACCCCGAAGCCGAGTCTATAAGAACAAGGTTATGTTTCGGCCGCTAAGACTATCCGACCATCTCATTATGGGCACCGTCTATAGCCCAAATGATGTCGTGCAGATACGAGAAATTCGAAGGGACGCTTGTCAAGATAGCCACAAGATATGGGCGATCACCCGCCCACACTATACCCGCATCATTGGTTGCAGGAAGATACGACCAAGGAGTCCACCCTGGTTTGGTCTGGGTGTCGTACCAATAGCCCAAAAATCTTCGTGAATCATCGAGTTCCAGGAGGACGTGTACCACGAACCCGCCAAACCGCCGTTAGCACTCGAATTGAAGAACTCGTAGTTAACGCTCCAAAGCTTCACGAGATCACGGGCGGAATAATAGGGGTACCACGTCGACGCCATAGACGGGTCAACACCCGCCTGCATGCACCATAAACTCATCGGATACCCGCCGAATGCGTTTCGCAATGCCTCGTAGCCCTCGTTACTCGACACTCTAATAGTCTGCTCCATGGTAGCGCCCCAGCTCCATGCCGTACTCGATCCATCGAGACAATGCTGGCCACATAAGGTCCCTTTGATGGTGCTCGCAGAATAGAAGCTCCCATACGGGTTGCAGGCTACTCCTTGTCCCGTCTTAATGTCAACCATAACGAAACCTGCGTCATATCCATCGGCTCGAACGCTATCAACTGCCGACTGAAGCGAGCTTCGCACGCCTTCGCTCATCTCGTAACCGCCGAAAGACGTAACGTACCAGGAGCCATCCGCCGTATCAACGGATTCCCTTTACGTCTTGCATCGTAAAAAGAATAGGAAGTCAGCGTGAACGTAAACTTTTGAGCATCCGACTGATTCGACGTATACACCTGAACGTTTGCGCCATCCCAGCCTCCACCGCCGTCCGCATCAAGATACAAATCACTACATGCTGACTTAAGGTAGAACCGCCCATCTCCCCGTCGGTATAGGCTCGAACATTTGCGCAGTATTCCCATCAGAAGATGCCCAGGTCTGTACGTTCGTACCAGGCTCCGCTCCATAGTTGTAAACGTCAAGAGCTTTCCCCGTTTTCACGTTGTGGATGGTAATACACCCGTTAGCCGCCTGCCGGACATTCCATTTCTGAGCACCAGTGTCGTTCCTCGTCCACAGCTGAACGTTAGCGCCATTGGGAAAAAAGACCCCGAGGAAACATCGAGCAATCTGCCATCTGCGGCGCATGATATCTCGTACATGCCATCAGACACGAGTTCGGTCGCCGTCAGATAAAACGATTGAGCTTCCGTGTCGTTCGCCGCCCATGTTTGAAGCAATGCTCCGTTTGCCATGCTCGCTGATCTGACGTCCATAACACGCCCCGACGCCGCGTTCTCGAACACCAAACCTCCACCCGATGCCGAAAGACGAGGGATCCAGCAATGCGACAAAATTCGCCGGCTCAGCATTAGATGCCGTCTGAATGATCAATCCGTCAGGACCTTCCGCAAGAAGCAAACCCGAGCAAAGAGCCTCAATGCAGCACGTTCCGTCCCCGTTAGACGAAACGAAAAACTTCTGCGCCGTAGAATTGTTTAAATCCCAGGTCCACAGCGACGCACCAGACTGTCTCGAGGCATTCGCCACGTCAACTGCGCGAAGAGGCGCCAAGCACAGAGGTAATCGAATACAAACCGTCAGCTATCATCTCACTGCGCTCAAGAACAAATGACTGCGCAAGAGACCCGTTACCCTCCCATAATTGAACGTTAACACCGAATAAGCGGACCCGCCGGGAATATCGAATTCAGACCCGTCGACGCCGAAACGATAGAGACAGATCCGTCGTCATTGAAATAGAACGCCCAGCGTTGGTTTGCATTTCGCTCGTTGTACGACCACTGCTGAACGTTAGCGCCTCCAAGCGGCATACCATCCTGAGCATCGAGGGCAGCGCCCGAAGAAACATTACGCACGCGATAAAATCCATCAGCGCCCCGCTTGATCTCGAAACGTTGCGCCATTGTTCCATTCGCTTCCCAGAGCTGGACGTTAGCGCCATCACTGCGCGAAGCGCTCTCCACGTCAACAGCTTTCGACGGATCCGCAGAGACTTAAGAATGTACACACCATCTTCTACGTAATCGGAAGCGGGGAGAGAGCGATTCACGAGAAGGAAGGAAAAGCGCTGCGCCTCCGTCCCGTTTCCGTACCACATCTGAATATTAGACCGGAGACGTTGACGCATTCTGCACATCGAGAACATAGTTCTCTGCAAGAGCCGAGCGAATCTGATACCCCCGACCCGTCCTTTACCAACATCCATCGCTGAGCGTAGGTGTCATTTGCTCCCACGTTTGAACATTGACGCCCGCAGAATCCCTGCTCCGCAGACGTCGAGGCGTTTACCCGAGTGCGATGCCTCTATCAGGTAATAGCCGGTTTCTTCCTCGAAAGTAACGACAAAGGTCTGAGCCGCCGTTCCGTTGTAGGACCAAAGCTGAAGATTCGCCCCATTCGACGTTCCTGCAGATGCCACATCCACGACGAGAAGGCCGAGCCCCGATTGCAAGCGGTACGTACCATCGTTCAAAACAGCGAGAGAGGAAACGGGGACGACGTTAAACGACTGCGAGCCGGACCGACAGCTTCCAAGCGCTACAAAGCAGAACCCGAAGATGACCCACCAGACGTCACCGACAAACCACTTGCCGCGTTGACAAGAGTCATCGACCCGTCATCGTTTTTTTGAATACAGCCCACGCTTGGCGAAGATCATCTTTCGAAGGCTCCTCCTGGACAAGCCCCACCCGGCAAAATACTCGCCGTCTCAGCGGCGAGCGCTTTTTTTTCGTCAAAAGGTTTTCAATACGATAGTAACCAGTCGCGTCGTCAAACGAAAAGCGAAAAGCGCTGCGCAGGTGTATCATTCCACGACCAAATCTGAAGACGCACACCATTCGAACACGAAGCGCCGGGGACATCGAGCGCATCCAGACCTGCCTACACCAGCACCAACCCCGATGACGTAAACGCCATCGTCTATGCTGCGCTCCCCACCACACTCGGCACGGAATACTCCACAAAAACGAAAAAATGCTGAGCAGCCGAATGGTTGCTCTCCCACAATTGAATTCCAGCACCGGAGCAGCTTCCGCATTTGCCACATCAACGGAAGCCTTCGTATCATTGCTTGGATGCAACTCCATCCAAGCTGCATCCGATTCGGATCCCTCTATCAGCCACCGCTGAAGCGGGTCTCCCTCGTCATGAAGAAAACGCAATGTCCGCCCGTTAGCGTTTTCGTCACCCAACGCACTCAACACGAGGTCGGTACCCTCAATGGAAATGCGATATGCATTAACACCCTCGTCATATGAAATTCGCAGCTTCTGCCCATCGGACATATCCGAAGCGAACAACGCGACAGACGACGAATCGAAACCAGCTCCCCCTGCTCGTTTCGGCGCCGACGACAAGATCCTCTCAAACGAGACTGCATCAAATAGACGCCATCGGGCACAGGGGCGGCACGCGTCATCAGTCGATGAGCTGGAGGCGGATTCGCCATGCTCGACTGCATCAAATGACGATCCCTCTCCAGAAGACGCAAGATCTCCGATTCTATCTGCGTCCGGTAGACCAGATTCTACCTGCGAGCCACCAGAACCATCCGAGCCTGTATCTCCGTCGACATCGACGTCTTTATCCGCATTAAAGCCCGAATCGAGGCCTGGAACCGCTCCGACATCCAAACCCGAGCTCGTGCTCTCCCCCCAAAGAACCTTCGCCATCCGAAACAAGACCCAACGCCGGCCGCAGCGAATCCGCGCACAAGTCGTCTCTCGTTTCAGCGTCAAACCGAATTGAGTCTCTTTCGGCCGAATCTGGTCTTTCCGTTTCGCCAGCAAAAGCGGCAGCTGGGGAGAAAAACACCAACTGGCCGGCAACGATAAAAGCGAGTACCCTTTGGCAAAATCAACTTCAAGCGAAACACTCCCAGAATCCGTGGCAACCTGATTGCGTGATAGATAAAACTCAATCGACCAACTGCACAAGCCTCTTCCCTATTCCAAAGTCTATCACCATACGGCACAAAAAATGAGGACCTCGACTTGCGAGGTCCTCTGCAGGCCACGAACAGTGCGCCGGCTCATCTAATTCAAGAAAGCATCGCCCCTTCGACGCTAAGCTCCAATGTACGAAACGCGCCATTTCTGCGCCGACGTTCCGTTAGCAGAATAGATCTGAACGTTTGAGCCGTTTCGATCATCTGCGCCATTCACATCCAAAGCCGTACCCGAAAGCTTGCTCACGGGCGTGAAGGTGCCGTCGGCGTTCACGTCGAGACGCCATTTCTGGGCGTCCGACCCGTTGGGGGCGTACTGCCATACGTTGGTGCCGTCCGCCGTGCCCGCGTTGGCGACGTCGAGGGCCTTGCCCGACTGGACGCAGACGATCTCGCATAGAAGCCGGATCCGTCGTAGGTGAGGCGCCAGGCGCCAGCGCTGGGCGAGCGTGCCGTTCGAGGTCCACAGCTGCACGTTGGCGCAGTCCTCCATCGACGCGGAGTCGACGTCGAGGACGAGGTCGCCGCCGAGCGCCGAGGCGATTTCGTACTCGCCGTCAGACACGACCCGAGACCCGCCTTCAACGAACACGCCCAGCGAGAATTTCTGCGCCGCCGTTCCGTTGGAGCCCGCATAGATCTGCACATTGGCACCGCAGGTATCGGCTGCGCCGGCAATGTCCAGCACCGTGCCAGACATCTTGCTGACAAACGTATAAGTCCCATCGCCGTTATCGTCTATGCGCCATTTCTGAGCATCGGAGGCATTCGAATCACGTATTGCCACACGTTTGTGCTGTCGGCTATACACCCATTGGCAACATCAAGCACCTTTCCTGACGAAAGCGACGTAACCGTATAGTACCCAGCACCGTCATAGGCGATGCGCCAACCTTGCGCTTCGGTGTTGTTCTTAGTCCAAAGCTGGACGTTGGCGCCGTTCCAGTCGGCAGCACCCTCAACGTCGAACACCAAAGAAGGGTTGTACGACGCGGAAATCTGATAATCGCCATCGGCGATAGTCTGGGCGCCGGGAGCCGCGCCGATGGATTTCAGCGTCCACCTTTGGGCTGCAGTTCCGTTCGATTTATAAATCTGAACGTTAGCTCCATCCCACGTAGCCCGCAACCTCCAGAGCTTTGCCCGAGCCCTTGTTTACCAACGTATACGTTCCGTCGCCGTTGCCGTCAACGCGCCACTTTTGCGCATCGGTCCCATTGAGGCGTACTGCTGCACATTGGTGCCGCTCGCCGTACCGGCACCCACCACATCAAGCGCTTTGCCCGAATCGTATCCCGTAATGGTGTAGTAGCCTTGACCGTCGTAGGTGAAGCGCCACCGCTGCGCCTTTGACCCGTTAGACGACCATATTTTGAACATTTGCGCCATCGTCGAGCATGCCCCCATCAACGTCGAGTCGCATTGCGGACGACGCGCTCGAAACCAACTCGTACACACCATCGGCAACCGTCTGTCCACCAGGCTGAGCCGATCCGATGGAGCGGTAGGTATAGTTAAGGTCAACGCGTCCGTTGATCCCCGCGACTTTCCGTAGTCGGAGAACTGCCACATTGCCCCGCTTGTCGTGAAGTCAGAGAATCGACTGCACGTCAGGCCCACGCTCGCGTTCCACTCCGCAACCCACTTTTCCCAGTTATTGAAGCAGGGGTCGGTCAACTTGTTAAGCCACCAGTCTGAGTTCGCATACACACCCGGGTATACCCTGCCGCCTGAATTCTCGAGCAAAACGTCGAAGCGAGGGAGGCGTAATCCGAGCCGATGGTGGAGCGGTCTTCCATGTCGAAATAAATCGGAAGCTCGACATCGCCCGCAGAAAGCCCCGCCTCGGACAGGCAACGCAGGACGTGGTCGGCTTCGCTGTTAGCCATGGTCACATCAGTCGCATACGAATAGGTGTATACGCCGAACGGTATCCCGTGCTTGATGCATTCGGAGACGTTGCGAAGCCAATACGTATCATCCTGATAGCGCAAGTCATCACCGTAGCCGCAGCGAATGATGGCGTAATCGACGCCCGCCGCCTTCACCTGAGCCCAGTCTATCACCCCCTGGGCATAGCTCACGTCAATGCCCTTGTAGGCTCCTTCGCCCGTGCAATATCCCCTGTCGAAAAGGTCGAACGAGTCGAATACCTTATACCCGTCCTGATTGGTCGTTATGCCGAAAAGCGATATCTCGCCATTGGTACGTGCGCCCTGCGCGCTGAAAACCTGCTCGCCATCTTGGTAGCGCCAGCTGTTCGCAACTTGACCCGACGAGCGCTCGGATTCCGCAGCGTCCTCAGCTGATTCACCATCTGAAGCGACTCCATCCTGCGATTGCCCTGCGTCACCGCCCCCAACGGAAGACGATCCCGAAGCAGTATCATCCTCAACGACATTATCGGTTCCAGAAGGAGCCGTTGCGGCGTCATCGGACGAACCCCATCAATCAAGTCGTCCGAAAACGAGCCCTCCCCTCTACGCCGGAAGACCCGTCTTCCTCGAGGGAGCCATCAGCCCCAGAGCCAGCCTGCTCGCCTGCAGAAGCGTCAGAGGCAACCTGTCCATCATCGGAGGAAGACGCGTTGTGACGAACCTGCCCTATTGCGTATGCCGATGGAGTCAACGTCATCACAAGTAAAAAAGCCAGCGCCACGGAAAGCACCGCACGCACATCAAGATAGCGCTCTATTGTTCTCATCTTCTTGCATCGTTCCTATTCATTTTGGAAAGCCGAAAACCTAACTGCGACATAATACCCGCTTACCAGTAATACGAAGCGGGAAGCATACCGGAAGCCACAACTTGCCCGTTCTTGTAATACAAGCGCTGGGCCGCAGCCGACCGGCTACCTGTCCACCACGAATCGGCATCGATGTAGTCATACCACTCGGGCTGAATACCGTACACATCCACAAGAAGGGTGCTGCCATATGTCGTCACATCGAACTTCACGGGGAAATCCCAATCGTTCCGCACTCTGAAATCGGATGATCCGTAATCAACCATCGCATCCAACCCAATGGGAACATACGTCGACGGCACGCTATGGTTTCGACGCTCAACGATGGTAAGTCCCGCGCGAATGGACGCACCGTAGAGCGTCGTGGAAGCTTGCAAATTCCGCCGCCGTAACCGATGCCCCCGACGACGCCCGCAGGAAGATACCCCTGAGCCCAACCGCAAGGTCCGGCGATACCGAAGAAGGACATCGTTTCGCCGGGCCAAAGAACAACCCCGTCGAACTCGTTCAAAGCCTTCATCATGTTGAACGTCCCGTTCGCCGTGTTGGTGGAAATCGTCGAGAACGATGCGATCTTGTCTGTAAAGTTCTCAGGGACGTACGTAGCGGAACCATCCTGAACAGTTGCTCCGCTGCACCCGTCGCAGGGCTGACCACCGCGTTCGACCCATCGTACCAGCCGCCGCCCACGCTAAGCACCTGCGATCCGCATGCAGAGACAAGCGTGAAACACCCGCCGCCCATGTATTCAAACCGCCACAACTGCGCAGCGTTGCCCTCGCCTGAAGCCCACTGCTGAACGTTCGTCTCCGGTGTCGTTCCGTAGTTGTAAACGTCAAGGGCTTTCTTCGACCGCGCGTTTTCGATGACGTACCAGCCATCACCCGCGCTTCTCACGTTCCACTTCTGGGCCCCCGTATCGTTGCTCGTCCAAAATTGCACGTTCGCGCCATCGCTGCGTGACCCGCTCGCCACGTCGAGCATCCGTCCATCATGGGCGCATTGGACCGAATAGGTTCCTCTCCCATCACCTCAACCGCTTGAAGAGAAAACGACTGGGCCACGGTATCGTTGCTTTCCCAAACGCCCACATTGCAACCATCCCAATCCCCCCGCCCCCGCAACGTCAAGCACCTTTCCCGTTTGGACGTTCTGGAAAATCACGCCGCCGCAAGGACTCGTCAGCACCTTCCATCGCTGAGATGCGGATACATCATCGGAGGCCTGAAGCTGTTGCACGTTATCCCCAACTTGCGAAAGCAGCATCCCCGAGCAAAGAGCCTCGATGGTGTAGATCTCTTCGGCAGACTCCTCCACCCTTTCCAACAGGAAGCGCTGAGCGGGCGTGCCGTTCCACTGCCACACCTGAACGTTTGCACCCGACGAGGACAGGCCGCCGTCGACGTCGATCGAAGCGCCGCTGACATTGCTCCGTATGCTGTACACCCCTTCGGACAGCAACGCATCGACCTTTTCAAGGGACCATTTCTGCGCAGCCGTACCGTTCGGCGTGTAGGTTAGGACGCGCGCGCGTCCCCATCGTTAGCGCCCTCAACATCAAGCGCCAATCCGTTTGCGGCGTTCAGCAACGTGACGGTGCCATCCTCGTTCGAGCAGATAGCCCATTGCTGATTCTCGGATGCATATGCATCCCATTGATGGACCTCGTGACCTGGTAACAACCAACCGAGATCTGCGTCGAGCGCCTTCCCCGAATGCACGGCCTTCAGCGTATATAGACCGTTGCCCAATCGTGCAATCGAGAACATCTGAGCGTGCGTTTTGTTACCGACCCATGTCTGAGCGGGCGCTCCGTCGGTTTTCTCGGCGCACCGGATATCCAGATACTTGCCCGAGGGCAAGGCTGATTTAAGCATATACACACCGGGGAGCAACATCAACATTCGAAATCGGAGAAGGATTAACGTCGATAAAGTAGAAACGTTGGGCGGTCGTGTCGTTCGACGTCCACACCTGCACATTGGTTCCCGCCGCGGAAGACGCACCCGCCACATCAAGGACAAGATCCTCCCCGAGAGCGCTCGTGATTTTACACGATCCATCCGCAGCTTGCTCTATCTTCCAAAGCTGAGCATTCGAATCGTTTTTTCTCGTACTGATGCACGTTCGCGCCGGCAACGTCTTGACCCCAAGCCACGTCGAGCACCTTGCCCGAAGCCGCGCATGCGATGGTGCACCAGCCCTTTTCATTAACGGACACATCGAACATCTGAGCGCCAGATTGGTTATATGTCCACAACTGGGCGTTTGCGGCATCAACCGCCGAGGCGCCATCGATATCCAAAGCGGCGTCCCCGGCAAGAGCCGAGAGAACGACGTACCTCCCCGCGGGCAGCGGGCAGACCACCTCAGGCAGCCCCTGATCAGACTCCGGCTCCTTACCGTCGCCGTCCTCGGGGTTTTCAGCGCCTGGATCAGCCCCCTCACCCTCGCCTGTCCCTGCATCGGCTTCCAGGATCCGAGCCACCAGGCGTGGTGGCTTCTTCACTAGGGTCAGAGTTTCCAGAAGCCGCGCCGTTTTCACCGCTCGACTCTTCTTTCGCAGAGTTCAAGCCTTCGCCATTTTGGCCCTGCGTCCCCTCAGAATTATGCGACCCATCGGGAGAATCAGGCACTGGCCGCCCTCTTGGCCGGCATCGGCCAAAACATCATCAACCCCCCGTCCGAAGAGAACGGAACTGTCTGATTGTTTGAAATACCGTTTGAGGCCGAATGAATATCCGCATCGGACGTTTCGCCCTCAGACGTCGAGCCCCCATGCATACGTCGGAACCATCGAAAACGACAAGACCACCGCAGCAAAAACAGAGACTGCCTTCTTTTCCGCATTCAATGAAATCATGTCGAACCCCTCAACGAGCTCTCGCTGCACCAGCGATTCCGCCACTCCTTCGTCGGCGCATCACATCTGCACCACAGTTCAACAGGATACCATCAACCATCCTCCTCCCAGCAATCTCTCGCCCAGAGGGGATGCGCCCTCTCACCGGGGAAATCGACCGAGCACTCACGTCAATCGCTCGTTATCCAGATACTCGGGAAGGTACTCTCGCAGCATGGGAAGGGCGAATCGAAGGTTCCCGCGACCCTTATCTTCTATCAAGCCACGCTCCACCAAGCGCTTCTTGTAGGCCGACACCGACGGGGGTCTTCGCGCTTGTCCCGGATCCAAACGCTTGGCGATATCTCGCTGAGCGCTAAACTCATCATCTTCGAGCATGGCTGCCAAGAACTTCAGGTCTTTGGGCGAGAGTTCGTCAAGTGTCGCGTTCAGCACACGCTCCCTGAAGTCCTCTTTCGCCATAGCGCCGCCCGCCTGAACCGCAGGCAACCGCACCATACCGTCGTTTTTCGATTCGTTCCACGAACGATACCCCACAAGCTGAAGCATGTAGGGATACCCCGATGTCATCTTCACCATCTCATCCAGCGCATCCGACTCAACAGTCTTCCCCGACAGGGCGAACGTATCCACAAAGGCGGCTCGCACCTCGTAATCGGGAACCAAGCCCAACCACCTTCGCGAGGCACGACGAAGAAACGAGACGGACTTTCCATTGATAAGCGACGACACCTTATCGGGAAGCCCCGCCATCATCAGAGCGACCTTCCTTCCCTCCATGACAAAATGTTGATAGACCGGAAGCTGGCTCATTTCCGGCAAGTCGGGATCGACTTCGTCAACGCCTATCATGAGTCCTACCCCATGCTCGCCAAGTTTCTCGACAAGCTCGGTCATCCTCGATCTCAGTTGAGCTTTTCTTTCTCAGCGCCGTCAAATGGACACCGCCGACGCAGAGCCACAGATACCGCCACGACTTCCCTTCTCGATGAAGTATCGATCAAATGAGAAGCGCGTCGCCTTTAGCGCTGGATAACGTCTTCGAGCATGCCCTCGGACGAGGTTACGTTCACGGCGATCAACCTTCCTCTTCGGCGCGCCTGCCCAAACAAGCGAGCATCGCCAGTTTTTGCCCGTGCCTCGGGTCCGATAAAAAATGCTCGAGAGGCAAGGATCGTCCGGTGCATCTTCAAAGCTCCGATGATCTCGTCGATCGCAATCTCGACCCGCCATAACAGCAGGGAACTCGACCGAAAGAAGGGGTGAACGGGTTTTCACAATTAACTCCTCTCGAGGGGAAGCCGTCTGCAAACACGCGACAAGAATCAAGATCGATTCGTACCTCGTTTTTCCTTAGATTCGATTCTATACATTCTCAATCATTACGCAATCTCCTGTGCGCCCTTGAACATTACGCAATCTCTTGTGCACCTTCGATCACCTTCGATCATCTTCGATCATCTCGACGCACTACGCACGCAGACAGCCGTCGTGTTGCACCCTCTTGCTCGACGCCCGTCTTTTGCCTGGCGTCCGTTTTTCGCATCCAGAGCCCCTGCCTGTAAAAAGCGGCTCCCCCAAACTGAAGTGAGCCCCGATAGTTGGACTGGAAACAAAAGTTTCAAGCTTCTCTTGCATGCACCTTCCGCTTGGGCATGGCACCGGAATGTTCAGCCAGGGTCGACAAGAGATCTTCGGGCTGCGGAGAAAACGGTCGAGAGGTGGCTCGACAGGGCACTCGGAAGGAGGCCCCGTGACCACCCACAGCAGCCACGAGCTCAAGTCGTCGTGGAGGGCATGACCAGGCCGACGTGATGGCCCGCATCGCTCTCGCCGCTCGGCTGGTGCCGCGCCTAGCACCCGACGCAACGGCTCCGCGCAAGCCGGTAAACCCGACGCCAGCCGCGCGGAGGAGCTGGAGGCGCGCGTGCGCGGTTGGAGCTGGAGCTGGAAATCCAAAAACGAATAAACGCCTTGGCGGACGGGATCATCGTCGCTGTGTTGAATGGCCCCCTGGCCTGGTGCTCAGGTCTCGAAGCGCTCGACTTTTTTCTACTAACCTGTCCCATCCCAGGCGGCTCGTGAGCCCCTTGGTCCGCGGGGCGTTCTCGCGCATGGCCAGCGCGGCATGGGACTGCCGCCAGGTCGCGCTCGCGCTGCGCCGAGCAGGGGAGGCTCTGCATCTCAAAGACCGTCCTGCGGCTTTCGCGCGAGGGAGGGCCGCTGCCGGATAGGCGGAGGAGGTACGAAAGCTCCTACAGGGGCGATCAAGGGGTAAGGCCGCCCGCAACGTGCTGGACAGGGGATTTCTCGTCGGACGCGCCCATGCGCCAAAGCTCGTCACAGACATCACCGAGTTCCACCAGCCTTGGGGGCAAAGGCCTATCTGTCGCCTGTGATGGACCTCTACAACAACGAGATCGTCGCCTGGTCGGTGTCGGAGCACCCCAACATGGCGCAGATAAACGATGATGGCGATGCTGGAACTCAGGCTCGACGGACCGACGCTGCTGCACTCCGACCAGGGGTGGCAATATCAACAGAGGTCGTACCCGGCTGAAGCTTGCGGACTCTCGCGCAGAGCATGTCGAGGAGAAGCGACCTGCCTGGACAACGCCCCATGGAGGGCTTCTTCGGGCACATGAAGGACGAGTTCTACCGCGGCAGGAGGTTCGAATCGTTTTGAGGCGTTCAAGGCTGAGCTGAAGAATACATAGACTACTGGAACACCGGCCGGTACCAGGTTCACCTAAAGGGAATGACCGATTGCAGTACCAGGTCATTCCATGGCGCCGCGAGAACTTTATTTGACCGTCCAACTTTTTGGGGTCTAGTTCAAACGGGAGAACCGCTTCAAATCACGTGCAGTTACGCCGCGCCTGCAGTAAATCCGCCCGAAAGGGGACCCAGCGACGGCTATCGGCCTCAGGTCCGCCCAACTCGGCTTTCACCAGGTCGAACGCCGCAGCAATGGCCTTGTCCATGTCGTAGTACTTGTAGCCGCCCAGACGACGGCCGCGAACACCGTCGCCTTCCGCTTCGGCGCGTACTAAAGCTTCGTGTTGCGCTCGTCGTTGATGGGATAGTACGGCTCGTCGCCCGGCTGCCAGTTCGCCGGATACTCGCGCGTGATCACCGTGGTGGGAATGGTCTCCCCCGCCGCGTTGCGGCCGAACTCGAAAATGCTTGTGCTCGATAATGCGCGTGAACGGCACCTCGCGCTCGGTGTCGTTCACCACCGCGTTGCCTTGCCAGTTCTCGCAATCGAGCTTCTCGCTCTCGAAAGCGCAAGCTGCGGTACTCGAGGTTGCCCAGCTTGTAGTCGAAGTACTCGTCGATGGGGCCGCAGTAGATCACGCGATCCGCGACGCCCTCGTGCTCGGCGATGAACTCCTTTGTACTCGGTGTCGAAGGATCTCCATGTCGCCGAACATGCGCTCCACCATGGCGGTATAGCCGCCCATGGGAGATGCCCTGCCAACGATCGTTGAAGTAGTTGTTGTCATACGTGAAGCGCACGGGAAGACGACGGATGATGGATGCCGGCAGTTCCTTGCAGTCGCGACCCCACTGCTTCTCCGTTGTAGCCCTTCACCAGCTTCTCGAAGATATCGCGCCCGACCAGGGAAAGCGCCTGCTCCTCCAGGTTGGCGGGGTTCTCTCCACCGCGCACGCCGCCTTCTGTTCCTCGATGATGGCCGCCGCCTCGGCGGGCGTGCGGATGCCCACATCTTCGAGAAAGTGTTCATGTTGAACGGCATGTTGTACAGCTCGTCTTTGTACACCGCCACCGGCGAGTTCACGTAGTTGTTGAACTCGGCAAACCGATTCACGTAATCCCCACGGGCTTGATGGAGGTGTGGAAGATATGAGCGCCGTACTCGTGAACGTTGATGCCGTCGACGTCCTTCGTGTAGATATTGCCCGCGATATGGGGGGCGACGGTCGATCACCAAGCACGATTTCCCCGCAAGAGCCGCCTCATGAGCGAACACCGCCGCGGTAATGCCCGCGCCAACCACGAGGTAATCGTAATGATTCTTCATGAACATCCCTTTCATCGGTTCCCTGAGGCCGACCAGATCAGCCTTCATGTCGATTCGCCAACGCCCTCGGCTTCAATCTCCGGCCTTCGAGGAAGACGAAGTTCGCAGCAGGCGAGGACGCGACGCAAGGCAGCGCGACTCGCGGCGGATCATCGCAGCGAGCATGCACGTCGCTTCACGATTATAGGCGAATCGATGCACGCGGCGCTCCAACGAACCGGACCCGGCCGCCCTTGCGGTATAATTTCCACCCAATACCGACATCTACGAAGAAAGACACCCCATGCCATCGAGCAATAACAACAAGTATTACTCTTACGATTCCGCAAAGGAGCGCGTAAACGACCCACATGCGCTCGTCTCGGTGATCGTCCCGATCTACAATGCGGGCCCCCTACCTCGACCAGGCGCTCAACAGCCTCGAAGGCCAGACGCACGACAACCTCGAGATCATCTGCTTGAACGACGGCTCGACCGACGACTCCCTGCAGATCATGCAACGCCACGCCGAAAACGACGAGCGCATCGTCATCATCGACAAAGCAAAACCAGGGTTACGGGCCACGTGCAATCGCGGCCTGAAGGAAGCGCACGGCAGTGGATCGCCATCCTCGAGCCCGACGACTGGATCGAACCCGGCATGTTCAAGGACATGCTGGAGTTCGCGGCAGGTTTCTCCGAGAAAATCGACATCATCAAGACGCCGTATTGGCGCATCAAAGACGCCGACACGCCCGCAGAGCAAAAAGCTCCAATGCAGCTACAAGCGACGCGTGCATGTCGATGAGCAGCCGTTCGTCATCACCGACGCCATCCACCTGCTCCACCACCACCCGTCCATCTGGTCGGCTATCTACAGGAAGAGCTTCCTCGACGAGTTCGACATTCGGTTCAAGCCCATCCCGAGCAGGTTGGGCCGACAACCCCTTCCTCGTGGAAACAGCTTTGCCGCGCGCAGAAGCATCGTCTACCTCGACCAGCCTTACTATTGCTATCGAGAGGATACCGAGGAGAAGTCGGCGAACTTCCACAAGAACAACCCGACATTCCCTTCGACCGCTGGAACGAGATGCTCGACATCATCGAAGACCTCGGCATCACCGACGAGCGTATCCTGTGCGCCCACTACAGCCGCGGATTCATGTACATGAGCGGCGTCCTCGAACAACACAACGCCGACGATCCCGCCGTCCGTGCGCAGATCGAGCGCATGTTCAAACGGATGGACGCGGATCTCGTGTTCAAATATCCGCACATCTCCCCCGGTTGCAGGCGCTTGTTCGCCGAAGTTCGCGGACTGCCCGAGCCGAAGGTCAACCATCTCCAATACGGCGCGAACCTCGTGGAACAGGGCGTCACAACCTGCGCAACATCGGCTTCAAAGGGAACGCTTGACGCCGTGAGCAACTACTTCGCCAAGTACAAAAAAGCGCACAGGCGGCCGATAGCCGCAACGCGGCAGGAGCGTTTTCAGCGCCCGACTAAAACAGCGAGGGCGGGCGTTTACGATAGACCCAGCGGAGCCGCCGCGGTCAACCGCCCCCCTCCTGCCGTTCGCCGCAGCGCCCGCAAGTCACAAGCGCCTCGATTACTCGGACGCCGTCTCCCGCTCACTCGCAGGTGCGGGCATGGGAGTCCAACTCGCGTCGTGCAGAATCCTGCGCGACTCCTTCCATCCCGCGATAAGCCTTTTCGAACCTGACTTGAAGCAAGAGCGATCGACCGAGAAATCAGCCGGATGTACTCCTTCGCGAAGCTCAAAACCGTGCCCAACGCATAGCCAACAGGGTTGTAGTCGCCGTTTAACTTTAAATACCGCGCCATGTAGCCGCGATTACGCATAATGTAGAAACGGGTCATATCGGACGAAGAGTTCAGCTGACGAACTCCGTCACCTCCCAGTTCTTCACCTCTCGGAACGCTTCAGAATCACATCGGAGACGACAACCGAGTCCGTCACCTTGCTCGCGAGATAGCCGTAAATACAGTCATCCCAGTAAATGAAGAACCTTTTGTCGGGAAAACCGATCTTCGAGACGACGTCGCGATGGAACAAACCGCCTTCGAAGCATGCCGTGTTCGTCGGCTTGAAGCGGACTCGTCGAACTTCGCCGTGGCAACGGGATTGTAGATGCAGCGGCTCGATAAAGCGGTACTGCCAATAGAAGGGACCGCCGTCATAGTCAAGCCGGCTTCCCTGAACAACGCCATGATCCATCCACCTCCCGAGACGCTTCAGCGAATCAGGAATCCACGGCATCATCGTCCATGGCCAGAACAATCGCCCATCTCATACCCAATCTGAACGGCGGAAAAGCCGCCCGCCCGCCCATTGTTCTCCGTTTGAAAGGGCGTAAACAACCATCCCCGTTTCGTGCCACAACGCCGTCGCGCTGTAAGGCGCGACGGTTCCTCGACCACGCGCGCCGTTTCGAAAGTTCTCGTTAATCGAGCAACTCGGACAAAAAGCTGCTGACGCTTGTATGTGACGACGATGATCGCCAACCTTGTCCATCAAGAAATTCCCCCAGTTCAAACACGCTGTCGGCAGTAATTGGACGCAGACAGCGATACAGTGGCGTACACGAATGATGTTGATTCTAGCGCAAGGCACGATGCATCTGAAGCCGACCTTAAACGCTATAATAATTCTGTTTGCCACGCGCTCTCAAACGCGCCCAACAAGAAGGAATGGATAACGATAATGAACTGGTTCGAATGCGGCGTCATTTTCATCGTCGCCGTCATCTCCCTTTCGCGCGATTTATCGCAACGAAAAATTCGATGCGATCGACTACCCCGATCGACGACGCGTCAACACCGAGCCGATCCCCGCATGGGAGGCATCGCGATCTTCGGGGGCGTCGTGATAAAGTCTTTGCATTATCGCCATCGGAGTAAACATTTGGGGGGTGGACCAACCCCGTTCGTTCCTCACCATGATTTCGAAATCAACTACGTTCTTCTTGAATCGGATTCGTCTTCATGTTCGTCGTCGGCGCCGTCGACGACGTCATCAACCTACGCGCAAAGCTGAAGCTCATCGGTCAGGTTATCGCAGCATGCCTGAGTGGCAAGCTCCAGGTCTTCTGCTCAGCAATATTCAAAACCCGTTTGTCGAAGGCGCGTTCATCAATTCGGAATCCTCTCTTATCCGATCACTGTGTTCTATCTTGTCGCATTCGCGAACATCATCAACCTCATAGACGGACTCGATGGCCTCGCTTCGGGCATCAGCGCGATTTCCGCAGGCACCATCTTCACGTTCTCCGTGTTCGCGGGGCGCTGAAGCCGCGCTCCTCAGCATCATCGTCGTGGGTGTATGCATAGATTCTTGAAGGGCAATCGTCACCCGGCCATCTTCATGGGCGACTCGGGATCGCTCGTCCTTGGGCTCGCGCTCGGCGTGGTGTCTCTTTTCGCCATCGCAAGATCCACGTTATTCATCTCGCTTCTCGTCCCCCCCATCCTGGCTGCGGAGTTCCCGTCACGGACACCGCCGTGGCCATCATCAGGCAACGCGCGCACCAACGCGTCGGGCGGATACGGGCACATCCATCATCGTCTATACGAGCAGGATTCTCGCAAAAACGCAACCGTTGGCATAATGTGGGCATGGACTGCGGCGCTTTCGGTCTGCTCGATCGTTCTCCGCCGAAATCGACGGCTTCGCGCGCGTTACAGCCATCATCATGGCGGCTGCGACTTTTGGATTCGCTATCGGAAAACTCATCTCCCGCTGAACCCGTGCTGCGTCATCATTTACAGCCCACGGCATGCCGAAAGCGAAGAGAAAAGATCCCGATCGGTGGGTGATTTCTCAAACGCGCTCTACTCTCCCTGCGAAGAAAGCAGTTACCAAACAAAGGGGTCAGACTTACGCTGATCTCCGATCGAACGGTTCGCTGAAGCAATGCTCGACGCACGAGCATGCCCGCCAATTCTCAAATTGCTTTTGGACCAACTCGAAGAAAGTCGCGCGCTAACCCGAACATTCAAACCGTATGCACGCCCAGGCGTCTCTCGTGTATTAACGAAGCAAAGAAATCCAAACTCAGGACATTTCTCTCTTGAACAAGAGCAATGACTAGGTGCAGAGGGCTGCGAGTCTAGTTTGTCCAAAAGCGCAAAGCAGGAAGGATCGCACCCGCATAACCTCAGCCTAGGAGGCCCGTCGCTGGCTTTGATCACCGCGGAACGCGGACGACGCACCTGCCTTCAAAGGAGAGCGATCGCCTCGAGGCGGTTTCTCAGGATGGGCGAGTTGGCCCCTAAACGCGGGAAGGCCCGGATCCTCGTCGGATCCGGGGCCTTCCCGGCCTGGGGGCCGAAGCCATCTCCATGAGCGGAACGCCCTGTCCTCCCGCGACCTGGCGTCGCAGTACTTTGGGCGATGGCGGGCTTAGCTGCCGAGTTCGGGATGGGATCGGGCGATCCCCGCTCCATGGTTCCGCTCATGGGGGGATGCTCCCCCCGCCACCCGGCCCGCGCCCTGGCGGCCGCATGCGCGCGGTCGCGGCGACATGAACGCGTCGGAGCACTCCGGACGTGCGAGGAGCTCGGGCTATTAGTACCGCTCGGCTGAGCACGTCGCCGTGCTTGCACCGCAAAGGCATTTCGACCTCGTGGTCTACGAGGGCCTTACCGAAAGAGAACTGATCTGCCGAGGCGGCTTCCGCCGATGCTGGCGGGTTATCGTGCGGCCGGGGTCATCACTGCCAGTTCCCCGCTGTTGCCAGTCCACCGCCACTTGCGGTGATTGACTGCGACGTTCTGAACCCAGCTCGCGTACCGCTTTTAAATGGCAGACTTAGCCATGCCCTTCGCCGACTTCAGCCCAGGATGCGATGAGCCGACATCGGTGCCCAAACGCGCGTCGATATTGGGCTCTTGGGCAAGATCAGCCTGTTATCCGGGTGCCTTTTCATCCGTTGAGCGACAGCCGTTCCGCCGGGCCGCGGATCACTAGAGCCTGCTTTTCGCACCTGCTCGGCGTCCGCCTCGCAGTCAAGCCCGCTTCCACTCTTGCGCTCATAGGTTGAGTTTGCCGACCGTCCTGAAGCGGACGCTTACGCGCGCCTCCGTTACTCTCTCTTTGGAGGCGACCGCCCCAGTCAAACACCACCTGGCACGGTCCGCGCGGATGACGGCCGCTGGTTGGGCAACGGCACGGCGAGGGCAGTATTCCAAGGGCGCCTCCCCTCGGGGCTTGCGCCCCGGGTTCGCCCGGCTCCTGCCTATCCCTCTACACGCCGTACCAGATGCCAATGCCAAGCTGCAGTGAA
>VOFI01001769.1_pt1 | contig 21385 bp, 20 predicted proteins | sample 5384131 | NCBI WGS metagenome assembly VOFI01 (sample SAMN12384728, study PRJNA508395) | human gut metagenome | isolation source: healthy gut H | host: Homo sapiens | reverse complement strand
GCTATAAACAGCGCCGTAAACAGAATCCCAAGCCTTCTTCCGAGAGTCATCATCTTCTGATGGACTTATCGATCTTCTGGGCGCTATTCACCACAGCTCTCCTAAAGCAAATCAGAGGTCTTCTTTACTTACTGTTTTCCTACATTGTAACGAACTCGATAAGAAGAGGGTCGCTTCACGCCGCGCAATCCCGAACTCCAAGCGTTTCTCATCAGCATTGCCCATCTTTCGAGTCGAAATTCAAATCCAGTTTCTTATCGCATGCTGAAATCAACCCGAACTGATGTGACTGGAAAACAGCGCGCTGCGTCGGTCGCGCTTTCCCGAGCGACTCTGGCACAACAGACGATATGAGTTGAACATTGGGGCCTCTCCCCTTGCAGCTCTCTCGTGGGTCGGGCGACAATGGTCGTACCATCAACCGCGGCCGCGCGCTGCGGGCCCTCGGCCTCGGCTGCGTCGTCGGGGCGGTCCCGAAGATGCACCGGCCCGCGGCCGACCGCGGCCGCAGAACGACCGCCGCGACGCCGAGTGGGCTGGCACGCATGCTGGCGCGCCGCAACGTCGTCGAGGTGTGGTCCCCGACGAGCGCCCTCGAGGACGCGCGCGACGACCTGCAACACGCCAAGCAGCGGATGTCGAAGTTCCTGCTGCGCCACGGCCTCGTCTTCGACGAGACGACGCCGGCCGGCAGGCGCAGGGGCGTTCCTACGGGCCTACTGGGACTGGACGGAGTCCTCTCCTTCGACGAGCCCGACGACGCCGCGGCCTACGAGCACTACATGGACGGAAATGACCTGGTAGAGAACCCGTCTCTACGTCGCAGGGGACGTAGACGAACTCGTCGAGCACGAGCAGCCTCGCGGGCGACACGTCGTTCAACAGTTTCGACAGCGTTCCCTTGCGCTTCGCGTTGCCGAGCTCGAGAACCAGCTGCGCGGTCTGCCAGAACCTGACCGACATGTCCGCGGCGACCGCGCGCATCGTGAGGGCGACTGCCATGCGCGTCTTGCCGCGCCTGGACTTACCGAAGAAGACGAGGTCTTCGCGCGATTGTTTGTGTCAACGGCCAACTGAATGTGAACCTTCTTGCATTGTTGCAACCGCTGGCAGCCGGTCTTTAATGACGACGACCATTGTCGCCCGACCCACAAAAGAGCCGCAAGGGGAGGAGCTCCCAATGTTCAACTCATATCGTCTATGGCGCACTACCATTCACCGAAAGTCGGCAACTTTTTCATTCTCTCTATACATGTTTAAACAACATGTTCTACAATAGGGACAATAGAAATGGAAACTCGGGACGAGCCGTCTATCCATCTACGGCGCAGCCCCCTTATTCAAAAAGGACGGTGAGTGCATCCATGGAGCGTGCAAGCGGTGTTCCTGATGCCCGTTTCGTCATTGCCCGGACCATACGGAATCGGCGGCTTTGGCTGGAATGCCTACGACTTCGTCGATTTTCTCGCCTCGTGCAAACAACATTACTGGCAGATTCTCCCCCTTACGACAACGAGCTATGGCGACTCGCCCTATCAGTCGTTCTCGGCCCGCGCAGGCAACCCCAACTTTATCGACTTTGCCGAGCTTATCGAGGCCGGCTATCTGGAGCAGCGCGATATCGACGGCGTGTACCTGGGCTCCGACCCCAGCAATGTCGACTATGGCGCCATCTTTGGTGGCCGTCGTCAGATTCTCGACCGCGCCGCCGAGCGCTTTGCCGCCGACAAGCCGGCCGACTTCGACGACTTTGTCCAAGCAAACGAAGACTGGCTCATTCCCTACTGCGAGTTCATGACCGTCAAGGAGGAGTGCGGTCTCAAGGCATTTTGGGAGTGGCCCGCAGAACTGCGCACCCGCGGCGAAGCATCTGCCAAGGTCTGCGCCGCCCATCCCGCGCGCATGCTCTACCACCAGATGACGCAGTATTCTTCAATCGTCAGTGGAGCCGCCTCAAGGCCTATGCCAACGAGCGCGACATTCTCATCATCGGCGACCTGCCCATCTATGTCTCGCGCGACTCCGTCGAGATGTGGGCCACGCCCGAGCTCTTTAAGATCGACGCCGCCGGCAATCCCGTGAGCGTCGCTGGCACGCCGCCCGACCAGTTCTCGGCCACCGGCCAGTACTGGGGCAACCCCATCTACGACTGGGACGCCATGGAGTCCGATGGCTTCTCCCCCGTGGAGGGCCGTATTCGCGCCGCCCTCGACATGTACGACGTCATCCGCCTGGATCACTTCCGCGGCTTCGAGGCCTATTGGGAGGTGCCGTTCTCCTCACCCGATTCGTCCTACGGTTCGTGGACGCAGGGCCCCGGCCTCAAGTTCTTCAAGACGCTCGAGGAAAAGCTCGGCACGCTGCCCATCATCGCCGAGGACCTGGGCTTCCTCACCCCCGGCGTCATCGACATGCGCGATAACTCGGGCTTCCCCGGCATGAAGATCTTGCAGTTTGCCTTTGAGGGTACCAACTCGTACTACCTGCCGCATAACTACATCGCCAACACCGTCGCCTACGTCGGAACGCATGACAACGAGACGGCGCGCGGTTGGTTTGAGGGAACGGCCACCCCGCGTCAGCGCGAGCAGGCGGCCCTGTATACCCACCAGCAGGCAGGCGAGTCCATGGCCGACGCGCCAACCGCACCATCGCCGCCAGCGTGAGTGATACCTGCATCTACAACCCCATGCAGGACCTGCTCAATCTGGGCAACGAGGTGCGCATCAACACTCCCGCCACCCTGGGCGGAAACTGGACCTGGCGTATGCTCGATGGCGCCATCACCCGCGAGCTCGAGCACAAGCTCACCGACTGGACCGAGACCTACTTCCGCATCCCGTCGGAAGCCGAAATCGAGCTTCCCCAATAGGAGCTACCGCGCCCGATCCCACCCCACCGTGCGGACGACGCGACCGTTTTCCCGCGCGAGGCCACCCCAATCCCCTCGCGCGGGCTTCTTTTGAATTATTGACATGTAGACAACTCACCACAGGAGGAAACATGCCCCGTATCGATCTTGCGGATCTTGCCGAGCAGTCCTTTGGAACTTCGCTCGAGCAACTCGACGACCGCCGTATTTACAAGCTGCTGGCCAAGCTCGTGCAGGAGCGCTCTGCCGCCTGTCCTCTCAACAACGGCAAGAAAAAGCTCTATTACATCTCTGCCGAGTTTTTGATCGGCAAGCTGCTCATCAACAACATGATCGACCTCGGCATCTACGACGAGGTTAAGGACCAGCTCACCGCCGCAGGTCACGACCTCAACAAGATCGAGGAATTCGAGGTCGAGCCGTCACTCGGCAACGGCGGCCTGGGCCGCTTGGCCGCATGCTTCCTGGATTCCATCGCCACGCTGGGCTTGACCGGCGATGGCGTGGGCCTCAACTACCATTACGGTCTGTTCCGCCAGCGCTTTGTCGACAACCAGCAGAAGGCCGTCCCCGACGAGTGGCTCGGTGAGCAGGACATCCTAGTCGACGATGACCGCTCCTACACCGTCGAGTTCGGCGATTTTGCCGTTACTTCCAAGCTCGTCAACATCGATGTGCCCGGTTACGGCCAGCCCACCAAGAACCGCCTGCGCCTGTTCGACCTGGCGAGCGTCGACGACGGCCTGGTCCCCGGCAGCTCCATCGACTTCGACAAGACCGAGATCGCCAAGAACCTCACCTTGTTCCTCTACCCCGACGATTCCGACGAGCAGGGCCGCCTACTTCGCATCTATCAGGAGTACTTCATGGTGAGCAACGCCGCCCAGCTCCTGATCGACGAGGCCGTCGAGCGCGGCAGCAACCTGCACGATCTGGCCGATTACGCCGTGGTCCAAATTAACGACACGCACCCCACCATGGTCATCCCCGAGCTCATTCGCTTGCTCACCACCGAGCATGGCATCGAGTTTGACGAGGCCGTGACCATCGTACGCTCCATGGTCGCCTACACTAACCACACGATTCTTGCCGAGGCGCTCGAGAAGTGGCCGCTCGCCAGCCTGCAGAAGGTCTCCCCCTGCCATCGCCGACATTATCGTCAAGCTCGATGAGATTGCGAAAGCCGAGCACGATGACCCGCGCGTCGCCATCATCGACGAGCACGACACCGTCCACATGGCCCACATGGACATCCATTTTGGCTTCTCCATCAACGGCGTAGCCGCCCTCCACACCAAGATCCTGGAGGACACCGAGCTTCATCCGTTCTACGAGATCTATCCCGAGAAGTTCTCCAACAAGACCAACGGCATCACCTTCCGCCGCTGGATCCATGGGGCCAACCCCGCGCTCGCCAGCCTGCTCGACGATGTGATCGGCACCGACTGGCGCAGCACCGGCGATCTGAGCAAACTCGCCAAGCTCGCCGACGACAAGGACGTTCTTGAGCGCCTGGCCGCCACCAAGGTCGAGGCCAAGGCCATCATGCGCCAGTTCATGGCGCTCGAGCAGGGCTGTGACCATTCCCTCCAACGCCATCATCGACGTCCAGGTCAAGCGTATCCACGAGTACAAGCGTCAGCAGATGCTCGCGCTCTACATCATCTGGAAGTATCTCGACATCAAGAACGGCAATAGACCTAAGCACCCCGTCACCATCATCTTTGGCGGCAAGGCGGCGCCTGCCTACACTATCGCGCAGGACATCATCCATCTGATCTTGACGCTGTCGCAGTGGATTGCAAACGACCCCGACGTGGCTCCCTACCTGCAGGTCGTCATGATCGAGAACTACAACGTCACCGCCGCCGAGCGCGTGATCCCCGCCGCTGATATCTCCGAGCAGATCAGCTCCTGCCTCCAAGGAGGCGAGCGGCACATCCAACATGAAGTTCATGCTCAACGGCGCCCTAACCCTGTGCACGCTTGGACGGCGCCAACGTGGAGATTGCCGGAGCTCGTGGGCGACGAGAACATCTATACCTTTGGTGCCTCGTCCAAACAGGTCGAGCAGCTCTACGCCTACGGCGCCTATGACGCCGGTGTGCTCTACCGCAAGCCCGGCATTAAACTGCTGGTGGACTTCATCACCAACCCGGCCTTTATGGCGACCGGCAACGCCGAGCGCCTGCAGCGCCTGCACGACGACATTAAGGGCAAGGACTGGTTTATGGCCCTGCTCGACATTGAGGAGTACATCCAAACCAAGGAGCGCGTGCTGGCCGACTACGAGGACCAGGACGCCTGGATGCGCAAGGCGCTCATCAATATCGCCAACGCCGGCACTTTCTCGTCCGACCGCACCATCTCCCAGTACAACGACGAGATCTGGCACCTGAACTAATTTCGCTTCCCTTACCCATCCTCCTGAGAAACGGAGTCGTGGCAACACGGCTCCGTTTTTTGTGCCCGCACGTTACCCTGTGACCCGACTCGACCAAACAATCTCAATCTATAACAACTACTCAATCAAAACGGCCCTACCCGTTACAGATCGAGACATACCGGCCCCTCCCCTTGGGTTTATCTCAATCTGTAACATCTAGCAGCTGAAATTCACCTTTGGTGTTACAGATTTAGATGAAATGGTTAGCTCAGCGGAACCGTCTCGATCTGTAACATCTAACGTCCGAAATCAGCCTCACCCGTTACAGATCGAGACAAACGACCGGCCAGACAACCCCAACACAAAGAAAGGCTCCCCTCTCGCCCAGTGGACGGGAGGGGGAGCCTTATATGTGACCGCGGCAAAAGGATGGCAATACCGCAGTCGCCCAAAGGGAGGGCCCGGATGCACCGGGCCTAGATAAGGTTCTTGCCAGAGACCTTATCGAAGAGGTGGGGTCGCGTTCTTCTCGAACTTGAACCAGATGGGGTCGCCCGCCTTGAGCGCACCCTTGGCCTCAAGGTCGACAACGGGAATGATCAGGACGAACTGGCCATCGGGAGCAGTCACGTGGACATGCTCGGTCGAACCCATGAGCTCGGTCACCTCGACGGTACCCCTGGAGCGCGCCCTCCTCGTCCTTGTCGGCAAGCAGAATCTGCTCGGGGCGCACGCCAGCCGTGATCTCCTTCACGTCGCCGCCGTCCCAGTTGAGGGCAAGCTGAGCGCAGGTCTCGGGGGCGAGCGCCACGTTCATATCCTCGGTCTTGACGGTAAAGCCGTTGCCCGAGCGCACCAGCTGGGCATCGAAGAAGTTCATCTGCGGCACGCCGATGAAGCCGGCGACGAAGATGTTCGCGGGATGGTTGAAGACCTCCTGCGGGGTGGCGATCTGCTGGACGACGCCGTCCTTCATGACCACGATACGGTCACCGAGGGTCATAGCCTCGGTCTGGTCGTGAGTAACATAAATGAACGTGCCCTTGATCTCGTGGCGCAGCTTAATGAGCTCGGCACGCATCTGGTTACGAAGCTTGGCGTCCAGGTTGGACAGCGGCTCGTCCATCAGGAAGACCTTGGGGTCACGCACGATGGCGCGGCCGATAGCGACACGCTGGCGCTGGCCGCCGGAGAGCGCCTTGGGCTTACGGTCGAGGTACTCGGTAATGCCCAGAATCTCGGCAGCAGAACGAACCTTGCGGTCGATCTCGTCCTTGGGAACCTTCTTGAGCTCGAGCGTAAACGCCATGTTCTCGTACACCGTCATATTGGGGTACAGAGCATAGCTCTGGAACACCATGGCAATGTCGCGGTCCTTGGGCGCCACGTCGTTGACGCGCTTGCCGTCGATGAGCACGTCGCCCGAAGTGATGTCCTCCAGGCCAGCGACCATGCGCATCGTCGTGGACTTGCCGCAGCCAGACGGGCCAACGAGAACGACAAACTCCTGGTCATGCACGGTGAGATTAAAGTCCTCCACCGCGAGCACGCCGTCCTCGGTAACCTTGAGGTTGTGCTTCTTCTCCTCGGTCTTCTTCTTTTTTTGCCAAAGAAGCCCTTCTTTTTGGACTCGTTGTTGGGATACACCTTCTGAACATGTTTGAGAACGATCTCGGCCATGTCTCTACCTTTCGATATGCGGCGCCGCGCTGAGGGGCGCCGCAGAAACTTGCAAAACAGTTACGGCATCAGCCCTTGACGGCACCTGCCACCACGCCGTCGATGATGTACTTCTGACAGAGGATGTACATGATAACGATGGGGATAACGACCATCATGATGCAGGCCATCATGGGGCCGAGCTCGACGTGGCCGTAGCCGCCGCGGAAGTACTGGATCAAGATAGGAATGGTCTTGTACTTGGTGGAGTCGAGCGTAAGGTAGGGCAGCAGATAGTCGTTCCAGACCCACATGGTCTCGAGGATGCCGACCGAAAGATAGGTGGGCTTCATGATGGGAAGGACGATCTTAAAGAACACCTGACCGGGTTGCAGCCATCAAGCATGGCCGCCTCCTCGATCTCGAGCGGGATGTTCTTTACAAAACCGGCGAACATAAAGACCGCCAGGCCCGCGCCAAAGCCCAGATAGATAAAGCAGATGTTGAACGGCGTGTTGAAGCCGATGCGGTCCGCCAAATTGGACAGCGTGAACATGAGCATCTGGAAGGGCACGACCATCGAGAACACGAACAGGTAATAGAAGAAGTTCGAGATCTTGTTGTTGACACGAACCACGTACCAAGCGCACATGGAGCAGCACACCAAGATCAGCACGACCGACGTGACCGTGATGATGAGCGAGTACATAAATGCCGAGGCAAAGCCCTGCTCGTTAAGGGCGTGCATGTAGTTTGCGAGGCCGTTGAACGTCTCGGGCGTGAGCAGATCGAATGCCGTGGTGGTGCTGATTGCGGTCGCTTTCTTAAAAGAATTAAGCGCAATCATGAACACGGGGTAGATCCACGCGAGCGACAGGATCGTAAAGAAAATCGAGAGCGCGCGGTTGATAACCTTATCGCGTTTCATTACTGCTGCACCTCCTTGGACCTCGTGGCCTTAAGCTGGATCATGGAGATGGCCACGACCAGGATGCAGAAGATAACCGCCTTGGCCTGACCAATGCCCTGCCATGCGATACCGGCACGCGAATAGAACGTGTTGTAGATGTTCAGGGCGAGCATCTCGGTGGAGTGCGCGGGGGCGCCGCCGGTAAGGGCGAGGTTCTGGTCGAACAGCTTAAAGCCGTTGGTGATGGACAGGAACAGGCAGATGGTGATGGTCGGCATCAGGTTAGGGATCTTAACCTTCCAAAACGTCTGCCATGCCGTAGCGCCGTCGACCTTGGCGGCCTCGATGTAGTCGGACGGAATGGACTGCAGACCAGCGATGTAGATGATCATCATGTAGCCGACCTGCTGCCACAGGGTCAGGATGATAAGGCCCCAGAAGCCAGCAGCAGAGTTAAGAGCGATGAGCTGGGCGCCCACGTTGGAGAGCAGGCAGTTGATCAGAATCTGCCAAATGTAGCCCAGCACGATGCCGCCGATCAGGTTAGGCATAAAGAAGATCGTACGGAAGATGTTGGTGCCCTTGAGCGCTTTGCGGGTGAGCGCCTGCGCGATGGCCAGGGCGATCACGTTGATGAGCACCGTCGACAGGAAGGCAAACGCCACGGTAAAGAAGAACGACGTGGCAAACTGCGGATCGGACAGCGCGCGCACGTAGTTCTCGATACCGACAAAGTGCGCGTTATTGATGGTAATAAACTGGCAGAACGAGAGATAGAAGCCCTGGATAAAAGGGATCACGAACCCGATCATAAACGCCAGGCACGTGGGCAGCATAAAGAGCGGCCACCAGCGCTTGAGTGCTTTGCCCATAAAAGGGTCCTTTCAATATGCAGGGGCGGGCAAACCAACGTCTGCCCGCCCCCTGTCGCTAATCAGATAGCTTGGGCAGCAACTGCTTACTCGGAAGCAGCCTTCTCGGTCTTCCAGCCATCGACGAAGGCGTTCTTGACGCCGTCCCACTTGCTGTTGTCGGCAGCATAGGCAATCAGAGCCTGCTTGAGGTTCTTCTTCCACTCCTCGGAGGGAATGTAGACGAAGTCCCAAGCGACGGTCTTCTTGCCGTCCTTGGCCATGGCAACGGCCTGCTGCGAGAAGACGTTGGTGGTCTCCTTGGCGCTCTTGAACGGAGCGGTCAGGCCCCATCTTGTCGGCGATGATGCTGGTCGGGGTGTCAGAAGTGACGCACCAATACATGAAGTCCTCGGTGGCCTTCTGGGCATCCTCGGAAGCCTGGGAGCTGACGCACCAGTAGTTCTCGCCGCCGGAGCACAGGCCCTGGTTCTCCTCGCCGTCGACACCGATGTAGATCGGCATCATGCCAATCTGATCGTCGGTCATGCCGGCCTTGACGAGGTCAGAGTAGGCCCAAGAGCCGTTCTGGTAGAAGACGGCCTTGCCGGTTGCGAACTCGTTGGTGGCGTCGTCGCCGGTCTTGGAGGCAAGCTGCGAAGGATCGCAGGTGGAGTCGGTGATGTACAGGTCGAAAATCTGCTTGTAGTTGTCGAGGAACTCGCCCTTGATCTCGTCGTCCTCCTGGTTGTGCTCCTTCTCAAACTCGTAGTAGAGCGGCATGTTGGCAAGGTGGGTGGTGTAGCGCCAGCTGGAGGAGTCGTCCATGCCGGCGGAAGTGAAGGCACCCTCGACACCAAGCTCGTCCTTGCGGGCCTGGATGTCGTCGGCACAAGCCTTCAGCTTGTCGAAGGAGTTGATGTCCTCGGCCTTGTAGCCAGCCTTCTCGAGCAGCTGCTTGTTGTAGATGATGCCGAAGCTCTCCTGGACCCAGTCGATGCACACATCCTTGCCGTCGGACTGCAGAGCCAGGGAGTCGTCAATGAGCTCACCGCGAAGCTTGGTATCGGACAGGTCGGCGCAGTAATCCTTCCAGTTCTTAAGGCCGGTGGGGCCGTTGACCTGAACAGGGTCGGAGCGGAGCTCTTGGACATCTCGGACTTAAGCTTCTCCTCGTAGGTGTTGGAAGCGGCGGTCACGATCTTGACCTCGACGCCCTTCTCCTTCTTATAGGCCTTGGCGATCTCCTTCCACTCCTTGTCGACCTCGGGCTTGAATTGGAGGAAGTAGACCTCGGCAGCGTCACCAGAAGCAGAGGAGCCGGAGCCGGCAGAACCACCGCAACCCACGAGGCCCAGACCAAGAACTGCAGCCGCGGAACCAGCAAAGCCCAGGAACTGCCTTCTGCTCATTTCGTTCTTCATTACAATCCACCCTTTCACACCGTGGCGGCACCTTTGCCGCCGCCTTCGAGATTGGCTCGGGGACTTTGCCCCTTTGCTGATTTGAACGATACGCCATTTGGCTAGTTGTTTGAACAAATATTACTAGAGCGGTAGAAAAACTTCGGTGAACGGTAATTTCAACTTGATACTTGACAAGTTTTGTATAAACAATTATTTGTTATCTAATGCAGAGAAAACGCCCGGTCAAGCCGATGTACCGTCGGTTTGACCGGTCGTTTTCGCTTTGAGGGCATGAGTCTCGTCAGGCTGCGAGCTAGCCGGCTATCGCTTGGAGTTGACGCGGTAGTGGAAGATCTCGGGATGCGTGCGAGGGCATGCGTGACCTCGAACAAGATGCCATCCGAGGTGTACGATTGGCTCTCCATGACGGCGACGCAGTTGTACTTACCAAGGTCCAAGTAGCTGCAGTCCTCATCGTTGGCGAGCTCGACACTCACCGTACGACGGCTCGCCATCACTTTGACACCGCGCTTGTGCTCCAGATAGCCGTAAATAGAATCTGCGCGATCTCGGGAGTCAGGCCTTTGGCGATCGACTCCAGAAAATAGCCGTGGTCCACCTGGCGAGCGTTACCGTTAAGGCTACGGACGCGCACCACGCGAATCAACTTCTCGCCCACCTTAAAGCCCAGGTGACGAGAGAGTTGCTCGGTGCAAACCAGATGTTCGAAAGACTTAACGTCCGTCGATGCAACGGCATTGTTGCGCTTTGCAAACTCGCCAAACGACTCAACTTCTTCGAGTGCGCCCAACATGTCGGTTTCGCCCTTAAGCCAAATAACGCGCACGCCCTTGCCGTGTATGGGCTGCACAAACATCCCGTCGGCCAGCATACCCAAGGCGCGACGGACGGTATTGCGAGTGCATCCGAACTCCGCGGTCAGCTCGGCTTCGGTTGGCAGCATCTCCTGAAACGCATAGGTCCCATTAATGATGCGCGAGCGTATTTCTCGGTAGATTCCTTCGTATATCGCTTTTGGCATTGTTTCACCTCTACATTATTCATTTCCGGCTAGGCACGATAGCATTTCTTAAAGTTGTTTAAACCGAATATCGGTAAAGCGACAGGATTTAGCCGTTGACGGTTTCTGTCATGCCCAAATCGGTTTCGCTCAAAACTGCCGGTACGACACTCGTCTGGTCCTCTACAATGAATCCATTGTTTAAACGTTTCCCCACGCGCAACGCGCCTCGATATTCGGAAGGCAGAACATGCTGCAAAAAATCCAACGCTTTGGCGGGGCAATGTTCGCGCCCGCCATGCTGTTTTCTATATCAGGCCTCATGGTCGGCGTCTCCGCTCTCGCAACGACTGCGGACATCGTCGGCGATCTCGCCGTATACGGAACCCCTTGGTACGCTTTTTGGACCATCATCCAGCGCGGCTCGTGGACGGTCTTTAAACGCCTCCCGCTCCTTTTTGCCGTAGCGCTGCCCATCGGTCTTGCCCAAAAACAACCGGCTCGTTGCTGCCTCGAGGCTCTCGTCGCCTATTTTGCCTACTGCTTCTTTTTGAGCGAGATCATTAAGCTGAGCGGAGACAATCTTGGACTTAAGTACCCGTCGTCTTTGACCTCCGCTAGCGGCATCACCATCATCGACGGCATCAAGACGCTCGACACCGGCATTATCGGCCCGCTGGCGGTATCGGCAACCGTCGTCGCCATCCATGACCGCTTCTACGATGCCGAGGTTCCCGATTGGCTCGGCACCTTCTCGGCTCCTCGCTGGTCTACCTCATCAGCTTTTTTGCCGTGTTTGCCCTTGCCGCTATCTCGGCCGCCATCGTGCCCTCCGTATACGATGTACCGATACGCTGCGTCACGCGCTTGCAGGCGTCGGTCCCTTTGGCGTGGGCATCTTTTGTCTTTTAGAACGAGCACTCGAGCCCTTTGGGCTGCACCACCTGCTCTACATGCCGATCTACTACGACAACCTGGTCATTAACGACGGCATCTACGCCACGTGGAGCAGCTTGCTCCCCATCCTCTCCCATAGCACGCGCCCCCTTAATGAACTTGCGCCGTGGGCCGGTTTTACCGCCACCGGCTGGGTCAAGCTCTTTGGCCTTCCCGCCATCGCAGCCGCGTTCTACTCCACCGCAAAACCCGAGCGCCGCGCCGGCCTTAAGGTCATCCTTTTGCCCGCCATCGTCGCCTCGGTGGTTTGCGGCGTTACCGAGCCACTCGAGTTTCTCTTTATGTTCACCCACCCCGGGCTCTTTTTGCTCTACGCCGTCTTATCGTCTTGCCTTGCCACAACCATGAATCTCTTTGGCATCGTCGGCATCTTCTCGGGCGGCCTCATGGAGATGGCAGCCTTCAACTTTATTCCGCTCATGCGCACGCATGCCGGTGCCTATCTTTTGGCGCTCGGTATCGGCCTTGCCTTTAGCCTCATCTTTTTTGTTAGTTTTCGAGCACTCATCTTGGTCTATGACCTTAAGACGCCGGGCCGGGAGGATCATGTCGCCAATCGCGCGGCAATCGATTGTTTAACGGGAAGCGACTTTGCCAAAGAGCAATCCCCCAATGACGAGGTCGATAGTCGATTCGATCAAGATCACGTCCTCGCTGAGCGGGTAATTCAGCTTTTAGGTGGCGTTGGCAATATCGTGGGCGCAACCAACTGCGCCACGCGCCTGCGCGTCGAGGTCGCAGACCCTTCCATCGTTGCAGATAACGCGTCGTTTGTCGCGGCGGGCGCCAAGGGCCTCATCATTACGGGCAAGACCGCCCAGGTAGTCATCGGCATCTCCGTTCCCCGCGTTAAAGAGCATTTTGACCAGATCATGGGCCTCGGCCGATTTGCGCCCACCACCTCGGCCTCCCCTGCCGCCAGCGCAGCCTATAAGCGCGGCGATATTTGCTTCTTCGATATCGACGGAACGCTCGCCTGGCAAGACCCCAGGCTCGCCCAAGACCTTCCCGAAGACGAGAGCGGGACCTCTCCCCTATCCCAACGAGGCGGTTTCGCAGGCAATCCGCGAGTTTGTCGCCAACGGCAACATGGCCTTTATCTGCACGGGACGCACCCTCAGCTGCATCCACCCCAAACTTCTTGAGCTGCCCTGGACCGGCATCGTCTGTCTTGCGGGCGGTTACGCCGAGATCAACGGACACGCAATTCGCGATCTGTCGATGACGCCCGGCATGCTGCAGCATCTTGCCCCCTATCTTGAGCAATCGGGCGAGGTCATCCGCTTTGAGGGCCTCAACGGCGTCGTGCGCATGAGTGCCGATGCCCCCGATGCCCCCGGATACGCGCGCACCCTGGGCGACGCAGTCACGCAGCTGCAACATTACAGTGTCTACAAGATCTTGATGTCTACATCGCTCGCCAACCACATCGCTCAAGATAAGGCACTTGAGCCGCTGCTGTGCTTTAACGAGCTCGAACTCGAGGTAACCGAAATCTCGCCCCGCGAATGCACGAAGCGCGGGGGCATCCAGTCTGTACTCGACGCCCTCGACCCCCACCACGGAACCGTATACGGCATTGGCGACGCCAGCAATGACGTCTCGCTGATGAACGCCGTCGATGTCGGTATCGCCATGGGCAATGCGCCGGACTATCTCAAAAAGCGCGCCGACTACATCACCGACTCGGTCGACAAAGATGGCGTCGTCAAGGCGCTCGAGCACTTTAGGCTTATATAAGCAGCCGGCACGCGCACGCGTCCCGTTTTCCAAATCGCCAAAACAGACGCGCCGGCAACCCAATGTGGCAATATGGTATCTGCACACCGCAACGATGTAACCTAAGAAAGAATGCGAGAACCCGTGTCCAGTCCGTTTACCAGCTTTTTAGCCCAGCACTTTGACCAGATTAACGACTATCTGGCCACGTTCTTTGACGGACAGGCGACCTCTGCCGATATCGAGCGCTACCTGTACGCGCCGCTCTCGGCTTTTACGGCCAACGCCGGCAAGCGCCACCGCCCGCTTATCTGTATGCTCGCCGCAACCGCAGTGGGCGGCAGCTTTGAGAGCGCCCGCAGCGCCGCGGCAGCCATCGAGCATTTCCAGTCGGGCGCGCTGATCCACGACGACATCGCCGACAACGGACAGCTTCGTCGAGGCAAGCCCCTGCATGCACCTTACCGAGGGCACGGGCCTTGCCATCAATTGTGGCGACCTGGCGCTCACCATGGTCACCAAGACGGTTCTCGACGACCCCACGCTGGAGTCCGACGTGAAGCTGCGCGTGCTCCACGAGCTTACCGAGATGATCGTCCGCACCATCGAGGGTCAAGCGCTCGACCTGGGTTGGGTCCGTGACGGGCGCTTTGATATCTCGGTTGATGACTACCTGGACATGGCGACGCACAAGACCGCGTTTTACAGCGGAGCCACGCCGCTTGCCGCCGGAGCCATTATCGGCGGCGGCAACGATGAGCAAATCGAAGCGCTGCGCGCCTTTGGCCTGCACACGGGCCTTGCCTTTCAGATTCAGGACGACCTGCTCAACCTTGTCGGCACTAAGGAAGCCGCCAACAAGGACTTCCGCACCGACATCACCGAGGGCAAGCGCACGCTTGTCGCCGTACACGCCCTCTCTGATGAGCGCTACCACGACGAGGTCGAGGCGATTCTTTCCTCAGGCACCGATAATCCCGCGCAGCTCGCACGCGCCGTGGAGATCTTCCAGAGACCGGCTCCATCGACTACGCCCACACTTACGCGCTCGACCTGACCGCTAAGGCCAAAGCGGCCATCGAGAACGTTGAGCTTGATCCGCACGCACGCGAGCTGTTCCTCTCCATGGCAGATTTCTTTGTGGAGCGCCTTAACTAACGGGGTTATAAAACCTGTCAGCAGCGTATTTAGGCACTAACTTGCTACACTGTTGAGTGCATGTTTATGCATCCCTTTGCGTTGTCTATCCGACAGACGCTCAAATAGTACGAATGGTACGCCGAAAGGGGTTCGTTCATGGAACCTATTACAACGGGCATGCAAGGAGCAGCCGTCGAGGACGTGCAGTCTCGTCTCCTGCAGCTCGGCTACACGATTGATGCCGCCGAAGTCACCGACAAGTACTTTGGAGCCACCACTGAGCAGGCCGTCAGCACCTTCAGGCTCGACAGCGGCCTTGCTGCCGGTCATGCCGTCGATATCCCCTGTTGGAGCGCCCTTGTAGACGCTTCGTATAAGCTGGGCGACCGCACCCTCTATCTGCGCATGCCCAATTTCCATGGCGCCGATGTGCAGGCCCTGCAGCGCGCTCTCAACGTTTTGGGCTTTGCCTGTGGCGAAGACGACGGCTACTTTGGTCCGCATACCGAGGCCGCCCTGCAGCAGTTCCAGGAAAATGTCGGCCTGTTTGCCGACGGCATGGCCTTCCAGGACACCTACGCCTACATCAACCGCCTGCACCATGTGTGGGAGGGCAAGCCCTCGGTCACCGAAGCCGAGTCCCGTATCGGTTTTGCTCGCGCCGCCAACGTGCTCGAGCGCTTCCAGATTGCCGTTATCGGCGAGGACCCCATCGCACGCAGCGTTGCGTCGCGCATGTGGAATATCGCCACGGCAACGACCGACAACAGCGGCATGATGCTCTGCGACTCCGAGGTCCCAACCGACGTAGACCTAGTGCTCGAGATCGCAAGCGATGAGCTGCCCGCAGATGCAGCGCCGCGCGCCACGATCGCCCTCGCCGAGTGCCACAACCTGGCCCAGCGCATCCGCACTGCCAATGTCGCCGCGCAGCAGAAGCCGGCACGCATTCGCATTGAGCTCACGGGCATGACGCGCTACAACGGCACCTTCACGGCCAGCGACGCGCAGACACTCGCCGTACGCCTGCTCGATGGCGTTTGCGATGCCCTCGCAGATTAGGTAAACTAAACGAGTTGCTTTTGGGCAACACCATACATTGGGACGTAGTTCAACGGTAGAACTCCGGTTTTTGGTGCCGGCGTTCGAATCCCTCCGTCCCAGCCAAAGAAACAAGCCTCTGAACGCATAGCCGATCGGGAGGCTTTTCTTGTGGGCAAGCGGAGGGATTCGAACCCGCAAGGGTGCAGAGCTGAGGAAACGCGAAGCGTTTTCCAGCGCAGCACGCAAGGAGCGAAGCGACGCAGCGGAGCGCGGCCGCCGACCAGGCGGACGCGGAATCCCTCCGTCCCATACCAGCAACGGGCTCCCCACATCTCGACTTACCAGCCAAACCGGCACTTAGGGACGTTCCTAAAGTGCCGGTCATCAACATGGTGCCGTGCGGCCCCGGCGGGCCGGCGTAGCATTACAGACCAAGCGACCATTTCCATGCGGGAATAACCTCGATGACGCCATGCTCCGTTTTGATCTGGGTCGCCTCGCGCAGCGTGATGATATTGGCATCCTTGATACCGGTTTTTACCATAGCAACCTCAAGGAACCAACTTCACGCCTGCGCGTTTTCTGCCGTCATATCGACTGTCACCGGTAAAGCGCGTATGGTTCCGATGCCAAAGCGTCGCCGACCAAGAAATCAACTTTTTCTCGTGCTTGCGTTGGAGCCGTAAATGAAGTCACCGTTTCCAACCGGCCGTTTGCCGTACGGCGCATGAGTTCAGCATAAATCGCAGTCCCAAACGCTTTCCTATATCCTGCTGGGATTAGCACGCGATGTTGCATATGCCATCCCCCTGGTCGACGGCATAGACCTCGTCTGTTGTCGTGTCTTAGCCAAAGAAGTTGAATACCCGGAAGTAATCCAATGAGATGAGCCTGCTGAATAAACGAACGAGTTCGTTTATTCCCCATGACGCTCGATATCCGACAGACTTTTAAGTGCTTCCAACAAACTGTTAACCCGAAAGGTCGCAACCCGTGTTTCGAAGGCAGAAGAGCCCTACTTGGTTGGCAAGAGCGATATCCGTGCGCCCGCTCCGCTCGAGAATGTCTCGAACAACATCTCGCAAATAGAAGCATCTGAATACGCGAACCGGCATCCTCCTGAACCCCGTAGTCTATGAGATAACGGTCATATGCCGATTCCAGATCAGTTCGCCGCTGCGGAGAAACAGGGAGCCCCAGCACTAGTCCGGCGTTTCAATGTGATGAAACGCACAATACTCGCGGAATGAAAGCGGATGCATAGCGTGCTCTTGCGAGCGACCGCGAAACTGCGTCGCTATTTCATCGGCAGATAGTTTTGAGGACGATCCGGTGATAACAAGCGTTACGCTCTCGTGCTCCGCCAAACGCTGACAAACGCCCTGCCAGCCATCGGTCTCCTGCACCTCATCCAGAAAGAGATAACAGCCTTCGTTCGCGCTGAGGAACCTGCCGCCAATACTTCTTCCAAAATGTCGCTCATGAGCGTGTCCGGCGCCGGTCGAAGACGGTCATCAGCAAAATTGAAATAGAAGATACGCCATCGACACCGCGATCGATAAGGCGACGAATCCATTGAAACGCATAGAACGTTTTGCCGCAGCGCCTGATACCCGTGATGATATGGACAAGATTGAACGGCTTTGGCTCAGGAAGATCACTGATGGCATCGTCTCGATGCATCGACGTGAGGAATCTCAAAGGAACGGGCCTCGGCAACAATCTCTGCAATACCCAACGCTGTAGGCGCCATAATGCCCTCCTTTCAACATCTTGAGTATATAACTCTCGTCCTACAAGAGAAGTTTCAGCTACAACTTCTCGTCCTACACTAGAAGTTTGAGGTAGATTTTCAGGCATGTCCCAAAAATCTACCTCCAAAAGATAGGCGCCCCAGGCCCGTTAGGACCAAGAGCGCCTTTACATCTAGAAATCATCAGCCCAGTTCCGAAAAGCGAGCCGCTTGCGACAACCAAGTAGCCACAGGCCCCGACGGGCCGGGCATTAAGTTTGTCGCGAGTTCCGCACGAACAGGAGGCCACTAGCCCCGATGTTTTGACGAGGGCCCCGCATGGCAAGGTGACGTGAAACAGGCGCTGACCTTCTGGTCGCGCCGCCGAAGTTGAACGTCAGATTGCCGTGCCGGCCCCTCGCAGCGTCGAGAGGACCGCCGTTCGGTAGAACGGCGGAGCTAATTGTTCAGCATGCGGTCGAAGCTTCCCGAGTCGCCATCCCGATAGTCTGCGGTCATCAGAATCTCCTGCGGAATGCGCCCGCCTTCACGTAGCACGTTGCGGAACTGCACGCGCGTAACCATGGGCAGATCCTTGATCGTCGCTGCCAGGTTCTGCGGCACGCCCTGGTTGGCAGCCGCGGGCTCGCACTCGCCGCCGGCCTTCACGCGACGCTTATGCTCGGCAAGCATGGCGCGGTACATGCCGGCATGCAGGCGAATCTCAACCACATTGGCATTGCGAGCCTGTTCGACGATGCGCGCGCCCTCTCGCTCGATATCGCCCACGTAGTAGACATAGTTAAAGCGATAGCCGATCTCGGCCAGATAATCGTCCAAGGCATGCGAGACGCTCGCCTTGCATCCGCCGCCAAAAATCACGCCGCCCACCTTGATGCCAAAGAGCTTGGCGTGCTTGCGGCCACGCAGCAGCTTGACGATCTCGTCATAGGTGTCTAGGTTCTCGACCATAATGAACGGCTTGTCGGCTCCCAGCGTAAAGAAGCCCGTAAAGTGCACGGGGCGATTGGGGGCGACCTTGATCGCCTGCATGCTGATACCTTTTTCGGTCATACGCCGAATCAGGCGCTCGCCGTGCTTGCCGTCAAAAGCCTTCTCATCGTTAAAAATCTGGTAGGCGCGCTGGCGGCGCGAGGCAACCGGCGTATCGGCACCTCGGTTCTGCTCGATCCAAGCCTGGATGATTGCGATTTCCTCGGCAATCTTGCGGTTGGACATCTCGTTGTGCTGAGTGCGCTGCGGAGCCTTTTGCCGTCCTTGCCCTCGACCTTTACGATCTGCGTCTGCTGCTCCTTGATCTTAGAGAGCGCCGTGGGCGTAGGGACAACTTTGAGCAGCTGCCTGCCTAAAACGCGGGCAAGGGCAAAAGCCGAAACCTCGCCGTGAACGGCCGACTTGGGCTGCTGGGCAGCAGTATCTGCTGCGGCAGACTCCGGCTTCTTCTGAGACTTGCGCTTAGAATCGCCTTGGGAATTGCGCTCGCGCTTCGGCATAGACGCCTGCTTCTGCGGACGATCGGACTTACTCTCCTTCGCCCGCTGGCGCTTGGGCTGCTCCGCCGGGGCCTCAGCCTTCGCATCCTTGCTTTGCGTCGCTGCCTTCTCGGCCGCGGTTTCGGCATTTGAGCCACGTCCGCCACGGTGACGACGGCGGCGGGGCTTGCTCGAAGCGCTCTCCCCCGCCTGTTTATCAGCGGACTGTTGAGCTTTGACCTCGGTGCCAGCCGCAGACTGCGACTCGGAAGGCTGCTGCTCGCGAGCCGCCGGCTCAACGGTTTTCTCGGTTTGTTCGGTCTTCTCGGTCTGAGTGGTCGAAGCCGGCTCGCTCTTCTCCTGACGCTTTACGGGATACGCGCGCCCTGCAAAACCGCGGCCGGGACGACACGAACCCGGAGCCTTCTTGGCAGACTCCTCAACATCGTCTGCAACCTCAGAAGACTCTTCAGCCTCACGCGCGGCATCCTGCTGCGCAGCCTTGAAGTGAGCACCGCGACGACGCTTGGGCTCTTGGGCCTCCACGGGCTTTTGCTCCTTCGCGGGCTTCTGCGACTCAGCGGCAGCCTCGGTCTCAACAGCCTCAGCATCCGTCTCACCCTTTCGAGCAACGGCGCGACGGAAGCGCTCCTGCTGGGCGCGGCGCTGCGCATCGCGCTTGCCACCCCCGCCAAAACCGCCGCGTCCTGCCTTGGCCGTAAAGGCACGCACGACGTTCTCATCGAGCAACTCATCGGTATCGACATGCTCACGCGGAGCAACTTCTTCCACAGCAGGCACGTCAGCGGGAATCCTCGACGACAAAATCTTCGACGGACTCGGCAGGCTGCTCCTGGACATCGCGGATCTCGGCATTGATGGTATAGAACGCCGGGCGCCCGTTAATGCCGCTACCCTCGATCTTGGTCACGATATTTGCCGCGATAAGCTCATCGCGCATCGCCTTGGTGTCACATTCCTTATCGACGGAGCGGAAAATCTGCGCCAGCGCACTCGACTTAATCTTGAGCGCCTTGCGGCAGAAGCAGGTCGTAGGCAACCAGCTTGGCACGCTCAGCAGAAGCGACGTCTGGCTGCTCAGACGTTCAGCCAGGGCATCGACATTATTTTGGTTATCGGAATATACCGTCTTGGCCACGGGGCCCCTTTCATATGTACACATATACGTCTATATGGTACAACGCACGCCCTTATCCACGCAAAACATCTGCGAGAACACTCGAGCGTCACCAGCTTTTGCATGAAAAAAGGACCGAGCCCGCGAAGTCGCGGACCCGGTCTTTCCGAGTCATATAGATGTGACATTCAACCGTCAGGTCGACTAAGCCTTGGCGGCCTCGGCGTCGGCAGGAGCCTCAGCGGCAGCGGCGCGGCCGTACTCGGCCTTGCCCATATCGGACCACTCGGGCTCCTCGTCGGGCATGGAGCCAGCCTCCTTGCCGAAGAGCTCCTTGAGGCAGTTGACGGCAACGATGAGGCCCAGGACCATCAGCAGGACGGCAAGACGAGCTGCAGGCCCTTGGTGGCGGCGACGGAGACGGCGGCCGTGGTGGCGGTAGCCGGGATGGTACCGAAGAAACCGTAGGCCTGGACGGCGGTCATGCAGCCCATGGCGCTCTGGACCAGCGAGGTGAAGGTGCAGCAGAGCAGGAAGACGACGGGCACGTAGAGCATCCAGCCCTTGCGGCCGGTGCACTTGCAGAACACGGCGAGGGTGATCATGGTCATGCCGCCGAGCAGCTGGTTGGAAGCACCAAAGAGCGGCCAGATGTTGGCATAGCCACCAAAAGCGAGGGCGAGACCGGGAAGCAGGGTAACGACCGTGGCGAACCAGGGGTTGCCGAGGACCTTCATGTAGCCGGCCTTGGACTCGATGGCCAGGGCGTCGTTGGTCTGGGCAAAGAACTCGGAGAACGAGGTGCGGGCGATGCGGGCGACGGCGTCGAGCGAGGTCAGGGCCAGAGCGGAGACGTTCATGGTCATGAAGACGGTAGCGAGCGTGCCGTCAACACCGAAGGCCTGCATACCGCGGGAGATGCCGGCGGCGAAGATCTGGAACGGGGTGGAAGCGACACCGGCGTTGAGAGCGCCAGTACCGGCGGTGTTCATATCGGAGAACATGATGCCGGCGACGATGATGGCAAGGATGCCAACGAAGGACTCGACGATCATGG
>VOFI01001873.1_pt1 | contig 21424 bp, 31 predicted proteins | sample 5384131 | NCBI WGS metagenome assembly VOFI01 (sample SAMN12384728, study PRJNA508395) | human gut metagenome | isolation source: healthy gut H | host: Homo sapiens | reverse complement strand
GCTGACCAGAATCCCTTTGTGAATTGTGGAAATCAACCTTCTATGAAGTGGTGACCATTTAGCATAGAAGACATCGCTTCAGCCTTCCATGATATCAACAAAATGAATGTGGCCTCCTACTGGACAAACTGGACACGCACGGCTCAGAAGATTTCAAAATTGATAAGGAAATGAATTCAACAAACCAATGGGGAGCATTGCTGAAGGCACGGAGGAATACTAAGAATGCAAGCTTAAAGGTGCTGCTGAAGGATTTAGCACGCGGAAGTCTTTCCGGAAACCCGGTATCGCTTTCTTTGATGAGTTTTTTGACGGATATGGATTGAATATTAAAAAACCGCGCTCATCTTCGCGTGTCATTCGTGTCTAAAAAAGTAAATCACCGATATTTCTGTGCTCCACGGGCACGAGTCATACCGAGTACGGTCACCTCGATTGATGCCACCACTGCAGGAAATCCATAGTGCCGTTGCCTTTATTTATATTACCGGCGGTTGATGTAATTTCTACCAATGATATTATCGAACCCAGATTCACCACACTGCCCACTTTGAAAGCATGGAAATTGGTATGCTCAAAGGTGTAAGGAATAATGGCCACCTGGAAAGTATCGTCGGTGGGGATCGGTGGCCAGTCAGGCTGACACCATTGACCGTTACCGAGCCTTTGTCTACCGTGATGTAGCCGCGCTTTGCCATCTCCTTGTCAAAGCATACCGGAAAGTAAAGTAATTCAGCTCCTTCCGCATCCTTATATCGATGCGCAGTCTGGTCCACATGTCCTGAACGATATGGCCATCCAGCCGGGCCGTTCATCATCATACTACGCCCACATTCACTTCATCTCCCACCTGCAACAAGCCAAGATTGGAACGGTCCAGCGTTTCCTTCATGGCCGTCGGTATAGGTATCATCTGTCAGGGACTGACTACTGTAAGGCAAACACCGTTGTGAGACACACTTTGGTCTATTTTTTAATTCACTGACGAATGAACACTTGAAAGTAAAATGTACATTCTCCTGGTCTTTGACCATCGCCACCAATGTGGCACATTCTTCTACTATTCCGGAAACATGTTCTATATACTTTTAGTTATACACGATTTATTATTAATATGCGCAAAGATACAAAAAGCCCTTCGTATAGGGTATTAAAAAAGGAAGCTTTTCACAAAGCCTCCTTTTTCAGTTTTCAACTAGGTATTTAGTTTTTTTTTAAGGTAAAAAGATTGTTTTCAGGATAATCGATGCAAATATAGGCGCTTTTCGTGATACTAACCAAATTAAAAAACATGTTTATAACATCTTTTGAAAAATCATTTAAGTTTATTACTTCATTTCAAAGCATTTTTCTACACCCAATCGTTTTCAATGGACAAATATAAAGTATTTTCCAGCGAAACACTGAAATTATCCTTAAAATTTTGTTTATTTCTTTATCATTTCTGCAAAGTCGCCCAGACGCTCCAGGTTGGTGTTGATTTTCAACATGGCCAACACAAAGCGAAGGTCGATAGCTACCGGATTATATAAAGCGATCACGTCTTCCACGTCACTGTCTATCTTCAATTCGAAAGCATTCACCCTGCGTTCACGGACAATCACCTGCTGGGCCAGTTCCTTATCCAGGGTCAGCACTGCCTCCCCTGCCCTGTCCAACTGGTTGTAAACCAATGTCCACATCTCGTCTATTTCCTTTTTCAGCAGAACAAGTTCTGATTCTATAAACTTCACCATATTCTATTAAATTTATTATTAAGCAAATATACAATATTAAATGATACATCGAGCTGCATGCCGATCAATCGTATGTCATCCGAAACGTCCGGTTATATAGTTTTGTGTCGCTTCCTTCTCCGGGTTCGTAAAGATCTTCTTCGTGTCGCCAAACTCCACCATCTGCCCCATATAGAAAAACGCCGTCTTATCACTGACACGTGCAGCCTGCTGCATATTGTGCGTCACAATCACAATGGTATACCGTTCTTTCAACTCGTGTATCAACTCTTCCACCTTTGCCGTCGAAATAGGGTCGAGCGCCGAAGCAGGTTCGTCCATCAGCAACACCGAAGGCGATACAGCCATAGCACGGGCAATGCAAAGACGCTGCTGCTGTCCGCCGGACAAGGCAAAAGCCGATTCTTTCAGTTTGTCCTTCACTTCATCCCAAAGCGCGGCACCCTTCAGGGTCTCCTCCACCCGCTGACGGATAAAGGCATTATCTTTCACTCCATTCACTCTCAACCCGTAAGCCACGTTTTCAAAAATGCTTTTCGGAAAAGGATTGGGACGCTGGAACACCATGCCTACATTTTTACGCAGCTCGTCCACCTGCACTCCCTTGTCATAGATGTTTTCGCCGTCTATGCGGATCTCTCCCGTCAGGCGGGTTGCAGGAATCAAGTCGTTCATCCGATTAAAAAGGCGTAGAAAAGTAGATTTCCCACATCCGGAAGGACCTATAAACGCGACTACCGATTTTTCTTCAATCTCCATACTGATCCCCTTCAGTGCATGGAAGTCACCATACCAGAAGTTCACGTCACGCGCATCAATTTTTACTGTTGTATCCATATCTTTTGTTGTACTCCGTCACTAAGAAACAGTTTCTAATTCATTTTTACTTTCTTCTCAAAATACTTTCGCAAGGCATTGGCCAGCAGGTTCACCAGGAGTATGATTACAATCAGTACCAAGGCCGTTCCATAAGCCAGAGGCAACTGCGCCTCCATATCCGTTCCGCTGGTCGATATCACATACAAGTGATAGGGCAATGCCATACATTGATCTAAGATGCTTGTGGGCAATTGCGGGAGGAAATACGCCGCACAAGTGAACAGGATCGGAGCCGTTTCTCCCGACACACGTCCCAAGGCCAGAATCAGTCCGGTGATGATATTCGGCATCCCCATCGGCAGAATGACGTGCCAGATGGTCTGAAGCTTGGTAGCTCCCAGTGCACGGCTTCCCTCGCGCATGCTGTCCGGTATTGCCTTCAATGCCTCTTCCGTAGTACGGATCACCAAAGGTACGCAAAGCAGCCCCAACGTCAGCGAACCCGCCAGAATACTATCGCCGAAATCCATATAGTTAACAAACAGCGCCATACCGAAGAGACCGAAAACAATCGACGGAATACCGCTCAGGTTATTGGTCATCACCCGGATAAAGCGTACCAGTTTGCCCTTCGGCGCATACTCGTTCATGTAAATACCACTCATCACACCCACCGGAAAGGCAAACAGCGCACTGCCCACCATCAGGTAGAATGTACCCACGATAGCCGGCCAGATGCCTCCTCCCGTCATCCCGTCAGTAGGAGCGGTGGTCAGAAAATCCCAGCTGATCACGCCGATACCCTTATAGATGATGAATCCCAGAATCGCGAACAAAATCAGCACAATGCATAAACTCAGCAGCCGGAATATGCCGAAAGCGATCCCCTGCGAACGTCTTTTAGCTTTTGTATTATTCAGTATTTCCATATTACTTACTACGTTTTACGCCCTTAGATGAAATGTACTCCACACTGAAAGTTGATGATTAATGTAATGAAGAACAGCACTACCCCCAGCAGGAACAAGCCTGATAGTGTGGTCCCCCTGCCGGTGCTTCTCCGAGCTCGGCCGCAATGGTTGCCGGGATTGTGCGCAAAGGTTCGAGGATGGTATTGGGAATCACGGCGGCATTTCCCGTCACCATCAGCACCGCCATCGTCTCGCCCACCGCACGGCCGATGCCCAACACCACTCCGGAGGTGATGCCCGAAATGGAGTAAGGAATCACCACCTTATATATAGTCTGCCACTGCGAAGCTCCCAGCGCCAGACTGGCTTCGCGCATGGCACGAGGGCAATTTCTCATCGCATCTTCCGTCACCGTAATGATGGTGGGCAACGCCATAATGGCAAGCACAATGCTGCCCGCCAGCCCGCTCTCGCCTACCGGCAAGTTGAACACCTGCTGCAAAAACGGCACAATGACAATCAAGCCGGAAAAGCCGTAGACCACCGACGGTATGCCACTCAGCAACTCAATGATGGGCTTCAGCAGATTCCTTACCCGGGAATTGGCTACCTCCGACATATAGATTGCCACCGACAGACCAAACGGCAATGCAAAGAGGATGGCAAACAGACTGACCCACAGCGTCCCCCGTAATGAGCGGCAAAAGCCGAACTGCGCAGCAGGTGTTGCCGTGGGAAACCATTCGGCACCGGCAAAGACGTCCTTCACCGAAATGGTGTTGTCTTTCAGCAGATGCACCGAGTCCGGACGGACAATGAACTGCTGCGGTACAAAGGCTATAATGCCAGGCGTACGCTCCACCAGCTCCGTAATACAGGCACCTGCATTTTCGTAGGAAGCGCCCAACTGCTCTTCCGTATAATACAGTGTGATGTCCTCCAAACGGAAAAGGCGGATAGGAAGGTCCTCCCCTCCCACTTCGTTCCAGTTTGTCAGCTCTTCATCAAAAACATTCTTTATCTGTGCCGGAGTCAGTTCGCCCACCCGGTTCTCCTTATTCAAGGCCAATACATACCCTTCTTCTATCACCTTGCTGCTGAACAAGCCCAGCGCTTCGGAAAAGAGGAACACGACGATAAGTACGATGGTAAGACTCGTCACAAAGACCGCTACAAGCCAGTATACCTTCTACAATCTTCTCAAAAATCTTTTTCATGCCTATTGATTTCTGTATGCAAAGAACGGGCGGATGTTAAGGCAGTGTGACTAACGTTTGAAAGAAATGTTTCAAAACCTGTTACAAAAACTATTTTGAAACAACACGACTCAAAAAATAGCACATTCCATGAGTAACACATTTTCGCAGAGAAATAATATCCATTACCTGTGAAACTCTGTGTTACTCTGTGGTGAATCAAACTCAAAAACTTAATCATATGAAAGTTAGAACTATCTTATTCGCCGCCCTCACTCGCAGGCATGTCAACGCTCAGCGCATCAAAGGCAGTGACACCGTACTGCCCGTAGCCCAGCAAACCGCCGAACGCTTCATGAACCGTGAACCCGACGCCCGTGTCACAGTCACCGGAGGCGGTACGGGGGTAGGCATCTCCGCCCTGATGGACAACACCACTGACATCGCCATGGCTTCACGCCCCATCAAATTCAGCGAAAAGATGAAAGCCAAAGCCGCCAAACGGGATATAGACGAAGTATCGTCGCTTACGATGCACTGGCTGTCGTTGTACACCCGTCCAATCCGGTGAAAAAACTCACCCGCCGGCAACTGGAAGACATCTTCCCGCGGAAAAATAACCAACTGAAACAAGTGGGAGGCGACGACCGCAAGATCGTGGTTTACTCTCGCGAGACCTCTTCCGGCACCTACGAGTTCTTCAAAGAGAGCGTCCTCAAGAACAAGAATTATATGAGCAGCAGTCTCTCCATGCCCGCCACCGGAGCTATTATCCAATCTGTCAGCCAGACCAAAGGGGCAATCGGCTATGTAGGGCTCGCTTATGTGTCGCCGCGCATCAAGACTCTGTCCATCTCGTATGATGGCGAGCACTATGCCACCCCGACCGTAGAGAACGCCACCAACAAGACTTATCCCATCGTCCGCCCCCTCTACTACTATTATGATGCAAAGAACAAAACACAAATCGCCCCCTGCTCGAGTTTATTCTCTCTCCCGAAGGACAGGATATTATAAAAAAGAGTGGATATATACCCGTGAAATAAGGATATACAAAAAAAATATCCTACTTTTGCAGCAACTTATTAGCTACGAGCTTTTATAATAATGACAGATATGACAGATATAAAAAACGAAGAAGCAGGCGAAAAGAAAAGCCTCAATTTCATTGAACAGGCAGTAGAAAATGATTTGAAAGCTGGAAAGAACGGGGGAAAAGTACAAACACGCTTCCCGCCGGAACCAAACGGTTACCTGCACATCGGGCACGCTAAAGCCATTTGTCTCGACTTCGGCATCGCTGCCGCACACGGCGGTGTGTGCAACCTTCGTTTCGACGACACTAACCCGACGAAAGAGGATATGGAATATGTAGAAGCCATCCAGGAAGATATCCGGTGGCTGGGATTCCAATGGGGCAACGTATATTATGCCTCAGATTATTTCCAACAATTATGGGACTTTGCCGTCACTCTGATTAAAGAAGGCAAGGCCTACGTAGACGAGCAGACTTCAGAACAGATAGCGCAACAGAAAGGCACTCCCACCCAACCCGGTGTCGAGAGTCCGTACCGCAACCGTCCGATCGAAGAGAGCCTTGCCCTGTTCGAAAAGATGAATAGCGACGAAGCCAAGGAAGGTTCCATGGTGCTTCGTGCCAAAATAGACATGGCAAGCCCTAACATGCACTTCCGCGACCCGATCATGTACCGCATCCTGCATGTGGCACACCACCGCACCGGAACCCAATGGAAAGCCTACCCGATGTATGACTTTGCACACGGTCAGAGCGACTATTTCGAAGGAGTCACCCACTCACTCTGTACACTCGAGTTCGTGCCTCACCGCCCTCTTTACGATCTGTTCATCGACTGGCTGAAAGAAGGCAAGGACCTGGACGACAACCGTCCCCGTCAGACGGAGTTCAACAAACTGAACCTGAACTACACGCTGATGAGTAAACGCAACCTGCTGATCCTGGTGAAGGAAGGACTGGTGAACGACTGGGACGATCCCCGTATGCCGACTCTCTGCGGATTCCGCCGTCGCGGCTATTCTCCCGAATCCATCCGTAAATTCATCGATAAAATAGGTTACACCACTTACGATGCACTCAACGACTTCGCCCTGCTCGAAAGCGCCGTACGCGAAGACCTGAATGCACGTGCCACCCGTGTATCTGCCGTACTGAATCCGGTAAAACTGATTCTCACCAACTATCCGGAAGGACAAGTTGAGGAAATGGAAGCCATCAACAACCCCGAAGATACGACAGCCGGAAGCCATACCATCGAATTCAGCCGCGAACTGTGGATGGAACGCGATGACTTCATGGAAGATGCCCCGAAGAAATATTTCCGCATGACTCCGGGACAGGAAGTACGTCTCAAAAACGCTTACATCGTGAAATGTACCGGCTGCAAGAAAGACGAGAACGGCACCGTGACCGAGGTATACTGCGAATACGATCCCAACACCAGAAGCGGCATGCCCGACGCCAACCGCAAAGTGAAAGGCACCCTCCATTGGCTCAGCTGCAACCATTGCCTGCCGGCAGAGGTTAGTCTGTACGACCGTCTCTGGAAAGTGGAAAACCCGCGCGACGAAATGGCAGCCATCCGTGAAGCCAAAGGTTGCGACGCCCTCGAAGCCATGAAGGAAATGATCAATCCGGATTCACTGACCGTACTGCCCCATTGCTATATAGAGAAGTACGTGGCCGACATGCCCGCGCTCTCTTATCTGCAATTCCAACGTATCGGTTATTTCAATATCGACAAAGATTCCACCCCCGGACATCTGGTATTCAACCGCACCGTAGGACTGAAAGATACCTGGGGAAAGATCAATAAATAATTTTTTGGGCAAGGGAGCGTGTCGGAACTCACCACAGGGAACACACCTCCCCCTCCGTCGAATCGAATGATTATTAACTGTATAATTGCTAATTAAATTGGGCAGAAAAAACTCCCCGTCCGAAAGAGAGCGGGAATTACAGAACCTTATCGCACAATACGAAGCGGTAAAAGCCAAAAACGAATCGCTATACCTGGACGGTGACCAATTGGCTGATATTGCCGATCTATATGCCTCCGAACGTAAGTTTAAGGAAGCCCAGGAGGTCATAACATACGGACTCGGACTCCATCCGGGACACACCGACCTCATGGTCGAACAGGCTTACCTGTTCCTGGATCTCAATCAACCCCAAAAGGCCAAAGAGAGGTGGCCGAACTCATCACCGACACTTACTCCTCCAACGTAAAACTACCTCCTGGCCGAACTGCTGCTGAACGAAGGTAAACTGGATGCCGCCGACCAAATGCTCGACAGCATAGAAGAAGAAGAGAAAAACGACCTGGGCATCCTGGTCGATATTGTCTACCTGTACACCGACTTAGGTTATCCGGAGAAAGGCGTACAATGGCTCAAACGGGGCACGGAGATGTACAAAGATGACGAAGACTTCCTGGCAGCCACCGCCGATTGCTACGGTGCGGCCGGAGCAGAATACATAGAAGCAAGCCATCGTTGTCTTCAACAAGCTGATCGACAAGAATCCCTATAACCCGGCTTATTGGGTAGGCCTGGCCAAATGCCAGTTTGCCACCAAAGATTTCGATAAAGCCATCGAGTCCTGTGACTTTGCCATCGCAGCCGACGAAGAATTCGGCGAAGCCCACATCATCAAGGCACACAGCCTCTTTCATCTTGAGAACATGAGGGAGCCATTGTTGAACTACCGGAAAGCCCTGAAGTATAAAACGCGTCTCCCCGAATTTACATATATGTTCATCGGACTGGCCTACACAAACCAGCAGAAAATTGGGCTGAAGCCAACGACTATCTGAAAATGCCATCTCCGGGCGATCGAAGAAAACGGTAACGGTTCTTCCCCCCTATTGCCGATATCTATTCAAACAAAGCAGCCCTTTGCCTGCCCGCCAGATGGGAAAGAAACGCAAAGCACACCGGTATTGTAAAAAGGCAAAAGAGCCTGGCCCCCAGGATAGACAGAGTACCCTACCTGCTCGAGGGACGCATCTATATGGAAGAAGGATAATTTCGACCTGGCCCGTGAGAGTGGGCATTGGCTCTCCGCTATGCTCCCGAAGCAGATACCTGGATGGAAATAGGCAACTACAGCCTCGAGTTCCGCATGCTCGAGAACGCACGCTTCTGCTTCGAGCAGGTGCTGGAAGAAGATCCCGAGTACCCCAAGATCTGCGAACAACTGGCCGCCGTATGCCTCGTCCTTCAGGATCATGAAGGATTCAAGAAATACAACGCGATGTCCGGCGATTCCATCAATCTCGACTCCCTCCGGGATACGATACTGGAAATGGGTGTCGACGGAGAACAGATGCTTCGCGAACTGGACGATTTTTTAAAAGACGAAAAATAATCATTCACCACAGAGTTCCAAGAGATTATTTTCTCTTCATATCTTATCAACAAGAGATTAAAAAACTCTGTGGTACTCTGTGGTAAATCAAAAAAACAAAACTATATCAATTCAATCTAAATTAAACAAATGGAATCTGTAGCCTTCATTCAGTGGTGCTTAGACCACCTCAATTACTGGACCATTACTTTATTAATGACCATTGAAAGTTCTTTCATTCCTTTTCCATCCGAAGTAGTCGTTCCTCCGGCAGCCTACAAAGCGGCAGTCAACGAAGAGCTGAACATCTATCTGGTAGTGCTCTTCGCCACCCTGGGAGCCAACCTCGGTGCTATTATCAATTACTATCTGGCCCGCTGGCTGGGACGTCCCATCGTCTACAAGTTCGCCAACAGCCGTTTCGGACACATGTGCCTGATCGATGAAGCCAAAGTGCAGCATGCTATAAAGGAATGAAGAAGAAATAAAAAAGAAAAACGGCATGATAATAAAAAAGCGGTGGACAGCATGATAAATTCTGTCCACCGCTTTTTATTGTTTATCCCAAATCCAAACTTTCTACTTTACAGCTGCGCAATAGCTTTATCATAATCTGGTTCTTGCGTAATTTCAGGTACCAATTCCGTATAGGCAATCTACCATCCTTACGATAACCACTACCGAACGCGCCAATAGACCGCAAGCGGTCCGTCGGCCATGCGTACCCCGTAGCTTTCGTCAAAATCGGAGAAACGGAAATCAGACAAAGGAATCACATTCTCAATACCCTCCGTTGTACAGAAACGTGCATGTGCAAAAGGTAAATCCTTGGAGATTGCCAACACTACCGTATCGGGCAGGCCGGCAGCCAGTTTGTTGAACTTACGTACAGAAGTAGCGCACACACCAGTGTCAAGGCTGGGGAAAATATTCAAAATAACATTCTTCCCGTTCAGTTCCTTCAAAGAGAATGAAGACAAATCTGTTTTTACCAATTCGAAATCGGGGGCAACAGAGCCCACCTTTATAAATTCACCGATAACCTTTACCGGTTGTCCTTTAAATTTTGTTGTAGCCATAGTTTTATCAAATTATATGTATACATAACAAATTACATACAGAAAAAGTTCACCCTGAAACTTTTTTTCCAGATAAACTGTTATTCTACGGACGAATTAATGATAATCACTTAAAAAAATTAAATTCACATGAAAACTATTTTGACGAACTTCAGCAGGAAGTAAAGAATTGGTGGATTTCACTCATTCTTGGTATTCTTTTTATGTAATAGTGGCTATAAGCCTGATGTTTCCTCCCCCTCAGCGGGTATGCAGTATTGAGCATTCTGTTCCAGCGTCTCCATGTTGTTCAGCGGTCTGCTGGAAATATCCTTTGCAGTAAGTAACCGTAGGGTATCCAGTTGGGGGATGGTATCTGGCTGGAGGTATCATCGACATGATTCTGGGATTCTACCTGATAACCTACCAATGCTCAGCATGGAAGTCATTTCCATTCATCATTGCCTTCTGGCTTGATGTTCCGCGGCCTTCTCATCCGTAGGCTATGCCATGGACCTCAAAAAAGATACGGGACAAGAGACTGGGGATGGTATGTTGCTTTCGGTATTCTTGCCGTCATCTGCTCGCTCATCATCTTGTGGCAACCGGCAGTAGGCGCCCTTTACGCCGTGTACATGATTTCGTTTGCATTCCTGATTATAGGTTTCTTCCGTATCATGCTGTCATTCGAGCTGAAAAACCTGCACAAGCGCGGGAAAGAGGGAAGGAAAAGAAAGAGAAAGAAGTATCGGCCGAATAAGTAGCCCACACGAAGCGTGTCAAAAGGAATCCCACCTTTGACACCTTCGTTTTAGCCGAATTGCTCAATAACGTCTCAGAAAACGGAACATCGTAGTCCGTGACACTCCCATCTGCCGGGCAAGTTCGGCACACGACTCTCCTCTTTGGTGCTCCCCTTACAAGTTTCCTCTTGTTCGCATAGAGTATCTTCATCTTGGTGTGTCCCCTTTCTTCCTGCCCAGATGTTTTCCTTCTTTCCTCCGTCGTTCCAAGGCTTTTTGGTGCGCATGGAAATCAGATTACGCTCTATCTCGGCCATCAGTCCAAAAGCAAAACCCAGCACTTTACTGGCCAGATGTCATTCTGGAACACATACCCCTCTTTGGTACTGTACAGCACCACTCCCCTTTTGATGGGAGTTAAGAATGGTCATTATCTCCAGCAGTGTCCGGCTAAGCCGCGAAATTTCCGTTATAATCAAGGAGTCTCCCGGTTTCATCCGGTCCAACAAGCCCGCCAGTTTACGCTCTTTTGCTACTGCACTTTTCCGCTGACCGTCTCCCTTATGTACCATCTGTCGATGCTCAACCCATTCTTTTCCGCGAAGCGTATAATTTCCCTCGCGCTGATTCTCTAAAAACTGTTTTTCTGTACTTACTCTTAAATAAGCTACTACTGCCATAATTGATAAACGTTTATTGGTTATTATTCACCACCAAAGAACGGTTATTCAAGTAAGAGTGGCAACACAAACTATGACTCTCTATCACAGAGGATCACATTATGGACATCCCCCAGTCAGGGAAGACTTCTCGGTAACTATCTCAAATATGCCTATAAACAAAGAAAACAGCCCCACTGAAGCTGTTTTTTCTGAAATTAGTTCATAAAAAATTGATACTATGTAGTTTCATAGTATACTCTCCTTCATTTCATTCACTATGTATCTCACATCCTCATCCGTCACATAAGGACCACTCGGCAAGCAAAGACCACGTTTGAACAAGCCCTCACTGACACCATTCACATAGGGCAGGATTAGCCGAATAAACCGGCTGGAGGTGCATGGGCTTCCATAAGGGACGGCTCTCGATACCGGCTCTGTCCAAGCAAACACGCATGGCCTCTACATTACGGTTAGGCTCACAAGAAGTATGGGCACTCACTGACTCATGCGTAACACCGGCGGCACCACCTACGGCGCCTTTTACTGTCTCACGGTAGGCATCCTCCTCACCTCTCACATGCAGATTCCCGTCAAGCAGTACCGTGTTCAGCCAATAATTGCTGTGATAACGTCCGGAAGGATTCTCATGAAGCGTAATTCCCTCCACATCGGCCAACAACTTACGATACAGACCGCACAGATGCTTATGGTGCGCTATATGCTCATCCACCACCGTCATCTGACCGCGGCCGATTCCCGCACAAATGTTACTCATCCTATAATTATAGCCTATACGCTCATGCTGGTAGGGATAGGGACTCACGGGCCTGGGTAGCATAGAACATTATCTCACGCTTATACTCTTCATCAGGGCAAATCAGCACCGCCACCAAGCTGGTGGTTATCATCTTGTTGCCATTGAAAGAAAGCACACCATATTTGCCAAAAGTTCCGAGGACTTGCCCGTCAAACTTGCTTCCAAAGCCTTCGGCGGCATCCTCTATGACCGGAATACCATATTTATCTGCCACTGACATGATTTGGTCTTATCCTGTAGGGCATTCCATACAAAGCTACCGGAACAATTGCTTTAGGTTTCCGCCCGGTCTTGTTGATACGCTCCCCTGATAGTCTGCTCCAGAAGAACCGGGTCCATGTTCCATGTATCAGCCTCAGAATCCACGAAATACCGGAGTAGCACCGAGGTAGGTCACCGGATGGGAAGAGGCACAAAAGGTAAAGCTCTGCACTATCACTTCATCGCCCTGACCAACTCCGGCAAGCAAGCAGGGCCAGATGCACAGCGGCAGTACCAGCACTTAAAGCCACCCACCTTTTTATCCTGCCCTACAAAAAACATTCCAAATCCTGCTCGAAGGCATTCACATTCGGTCCGAGAGGAACAACCCAGTTGGTATCAAAGGCTTCTTGTATGAAACCTATCTCCTTGCCGCTCATGTGGGCGAGGCAAAGATATATTCTCTTATCCATAAAATTACGTGATTTACAAAACTATATTCTTGATAATCTTACACCTATTCCCTACAGCCAACACACCATCCGGAATATCCCTTTGTAACAACGGAACCAGCACCTATAATACTCCACTTCCCTATCTTAACACCCGGAATAACAACACTGCCGGCACCAATCCATGTCCCCTCGCCAACTTGCACATTGCCACAAAGCGTACAATGGGGAGAAATATGCACACATAATCAGCAATCAGACATTCATGATCCACCGAAGCACCGGTATTGATAATACAATGGCTGCCAATACAAGCATCCGACTGCACAATTGCCCCCTGCATAACTACCGAGCCTTCTTATCTCAGTTTCTTCAGATATAATTGCAGAAGGATGAAAAGCTTTTTTGCCATATTCAACCTTTAACTCCTTGGCAATCTTCCTGCGAATACCATTATTCCCAATACTGATTATCAATGGTCCGCAGACCTTCGACGGACGTAATACGGGATAGTCAAAAAGACAATGAATTTCCTCATTATCATCAAACAACGCTTCAATCGGTTCATGATTTGCACGCAATATATCAATGATCACTTTGGCATGACCACTGGCACCATATAAATACATGTTTTGATATTAGTTATTTCCAGTAAAGACTTCCATCGTAGCCGAAGTATCAGAGCTGATACCTTCCCTTATAAATACCTTTCTTATTGTCATAAAAAACAATTTTCAAATCAAGTAGAAAAGAACAATGATCTACATACCACACATCCAGTTTAAATTTCTTTGACCAACTGATAGCATTGCGCCCGTTAACTTGCGCCCAACCCGTAATCCCCGGACGGACTTCATGACGACGAGCTTGTTCTTTACTATAAAGCGGTAAGTATTGAGGCAATAAAGGACGGGGACCTATCAAAAACCATATCCCCTTTCAATACATTAATCAGTTGTGGAAGCTCATCAATCGAAGTAGAACGTACAAAACTTCCAACTTTTGTCAAACGTACAGCATCAGGCAATAAATTCCCCTCTGCATCCCGTTCATCGGTCATGGTCTTAAACTTGATAACTTTAAAAAATCTTTCCATCCTTCCCTGACGCTCCTGAGTGAAAAGACCCCGGAGCCCTTATTGGCAAAATGCAACCAAAAGCGACAAGAAACAGTATCGGCCAAATCAAAGCCAATATGCAAAACACGAGAAGGAAGTCAATCACTCTCTTTAAGAAAATGAGAATACATGCTCTAATAATTATGTACCAATATGAAGTCGTATCTAATATCCTTAAAAAACTATTCTTCGATAACAAGACGATAAAAATCTTCATTTTAAAGAAATTACTTCCTCCAAGAATGAAACGAACTTATCCGCTAATGATTTTCTTGAGAAATTAGCTTCTGCAAATGCCCTAGCCTTCTGCCCGCATTCTGTTCTGTATGTATCATCGTCCAATAAAGAAATCAAGCCTTCGGCAAAAGCATTTGCATCCTTAGGAGGAACAACAATCCCTAACTTATTTTCTTGAATCATATCAGCAAGCCAACCTGGATAATTGTTTAAGACAGCCAATCCTGAAGATATATAATCAAAAAACTTATTAGGTGAAGTTCCATAGTAGAAAGCCGGAACATCAGCTAATACCATCAAACCCAAATCTGCTGATGCAACAACTTTATTTAGTTCCTTCTTAGGCATCGGATTATAAAAACGACAATTATCCAATTGCTCTTTTCGAGCTCGTTCCATCAAATGCGGTTTCATTTTTACCGTCTCCTATAAATGCCAACACAATATCCGTCCGTTGCTTTGCCTTCAGCACTGCAGCAGCATCCAACACTGCGTCCAAACCATTGGCAATTCCATGTGCACCAGTAAAAACCGCCACTTTATCTGTTTCGGAAATCCCCTCCAACGAAAGATTATCACGTGAAGATGGCTTGAATATCTCCAAATCACACCCGTTCGGAATCATCGAAATACGCTTGCCTGGCTGGCTCCTTCTTTTAATTCCTTCACAAATTCCAGGAGAAAGACCAACACAAGCATCCGCGCAATGATAACTCAACCACTCCAAAATATTCATCCCCACAATAAAAAAGGATTCTTCATACCTAAGGCCTTAGGTAATTCAGGCCACAAATCACGAACTTCAAATATAAATTTTTCTTCCGGAACAACTTCATTACTATGCCTGGAATACCGGCTGTCAAAGGAGTAGAAGTTGCAAACAACAAATCATAATCTTCTTTCAATGCTATTTGAATACCTTTCCATCAAACTTCACGAAAGTCCATGCTCTTTTTGGCGATACCATCCTTATTTGAGTAAGGTAAAGCTATCTGAATCACATCTATACCATCGACCATTCCTCTATGAACATTTTTCATCGTTGTGTTCGGCAAATCTAGCTTGACCGTTTCACCACAAACCACGCAAACAGAATGACCTCTGGCAATCAGATGTTTTGCCAATTCATAAGAACGTGTCCCCCCCGCTTGGGTGGGAATGGTAAAATGTTGATGGAAATAAAGCACTTTCATTTTATATAAATTGAAGGATTGTTTTTATCGAGCTATTTTTAGTCTGAAATTCGATTTGCCTACATTTAGTCGTTTGACCATAATAATTTAGAACATAATTGTTCTGTATCAATAGTTTCACCGTTTGATTCCAAACTAAGATTATCCTTATTTGTATGCCATAATTGACATATTCATATTTTTTGGGTTACCATCTATACAATCTTCTATCTCCCACTTTACATGTGTTTTCCATTTTACAATCTTTCTATAATGTTTTATTTTCTTATTCAGATAAGTAAAACAAACTTTTCCTTCAAATATGTAAGTATCCTCTGTTTCTTTCAACGAACTCCACTCTGCTTGCGACCAATTATACCAAATAAATCGATCTCCTTTCAACATTTGGTCATGTCCTTCAAGCATTATTGTATTATGAGATTCCGTACCCATAAAATATCGAAGTAACTTCTCTGTTGTATTGTATTTATAACTACCCCCATCAAACAAACAATTCTCTCCTTGATACCAAATATCCAAATGCAGATTATCCGCATGCGCAGGTCGGTCCTTATGTCTTCCACATCTGATAAAAGAAAAAGTATCCTTTCACGAATACAATAATATCCTCCCTTATCAAAAGAAATGCAACCAAACTGTTTTTTTATTGGTGGATACATCTGTCGGTTTGCTTTCCACTCGCACAAATACCATTCTCTATCCTCATATTGCCGATCATACAAATGTTCGGAAGTAAGCAAATAATATAATGCATCGAGTTGAGGACGATAATCACGATAATCGCAATCATTAAGTTTAAAAACAAAGCTCCATCATTCGAACCATAATTGGATAACCAACCGGTCGAATCATCCTGGCATTGATACAAAAAATTCACAGACTGATAAGCACGTTTATATACTTCATCACAAAACCGCTCCCCATTTCTGTCTGCCAGAGTAATGGCCCATGTCAAAAGCTGAACCACTACCCGATGATAATTCATGCTGAATTGCAAATAAGTACCATCTTCTGCCACTTGGTATTTTATCTCTTCCTCAAACCATTTCTTTCCCTTTCTTTTTCCACTCTCCAGATTCTGGAAAAACTGAGGAAATAACAGACCTACCAGATACAACGCCAACGTTTCTGTTATTGCATGATTATTACGCACTGCAATCCGGGAAAAATTTATATTTGCACGTACATGCTTTTATTTGCCAATAAACAGACTGGATGATTAACCTAAAACATCTTCCGTCAATTCAACCGAATCTTTATAATAATAAAGTGCGAATAACCAATTCAATACACGCAAAGATATTTCCTGACTACATTTATAATTAGGTCCACAATTAAGTGGGTTTTTATGAATCCAGTCCTCTATTTGAGAAAATACAAAAGACGCATGATTTTCACCAGACTTTTGATCATAGAGGATAATGTCATAGAGAAAAGAAAAACGGGACTTTTCCCATACATACTTTATATCCCCTGCTTCAGGCACAATATCCTCTACTGTCGTCCAGTGTACATTCGCATTATATTTATAGTTCGTATCAGGGTTTGTCAGCCAGTCATAATCCGTTCCAAGGTTGTACCAAACGGCAGAAAAGAAGCAATATTCACCGCGCTTCATTCTATTGACTCTCTGAAAGTACCCCTACTATCAGTATGGGTCAATTTCACGCTCTTTCTACTTGAAAAGAAAAAGGGTTTTGCGTGCTTTCTCCAATCCGCCAATGACAAATATTCTTTATCCTCCCAAGAAATAGGGTATGCTCTTTTCAACATTCCCCCTTTACGGCGTATTTCATACTGGATACGAAACAAAAAGTACTTTATTCCCATGTTATGAAATAACTGAAAATAAAGAAGAAGTTTATTCATAAGGAACACAGAATTATTCAATCTCAATCCACTTGTTCTGCTTCAAGCTATCGATACAAGCAAACGATGCCTTGGCTGTATTTACAATAGAGTCAAATGGAATTAAAAAAGCTTCTCCTCCGTTTTGTATTCTATCATTCAATAAAGCAAATTGGGTAGTATGTCCTTTATCCATGCCTTTTTTCATTTTAGAGAATCCTTTGCAACCATACCCTTTCAGTTCTCTCCAATTGTCAAGAACCAGCGTCTTTTTCTTGTGTATAGATTTCTATTCTCTCTTTCGAATAAGACTTGCTACCATTAGCAAAATAGTTTATCACGGCATTCGCCCCATTCTCATATCTTAGCAAAATACTCGCATTATCCGTATTCTCTTCAGGATTTTCCCCATTGCATTCATACATACGGCAACAACCTTTACTGTCTGCGAAAAAATGAGCATAAATCAATAAAATGGCAAGCCTCACCAATAATACGTCCTCCTCCCACTTTCAAATCATGCACCCATACTTCAGACGGTATAAATCCGGCATTCATAGTTGCCACAATATTTTCACTCCGCTTCCGGAAAGCTGTTTCATTTTCACCGCGAAAGGAGAAAACGTCGGTTATACCCCACAGTCAATGTTACTCCATTCTTTTTGTGCTTCCTGATAAGTTTCAGTAATCTCATTCAATTCCGCTTGATTCAAGCACAACGGCTTCTCTACAAATACATGTTTCTTTTTGCTCGTAATGCATCCAGCACCATTGAAGCATGAAGATTATGCCGGGTTGTAATCATTACCAAATCTACAGCCTCATCTTTCAGGATTTCCTTGTAATCAGAAGTTGCTTTCATGGCACCAGCCTTTTGAGCCAAAACTTTAGCAGACAAACCTTGTGCACTCGCAATGTACCGAATATGCGCTCCTGCTTTCGTCAGCAGGTAGCATCGTTGCCGATGTAAAGTTTCCAGCACCGATAATACCTATTTGTCCTTTTTGTTACTGAAAAGTCAGCAGAAGCAACCTCAACTATCGTATTTCGTTTTTGCATCAACGGGATATTTCAAGATAGACGCGATAGAACCATGTTTACGCATGTCCCCATATATCTTTTCATAATCTTTTTTCAAATCCACTTCTTCAGTAATCAATGATTTCACATCAATATTCCCCATGGATATTGCCTGCAAACAGTCTCGAAGTTTCTTTTTTCTGTCCAGCGTACAAAAGGTAACGGATAATCTATTCCTTTATTTTCGTAATCTTCATCATAACGTCCCGGACCATAGGAACAAGAAACTTGAATGATAACTCTTTTTATAAAAATCATCCCTACGAATATCCAATCCTATTACACCTACAAGCACAATACGGCCTCTTTTCCTTGACATCTCAGCCGCCTGGTGAATCACTTCATCTGTTTTAGCAGAAGCAGTAATCAATACAGCATCAGCCCCATGTGAATATGTTTCTTCAAGCACATATTTTACAGAATCTGTTCCTTTAGCAGGATTTACCCCCTATCACCTCCTTTAGTACGGGCCAATTCCACCTTTTCTTCATCAAAATCAATTCCTATGACTCTACACCCATTCGCTTTCAATTGCGCTGTTATCAATCCAATCAAACCTAACCCGATTACAACAACAGTTTCTCCCAATTGCGGATTCAGCAAACGAATACCCTGCAAACCTATAGACCCAATTACAGTAAAAAGCAGCTTCTTCATCCGAAACATTTTCCGGTATTTTAGCTACCAAGTTTTTAGGTACACACAAAACATACTCGGCATGTTGTCCATTAGATGCCACACGATCGCCCACCTTAACTTCTGTAACTCCATTTCCTACAGCAACCACTACACACCGGAATTACAGTACCCTAAAAGGCAACGGTTGTCCCAGTTTTATTAAAAACCGCCTCCAATGTAGGTTGCAAACCATCTGTCTTTATCTTATCAAGTACTTGCTTTACTTTATCATCAGGCTGTTGACGGGCCTTGTCTATCAAATTTGCCTTTCCAAACTCGACAAGCATACGTTCTGTCCCTAAAGAGACTAAAGAACAAGATGTTTTGACTAAAACATAACCCGATTTTACCTGAGAACCGGTACTTCTTCAAGTACAGTCCTCCCTGATTTCATATCTTGAATGATTTGCTTCATAACTTATATTTTAATGATAATGCTTTTTTCTCTATAAAGACCCAAGAAATAATTGCGATACAAACTGGTTATAATCAACGCCATCAACAAGTAAAAATGTTACCTACAAATTTCATCTGAACAAACATTTATCACCAACATATGGTATATGTATATACCATATGAAATATCATTCCCATGTAAAAACTTTTCCCTAATGATATTTTTTTGAAAAGGCTGCACTAATCGTCAATATACCTAATAACAGATTAGCCAATAACGTAGTCCAATCATCCAAATGATACCCAGGCAAAAGCATCAGCAAAATAGCAATATAAACCATAAATTAAAAACCAATAGCATATTTTCCCTTCTATAAACCATTTAATCTTACTCCAATTCAAAAACATCAATCCACCAAAAAAGGAAAGCATATAAATAAGGAAAAATCGAAACTTCGATAAGTTTATCCAATATACTTTCTCCACTTTCACAAGCACTTGTCCACAAGAAATTGAACATTGCAGAAAACAAAAAAATAACGCGATAAACTTCACTTTTTATTGATATGTGCTTAAGAAAAAGAAAAAAGACAGCTAATAAAATATAAAATTCTAATTCCACAGGAATCGTCCATAAACTACCATTAGGAGTACCAACTCCAAAATTTCTTAATAAATTAGGTGTGTAATATTGAAATATGGTTATCTGTCCAAAAACCATGCCCACAAGTCTAAATTTAGAAAAGAAGTAAAACTGATAACTTTGAAAAAAGCAATAATAAAGCCATTGCTAAAATAAATGCAAACCATAATGCCGGAAAAATCGAAGGCACCTATTTTGATATATTGTAAAATATATTTCCCCCCCATAGACTTTTTAATACTACAATTAATATATGAACGGGTTATTAAAAAAACCGCTTATTACAAAAAAACACCATCACTCCTGGGAAAAACGATATAACATCCAAGATTTCGTCATATCCTAATATCTGTAAATGATTTATCCCATGACCCAACAAGACTTGTAATGCAGCAAAGAGCCTGATTAAATCAAAATTATTTTCACGAGAAATTTCATTCCCATTAATAATTTCCATCCAATTTCACTATGACTATTTACACTTTTCATAAATTTCCAATAATTGTTCAGGAACTCGATTATCAATACTGATTCCTCCTTCGGAGGAATAATTAGAACCATTATAAAATCCTAAAACTTTTTCCTCCAAATCTTCGTAACTCCTATTTTTTAAATAAAACAGCTTCACTAGGCCTTTTGCAACGTCACTTGCTACAGCCGGAGCCACAAAACAAAGCCTCACTTAACAGAAATACCTTCTATATCAGTATATGTAGGCCTAATAAACAAATCAGATAATTTCCAAATCTCCCTCACTCAATCCTATATTTCGGCTTGAGTTGGAGGTAAAAGCGGGCAATATATATGAAAATTATTCCTCGAACAATGAAAATGTGAGCACAATTTCAACAAATAATTATCATCATTCAAAACAACAAAAGCTGCATGCCGAAGAAAGACTTGAATAATTTTCTTTTTATGAAAAGTTTTTTTTTATCAAATTTTGATTATGTAATGTAACACCGACTTTATGTCTTCCCCAAACAATAAAAAATAAAGCAAATGCAAATTATTTGAATGAAGATGAATAATCCTTTTCTTTCTAAAAGGTAAAGAAGAAACTCCATCCAAGGATAAGATACGTGTTTTACATAAATATTAGACACCTGCTTTCAAAATTACACTGCAATATAACAAAAAAATCTATTGTATACAAACTATAAAGTTAATCTATATATATGAATAGAGACTCCTCCTATAGGAGGAGGATATGTTCCCAAATTTCAATCTTCATATAACTCATCTAAATG
>VOFI01002099.1_pt1 | contig 21427 bp, 31 predicted proteins | sample 5384131 | NCBI WGS metagenome assembly VOFI01 (sample SAMN12384728, study PRJNA508395) | human gut metagenome | isolation source: healthy gut H | host: Homo sapiens | reverse complement strand
AACGGCTATATCCAGTCAATCGAGGAAGAGACGTTGTCGGAATATCCACTACAGATCCAAAGTACGGGATTTGACATTACCTCCATGATGGTTGGAAATACCGGAACGGATGATAAGAGCAAAGACTCGTCCGGTAAGAAGAACAAAGATGGTCAGGTAAAAGTCATGGAGATGGTTACAAATATGTTCTCCAAGATGAATACCAATGACCTTAAATCATTGAAAAAACATCTGGAAAAGGATAATGATGCGTTAAAATCCTATACAAATGCCGTGGAGTATGATTATGATGTGGATCCGCAGATATACAGAGAGGATTCGGATGGTGTCAGACAGGTACACCCGGACAAATCATTTTCATCCATTGGAATCGGAGCAGATTCCGGTGCCAACAGTATGATGTCATCCATGATGAGTACAAATGTGTTCTACCGCATGCCAAAGAACACAAGTCTGTACGAGAAACAGTATGATGTCAAGGCGGAAGATGGCCGAAAAAATATAATGAATGCGTACTGGTATTAAGTCAGGACGGCGGGATGAGTGATTTCCTTCTATATACACTTGGCCTCAGAGATCAGATGGAACTGGATGATATGATCAAAGCTTTTGCAAGTGAAGAAGAGATCAAGACACCGTCTTCACTGGGAACATACACCTATAAAGATATTCTGAACAAGAAGTTTAAGCTTGTGAATCAGGCAGACTATTATGAATATGACAGCCAGTATAAAGTCTGGAAAGATAAAAGTGATAATGCAGAATATATGAAAAAAACTGGTGGCAGACGGAGAGATATTAAGATTGTCGGAATCGTGCAGCCGGCAGAAGGTTCGAAGGCAACTGCACTGAATATGGGAATCGGTTATCCATATTCGCTTATGACGCATGTCGCAGAAGAAGCAAAAAACAGTGAGATCGTAAAACAACAAAAAGCCAGTCCGGATATCAATGTATTTACCGGAGAGAAATTCGGTGAAGATTCCGGAGATAATGGTCTGGATATGAACTCGTTATTCAGCGTAGATGAAGACGCACGAAAGCAGTGAATCTGCAGGATGCATTTAAGCTGGATGGCAATACGTTGAATTTATCCGGACTTGTGAATCTGGATCAGGTGGATCTGAATCTGTCGGGGCTTCCGTCGGCAGGTCTGGGAGATATGCTGTCGGGGCTGGATGTCAAGGTGAAACCGGGCGGAATGCAGAAGATGGCTGTTTCATTGATGGAAGGGTATCAGGCATATGCGAAGACGCATCCGGAAGCAGATTATTCGCATCTGGGAGATAACTTCTCGGAATATCTGAAAACAGATGGTGCAAAGCAGATCATGAAAAAGTATTTTTCAAAGATTCTAAAGGAGAGTGGAAAAGTAACCATTACAGAAGAAAAGGTACAGAAGCTTCTGACAGATATCATGCAGGGGTTTGAAAAATACGTAAAGGATCAGGGAATCGGAGATATCAGTGCGGACCAGTACGGAACATATTTCCGCCAGTATTTACAGACGGCAGAAGCAAAGCAGATCATAACAGACTGGGTGAATGACCTGTATAAAGATGTGGATATTGAGATATCGGAAGCGGATCTGCAGGCAATGGCGCAGGAACTTGCGGCTGGATATTTAAGCTATGCACAGGAAAAAGGATATGCAGATGTGACAAAAGATGGGTGAGAACTTTGCAGCTTATCTCGGAACGGCAGATGGAAAACAGCGGCTGAGTAACGGTCTTTCAGAGACACTGGACATGAAGAGTCTGGAAAGCCAGCTTTCATCCGGGATGAATGCTTACATGAAGCAGGCAATGAGAGCGTATGCGAAATCTTTTGGAAATGCACTTGAGACACAGATCTCGTCGGCCATGGAGCAGATCATCGGACAGATGTCTTCCGGTATGGGTAAAAAGTAATGGAATCTGCCATGACACAGATCGGACAGAATCTCCAGAGTGTCATGCCAGATGCGATGAAGATCGATACAGATGCATTTGCAAAGGCATTTCAGTTCAATATGACGGAGGATGATCTGACAGAACTTATGATGTCTATGAGCGGAACGGCGAGTGCAACGTATGACAGCAATCTGCAGAAATTAGGATATGCTGACTTCGCAAAACCAAGCGAGATTGACATTTATCCTAAAGATTTTGAAAGTAAGGAACAGGTAGTGGATTATCTGGATCGTTATAACAAGAAGATGGAGAAAGCCGGCAAGGATGAACAGGTGATTTCCTACACGGATGTAGTGGGAACTCTGATGTCATCGGTGACAGATATCATCAATACTATCAGTTATGTGCTGATTGCCTTTGTGGCGATTTCACTGGTCGTATCTTCAATTATGATCGGAGTCATTACGTATATCAGTGTGCTGGAGCGGAAGAAAGAGATCGGAATCTTAAGGGCGATCGGCGCATCGAAGAGGAATGTATCTCAGGTGTTTAATGCGGAGACCTTCATTATTGGACTGTGTGCGGGACTGATCGGAATCGGACTGACGCTGTTGCTTCTGCTCCCTGGCAATATGATCATTCATGCGGTGGCAGATAATTCCAATGTAAATGCAGTGCTTCCGGTTATTCCGGCACTGGTGCTGATCGCACTGAGTGTGGTACTGACATTGCTTGGTGGACTGATCCCGTCAAAGAAAGCATCGAAGAGCGATCCGGTTACGGCACTTCGGACGGAATAAATTATTATCAATGAGCAGCATAAAGCGGTAAAACGTCTGTTGAAAAAATCATAGAGAAAGATTAAAATATGCTATGGAGAAATCTATAGCATATTTTTTATACCAAAAAGAAGGAGACCTTATGTATAATTTTAATTATTACACACCAACCAAAGTTGTATTTGGAAAAAATACAGAAGACAAATGTGGAGAACTGGTAAAAGAACAGGGATGTAAGAAAGTAATGATCCATTACGGAAGCGGAAGCGTCAAACGTACCGGATTATTGGATAAAGTAAAGGCTTCCCTGAATGAAGCAAAGATTGACTATATAGAACTTGGTGGTGCAGTACCGAACCCAAGACTTTCACTGGTATATGAAGGAATCGAGCTCGCGAAAAAAGAAGGAGTAGATTTCATCCTTGCTGTAGGCGGCGGAAGTGCGATTGATTCTGCAAAAGCAATCGGATATGGAGTTGCCAATGAAGGGGACGTATGGGATTTTATGACAAAAAGCGCCAGGCAACAGGATGTCTTCCGATTGGTGTTGTACTGACTATTGCAGCGACAGGAAGTGAGATGAGTAATTCTTCTGTTATTACAAAAGAAGACGGCTGGATCAAGAGAGGATACCGCAATGACTATGGAAGACCGCGCTTTGCAATTATGAATCCGGAACTGACCATGACACTGCCGGATTATCAGACAGCATGCGGATGCACAGACATTCTGATGCATACGCTGGAACGCTATTTTACAAATGGTGGAAATATGGAGATCACAGACAGTATTGCAGAGGGTCTGATGCGTACGGTAATTGAGAATGCAAGAATTCTGATCAATGATCCGAAGAACTATGATGCACGTGCGGAAGTAATGTGGGCAGGAAGTCTGTCTCATAACGGGCTGACAGGCTGTGGCGCGGTTGTCGGAGGAGATTTCGCTTCCCATGCACTGGAACATGAGATCGGAGGACTGTTTGACGTGGCACACGGTGCAGGCCTTGCGGCAATCTGGGGTTCCTGGGCAAGATATGTATACAAAGACTGCCTTCCTAGGTTCGAAAAATTCGCAATGAACGTCATGCGGGTAGACCCGGAAGGAACCGCAGACGATGTGGCATTACGTGGAATCGAAGCCATAGAAGACTTCTTCCGTGAACTCAAGATGCCAACTTCTATCCATGAACTTGGCATTGATCCTACAGATGAAGAACTGAAACTGATGGCACATAAATGCAGCATCGGATGCAAGGGAAGCAAAGGATCTGCGAAGGTACTTCATGAGGAAGATATGTACAAGATATATAAAGCGGCACTGTAAGAAGGCTTCCGCGATTTCATCTTCATAGCATGTGAAAACGTAACTGAATAAAAGTATAGCAGTGGTTGCTGTGCATATGCACAGCAACCACTGCTATACTTTTTATTCAGGCCATTATGAAGCAGAAAATCAAACGAAATCAAACCTTCCGAACAACTACTTCCTCCGTCCTGTGAATTCCTTCTTTTAATGTTGCTTCAACATCCTTTACAACCTGCTCCTCACCAACCGGAATCACCAGCCCTACAGCGGTAACAAGTGGAACAAACGCAACCCATATTCCGTGAGCTCCGAGGTATTCTACCGCAAAATATCCAACCAGAACCCCCAGATGGAAGAGAATCAGCGTGTTCGTAAAAAGCAATGCCCGTTTCTTCTGAGCCAGATCATGTATCATATGATATCTGGTCCATGCAAGAAGTGTCTGCTTGTAATTATTCGTTGAAAAGATCGTGGAACTGTTATAACATTCCGGAGTGGTAAAAGCCTGCCACTGGTATGCATTCAGGATGAATACAGGGAACAGTGCGATCAGGGGATTGACCGATGTCGGAATGATCCCTGCGATCCATATGCAGACGGCCTCTACCGCCAGTGCGATATAAGATTTTACAGAGGCAAAATGTTCGCCGATTAAAAATGCGGCAATGATCGCAAGGCCATATAAAATAAAAATAGCCAGACGAAGGAAGGCATCCGTCAGGTTCATTTCCGTAAAGTTTAGGACCATTTCAATCAGATTCATGGTCTGTGCGGCACCAAAATTGCCGCCACGGACTAAGATGGCATAAGCACCGGTCAGTCCGCCGATAAATGCAAGATTGACATGCAGTAATGCACGTTTATGATTATATATCCAATTCATTTTTCTATCACCCGGTGCCTATTATAGGACGGAGAGATGGAAAAATCAAACAAAAGTGTGGAAAAAGAGATTGGATGGAAAATAATACAAATATGGATTGACATTTTACAAAAAATTGAGTATCATAGACTTTAATGAATAAAAGCGTTAAAGCGCGAAAGCTGTTACGCAAAAAATTCATAAAAAAGAATTATGAATGAACACGAAAGGGGAATTTTCCAATGCCGATTACAGATATATTGGAGAAAAACTGCCGCCTGTACGGAGACGACGTTGCGCTGGTAGAGATCAATCCGGAGATGCCGGAGACAAAAAGAACTACATGGAAGGAGTTTGATCTGATCGAACCTTCACGCGCGGCTTATTATAGAAGAGAGATCACATGGAATGTATTTAACGAAAAGGCAAACAGATTTGCCAATCTTCTGATTGAAAGAGGAATCAAAAAAGGAGAAAAAGTGGGGATTCTCCTGATGAACTGTCTGGAATGGTTGCCAATTTATTTCGGAATTCTGAAGACCGGAGCATTGGCTGTACCACTGAACTTCCGTTATTCTGCGGATGAGATCAAATATTGCGTGGAACTTGCGGAGATTGATATTCTGGTGTTCGGACCGGAGTTCATCGGACGAGTAGAAGAGATTGCAGATGAGATCAGCAAAGGACGTCTGTTATATTTTGTAGGAGACGGATGTCCGGGATTTGCCGAGGATTATAATGCACATACGGCGAACTGTTCCAGTCAGTCTCCGAAGATTGATGTCAATGATGACGATGAGGCAGCAATTTATTTCTCATCAGGAACAACAGGATTCCCGAAGGCAATCTTACATAACCATGAATCCCTGATGCATGCAAAGCAAAAGCAGAGCAGAATCATCACGGACAGACGAAGGATGATGTATTCTTATGTATTCCACCGTTATATCATACCGGGGCCAAGATGCACTGGTTCGGAAGTCTTCTGACGGGAGGAAAAGCGGTATTGTTAAAAGGAACAAGTCCGAAGACAATCTTACAGGCAGTATCGGAAGAACACTGTACTATTGTATGGCTGTTGGTTCCGTGGGCACAGGATCTTCTGCTTGCACTGGACAATAAGGAACTGGATATTGCAGATTATGATCTGGACCAGTGGAGACTGATGCATATCGGTGCACAGCCGGTACCACCAAGCCTGATCAAACACTGGAAAGAATACTTCCCGCATCACCAATACGACACGAACTATGGTCTGAGCGAATCCATCGGGCCTGGATGTGTACATCTTGGCGTGGATAATATCGATAAAGTCGGTGCGATCGGTAAAGCCGGATATGGATGGGAAGCTAAGATTATCGATGAACAGGGCGAGACGGTAAAACAGGGCGAGACCGGAGAACTTGCGGTCAAAGGACCAGGCGTCATGACCTGTTACTACAGAGATCCGAAGGCAACAGCAGAAGTTCTGCATGACGGATGGCTGTATACTGGAGATATGGCAATGGAAGATGAAGATGGATTTATCTTTCTGGTTGACCGTAAGAAAGATGTCATCATCAGTGGCGGAGAGAATATTTATCCGGTACAGATTGAAGATTTTCTTCGTACCAATAATAAAATTCTGGATGTGGCAGTTATCGGACTTCCAGATCATAGACTGGGAGAAATTTCAGCAAAGCAATCATTGAACTGAAACCGGGAGTTGAATGTACAGAAGAAGATATTCAGGAATTCTGTAAGAAACTTCCGAGATATAAGAGACCTCGTAAGATCATCTTTGCAGATGTTCCGCGTAATCCTACCGGAAAGATTGAAAAACCAAAGCTTCGTGAAAAATACGGAGCAACACATCTGGTTGCGGCACAGAACCAGGGATAATAAAATATGTAAAAATGTCATCTCTTTTGCAGGAAAAAATCTGCAGAGAGATGGCATTTTTTACGGACGTGTTTATAATAGTGGAGAAATAAATAATAAGAGCAGACTGGAGCTGAATATAGAATGAACACCAATGAGAAAAAAGAGATTACAATCCGGATTGCAAAAAGAAGAGGATGCGGAAGAACTGCTTGCAATCTATGCGCCTTATATAGAATATACAGTGATTACATATGAATATGATGTGCCGACGGTGGAAGAATTCCGAGGACGGATCCGGCATGTATTGGAGAGATATCCATATCTTGTGGCGGAGGTGAATGGAGAAATATGTGGATATGCATATGCAAGTGCTTTTCACGAGAGACCGGCAGGAGGATGGAATGTAGAGACGTCTATCTACGTGGATCAGAATAAAAAAGGAAGGGGTATCGGGACAAAATTATACGACATGCTGGAGAAGATATTAAAGCGGCAGAATGTGTTAAATATGAATGCGTGTATTGCATGTACCGAGCATGAAGATGAATACCTGACGAATGCAAGTATCCATTACCATGAACATTTGGGATATCGTATGGTCGGCTGGTTCACAAATTGTGGATATAAATTCCACAGATGGTACAATCTGGCATGGATGGAAAAAGAGATTGGAGAACACGTGGCAGATCAGCCGCCGGTGATCGCGTTCACGGATATAGTAGAAGATATTTCTTTACAGAACGGAGAACTCCGTTTATAATATGCATGTTAAAATAATTGAAAATACAAGGTTCTCCGAAGCCTTCATGCCTAAGATCCATAAAAATTGTGATGATGGGATGTCGGCCAGGAATGACAGGTCTGTCAGTTCCTCAGGGTAGATAGGGAAACGTATCTGCCTCCCGCGTATTTGGAAAGGAGAGCAAAGACCTTTGTTTACCAAAGCACATAGGAGAAGCTGTCAAAGCATTCGTAAAAATGTCACAGGCAGATTCTCTTATATTTCGCCTGCTCTTTTTTTCGGAAAGAGCAGGTTTTTAATATATGAAAACAGAATCAGATAAGAAAAAATCCGGAATCAGTGCCATAATCCTCTGTGGAGGGAAAAGTACCCGGATGGGGAAGGATAAAGCAGGACTTCTGATTGGAAAGAAGACATTTTTACAACAGATCGAAGAACATGTAAGTGGTGCGGATGAGGTGCTGCTTTCGGTAAAAGACCGGCGGGATTATCCGGAGATAGAGGCAAGACATATCGAAGATCTGGAACAGGACAAAGGACCGTTGATGGGTCTGTGCTCGGCGCTGAAAGAATGCAGCCATGAACGGGTCTGGGTGATATCCTGTGATATGCCGCTGGTTGACTGGAATGTGGCGCAGGAACTGGAAGACTATCTGATGGATGGGATTGATGCAGTGATCCCGGTAGGCAAGACCGGGAAAAAATATGTGCTCTGTGCATGGTACAGGAAATCTGTATGGAAGATATTGGAAGAACAGTTAAAGACCGGGGATTATAAAGTGCAGCATGTACTGGAAAATCTGAGGGTATGTTATGTGGCAGTTCAGGGAATTACAGACGGACCGGGGAAATTTTATAATATAAATACACCAGAAGAATATCGGAAAATAATACCAGAGAAAATAAAAGAAAAAGCACAGCAGACCCCGGTTGTATCGTTTGTGGCCTATTCCGGCACCGGTAAGACGACATTTCTGGAAAAACTGATTCCGAAGCTGAAAGCATATGGGCTTAAGATTGCGATCGTAAAGCATGACGGACACCGGTTTGATATCGATCACGAAGGAAAAGACAGTGACCGCTTTTTACCAAAGCCGGAGCAGACGTGACCGGTCTGATCTCCTCGGAGAAAGCGGTGCTGATGGACAACAGAACAGTTGATCCGGAAGAATTCCTGAAAAAGATAGATGGTGTGGATCTGATTCTGACAGAGGGATTCAAGCACGGACCGTGGCCGAAGATTATGCTGCACCGGAAAGAAAACGGGAAACCGATGCCGTTACGACCGGAAGAATGTCTGGCAGTGATCAGTGATGTGGATGTGGAGGACTGTGAAAATGTGTTCCCGTTGGACGATGTTGGGAAAACGGCGTTTTTTTACTTCAGTATATATAGCAGAATATGCAACATATAGAAAATCTATAGTAGAGTATGAAACGGAATGTGCCTGGATGACAGGTACAAGATGATAGATACATTGATAAGAATTGAAACGAGAAACGATAAAGAAACGAGGCGGAAAAAAGTATGAAACTGATCAGAACAGAAGATGCAGTGGGACATGTGTTATGTCATGATATGACGCAGATCATTCCGGGAGTGATCAAAGATGCGAGATTCCGGAAGGGACATATTGTCACAGAAGAAGATATTCCGGTGCTTCTTTCCATAGGGAAAGAACATCTGTATGTCTGGGAGAAGACAGAAGGCATGCTTCATGAGGATGAAGGTGCGGAACGTCTGCGCAGGATCACGCAGAATGAAAATATGCATCCGTCAGTTGTAAAAAGAAGGCAAAATTGAACTGCTTGCGGATGTCGACGGATTATTCCAGGTGGATGTCGAACGATTATATGATGTGAACAGTGTGGATGAGATCATGATCGCAACCAGACACACGAACACAGCGGTAAAAAAAGGCGACAAGCTCGCAGGAATGCGGGTGATTCCGCTGATCATAGATGAAAAGAGACTGGAAGAAGCAGAAAAAAAGGCGGGTCCGGAACCGTTATTGAAGGTAACACCGTGGAAATTAAAGACGGCAGGTGTGATCACAACCGGAAGTGAAGTCTATAAAGGACTGATCAAAGACCAGTTTACTCCTATAGTGGAAAAGAAGCTGGAGACATTTGGAATCCAGATGACAAAGCATGTATTATGCAATGATGATACGAAAATGATCACGGACGCAATTGCAGAAATGAAGGAAGCGGGAGTGGATCTTATTATCTGTACGGGCGGGATGAGTGTAGATCCGGATGATAAGACACCGGGTGCAATCAAGGCTTCCGGAGCGGAAATCGTCACATATGGGGCACCGACACTGCCGGGTGCGATGTTGTGTCTGGCTTACTTTGAAGACGATACACCAATCGTGGGACTGCCGGGCTGTGTGATGTATGCAAAAGCAACCGTATTCGATCTGATCCTGCCGAAAATGGCAGCAGGGATTAAGATTGAGCGGAGAGATATTATCCGGATGGGACACGGAGGACTCTGTCTTGGTTGTAAAGAGTGCCATTATCCGGTCTGTCCATTCGGAAAGGAGGCGTAAAGGTGGAACCATCGGGAATAAAAAAGAAGAAAAACCGGCAGCAGACTGTCTGGGACAGATTCTGGCAGAGCCGGTATATGCGGCAGTAACCCAGCCGCCGTTTCCAAGGTCAGCGATGGATGGATTTGCACTGAGAAGCCGGGACGTCTGCGGGGCAGATCTTGAGCATCCGGTTACCTTGGAAGTTGCCGGGTGTGTGTATGCGGGACAAAAAGACAGAGCTTATACTGGAACCACATCAGGCAGTCCGGATCATGACCGGAGCAATGATACCGGAAGGAGCAGACTGTGTAGTAAAACAGGAAGATACGGATTATGTAAGAATAGCAGATCCGGATCAGGACAGGAAAACAATCAAAATTTATAATAATGTGGGACCGGGAGAAAATTACTGCCCGAAAGGAGAAGATTTTTCTGCCGGGGAATTGCTGGCAGAAGCCGGACTTTTGGTGGATTCTTATCTGCTGGCGGCAGTTACGTCTGCGGGAGTACGGGACATTACTGTATATAGACGACTTAGGGCTGCAGTGATTACAACCGGTGATGAGCTGCAGAATGCAGATACATCATTAGAACCCGGGAAAATCTATGATGCAAATGGAATCTGGCTGTGTGCGAGATTAAGAGAGATGGGCTGTGAGATACTACAGTATGAAACCGCGGGAGATGACAGGGACAAGATCGCAGACAAGATCAGTGAGGTATTAAAAGAAGCAGATCTGATCCTGACAACCGGAGGGGTATCAGTAGGAGATAAGGATCTCGTTCCGGATGTCATAGAAAGCCTGAACGGCAGGGTACTATTTCACGGGATACGGGTAAAACCCGGAATGCCGACAATGCTTTCGGTAGTAGAGGACATCCCTGTTCTGTCGCTTTCCGGTAATCCATTTGCAGTGGCGGCATTATTTGAATTATTAGTCGGCGGATATCTGGCGGACAGGGCAGAAGAGGTATATATACAGAAGAAAGAGACAAAAGTGCTGAGACAGACATTTGTAAAGACCGGGAAGCCAAAACGGATCGTAAAAGGAAAATGTGATGAGGAAGGCGTGTTCCTTCCGCAGATTCAGAGAAACGGACAGCTTAAGAATGGGATTGGCAGCAATTGTCTGGTGGTATTCCCGGAGGGAGAACGGACCTATCCGGAAGGAGAAAAAGTTCAGGTGATCCGGATATGATAAGGAAGGAGTAATCATGGGAGAATTTACGCATTTCAATGAACAGGGGCATGCAGTGATGGTCGATGTCAGTGAAAAAGCAGACACGATGCGTGAGGCAACGGCAATGGGAAGAATCCGAATGTCGAAGGAATGTTTTGAAAAAGTAAAGACGGGTGGAATGAAAAAGGGGAGATGTCCTGGGAACTGCAAGGATTGCAGGGATCATGGGGGCGAAGAGAACATCAGAGCTGATCCCGTTGTGCCATATCCTGAACCTGAGCAAGGTTACAGTGGAATTTGAATATATAGAGGAAACCTGTGAGATTGAAGCACGGTGTACGACGAAGACGGTCAGGGAAGACCGGTGTAGAGATGGAAGCACTTACCGGAGTTCAGGTGGCACTGCTTACGATTTATGATATGTGTAAGGCGGTCGACAAAGGCATGTGCATGACCGGTATCCGTTTATTGAAAAAACAGGTGGAAAAAGCGGCATATGGGAAGCTGACCGGGAGACGGAGCTATGATTGATGCGGCAGGAAGAGTGATTGATTATATGCGGATCTCCATTACGGACCGCTGTAATTTAAGATGCAGATATTGTATGCCGGACGGAATCACGCAGATATCCATGGCGGAGATCCTGACGTATGAAGAGATCCGGAAAGTGTGCATACTTGCAGCAGAGCTTGGTATTCAGAAGATCAAGATCACAGGCGGGGAACCGCTGGTGCGGAAAGGATGCGCCGATCTGATTGGAATGATAAAAAATATTTCGGGAATCACACAGGTCACGATGACGACGAATGGCGTTCTGTTACAAGACAATCTGGAAGCGTTAAAGAAGGCCGGACTGGACGGGATCAATATCAGTCTGGATACGCTTGATCGTGAAAAATATCAAGAGATTACCGGAACCGACGCCTGTGAAAAACAGTACGGCAGGCAGTAGCGGCCGCCGCAGAAAGTGGGATACGGACAAAGGTGAATACGGTGTTGCAGTCTGACGGTGACAAAACGGAATGGAAGGCATTGATCACACTGGCTGAAAGCCTGCCGGTTGATGTAAGATTTATAGAACTCATGCCGATCGGTTATGGAAAGGAGAATACAGGTGTGTCGAATCTGGAACTTCTGGATGAGATACGGAAGGTATATCCAGATATCCGAAAGGACAGTAAGATACACGGCAATGGACCTGCGGTATATTATCAGATTCCAGGATTCACCGGCGGTATCGGATTTATCAGTGCGATGCACGGTAAGTTCTGTAAGAACTGCAACCGCATCCGGCTGACTTCGACCGGAGACCTGAAGCCGTGTTTGTGTTATGGGGATACCTATCCATTGAAAGATTTACTGCGGAATGGAACAGAGGAAGAGATAAGAAAACAGATAAAACGAGCCATTGAACAGAAACCGGCAGCGCACTGCTTTGAAGAGCCGGGAGCGATTACGGAAGCACATCAGATGGCACAGATTGGAGGATAAAAGACAGGATGAATCAGAAGAAAGGCGTGATCAGAGGAATCTGTATCAGTCCCAGAAGAGGAACTGCCAAGTATCCGGTAGAAACGGCAAAGATCGTGCCGGACTGGGGCATTGAAGAAGATGCACATGGCGGAAAATGGCACAGACAGATCAGTCTTCTTGCACTGGAGAAGATTGAAGCATTCCGGGAAAAGGGAGCGGATGTAGATTTTGGGGCATTTGGAGAAAATCTGATCGTAGAGGGATTTGATTTAAGAAATGTTCCGGTTGATTCCGAAATACGGATCGGAGATGCAGTCAGGCTGAAAGTCACACAGATTGGAAAGGAATGCCACAGCCACTGTGCGATCTATCAGCGGATGGGAGACTGTATTATGCCAAGAGAAGGCATTTTCGCAGAAGTACTGACAGGTGGAATGATCCGTGTGGGTGACTGTGTGGAAGTCGTAATGCCGCAGGAAGACCGCCCATACAGTGTAGCCGTGATCACGCTGAGTGACAAAGCATTTGCCGGAGAACGAGATGACCTAAGCGGTCCGGCAATAGAAAAGATATTAAAAGACAGTGAAGAAAAAGATCATATCAGATTTGACATAAAAGAGACCATTCTTCTGCCGGATGGTGAAGAAGGATTAAAGAAACAGCTGATCCGTCTGGCGGATCAGAGACAGGTTGACCTGATCCTGACAACAGGCGGGACAGGATTTGCCCCAAGAGACATGACGCCGGAGGCCACGAACGCTGTCTGCGACCGGATGGCAAACGGAATTGCAGATGCAATCCGTAATTATTCGATGACGATCACAGACCGTGCAATGTTCAGCCGGGCAGTGTCGGGACTGCGGAAGAAGACACTCATTATCAATCTCCCGGGGAGCCCGAAAGCAGTGACGGAAGCACTGGGGTATATTCTTCCGAAACTTCCTCATGGACTGGATGTCCTGAGAGGAAATGTACAGGAATGTGGCAGAAAATAATCCTATTACAGATACAGTAACTGGTAAATTTATTAGACAAGAGAAAAGGAGAAACGTATTATGAAGAACCAGATGGCAAAAAGGATTGCATCTGTCCTCCTGGCAGGAGTGATGCTAGTTTCACTGGCAGCATGCGGAGAAAATAAAAAAAGACAGAAGAAAAGAAGAAAGATGACAGCAAAAAAGAGCAGCAAGAAAGAGACAGAGATCCAGGTATTCATCGCAGCAAGCCTGAACACGGTTATGACAGAGCTTGCAAAAGAGTACAACGAAGATCATCCGGAAGTGAAGATCACATTTAATGCAGACAGCTCCGGAACATTGCTGACACAGATCGAAGAGGGATATGAGTGTGACCTGTTCTTCTCTGCAGCACAGAAGCAGATGGATCAGCTTGAAGCAGACGGATTGGTAGTAGACGGCACAAGAGCAAATGTCCTGAATAACCAGGTGGTAGTTATCTCCTTAAAAGACAGCGGCACAAAGGTAACAGGTCTTGAGAACTTAAAAGATGCCAAGAGTATCGCACTTGCAGGCGGAAGTGTTCCGGTTGGAAAATATACAAGACAGGCACTGGTAAATCTTGGAACATTAAAGGCTGACGGTGAAGTAGATGCCATTACAACAGATCAAGTATCACAGGCACTTGGTGGAGTGGAAATTAGTGAGGAAGATAACGTAAGTAAAGTACTTACAGCAGTAGCAGAAGGATCCTGTGAAGTTGGAACAACATACTATTCAGATACTTATGGATACGAAGACAAACTGAATATCCTTCAGGTTGTAAGCTATGATCTGACAGGCGATGTTATCTACCCAATCTGTCAGGTACAGAATGACGAAGCAGATAAGACACAGACTGCAGCCGCAAAAGACTTCTACAAATTCGTATTATCTGACAAGACTAAGAAAGTCTTCGATGCATACTATTTCGACACAGACGTAGAAAGATAAGAAGCTTCATAGTATGAAAGAAAATATGCAGGCAGTTGTGGCTGCATGTTTTCTGTTTTTCGAAGTATGTAATAGATGAAACAGGAGGAAGTTACATGGATGCAGTGGTAGAAATACTGAAAGGACTGGATTACAGTCCACTATATGTGTCGTTAAAGACGGGAATTGTTGCAACGATATTCTCATTCTTTCTTGGCCTGTTTGCCGCAAGAAGAGTAATCAAGGCAGGACCGAAAGTGAAAGCAATTGCAGATGGGATCCTGACACTGCCGATGGTACTGCCGCCGACGGCAGCAGGATTCTTCCTGCTTCTTCTGTTCAGCAGAAGACGTCCGTTTGGTATCCTGCTGTACGAACAATTTGGCATCAAAGTTGTACAGACCTGGGCTGGCTGTATCATAGCAGCGACGACCGTGATCGCATTTCCGCTGATGTACAGAAATGCAAGAGCGGCATTCGAACAGATCGATGTGAATCTGATCCATGCGGCAAGAACACTTGGTATGCCGGAATATAAGATCTTCTGGAAGGTTGCAGTCCCATCCGCAGGACCGGGACTGGTAGCGGGTACGATCCTGACATTTGCAAGAGCGCTTGGAGAATATGGTGCAACATCCATGCTTGCGGGCAATATTCCGGGAAAGACGGGAACCATTTCCCAGAGGATCGCAATGGTTATCCAGGACGGCAATTATCTGACGGCGGGCATCTGGGTTGTGATCATTATGCTGGTTGCATTCGTACTGATCGTCCTTATGAATCTGGTGACCGGTCGGAATACGAAGAATATCCGGAGATGGTAGGAGGAACGACAGATGGCGATGGAAGTAAAGATACATAAAAAACTTGGAGAGTACGAGCTGGATGTACACTGGAAATCCACGAAGAAAAGAATCGGAATCCTCGGTGCTTCCGGAAGCGGAAAGAGTCTGACTCTGAAAAGCATTGCGGGAATTGAGCACCCGGACCAGGGGCATATCCAGATCGGCGACCATGTCCTGTATGATTCTGATTCCAGGATCTGCTTAAAACCACAGAAGAGAAATGTCGGATATATGTTCCAGAACTATGCATTGTTCCCAACGATGACCGTGGAGCAGAATGTCGGAGCCGGACTTGCCGGTAACAAAAAAAGAAGCAGGAACAGGTACAGAAGATGATCCGTCATTTCCGTCTGGAGGGACTGGAAAAAAGACTTCCGAGAGAGCTTTCCGGCGGGCAGCAGCAGAGAGTTGCGCTGGCGAGGATCATGGCATACGAACCATCCGTTATTCTTCTCGATGAACCATTTTCGGCACTGGATGTCTTCTTAAAAAGACCGTCTGCAGCAGGAGATGATGGAACTCTTAAGCGATTATGACGGAACGGTGATCCTGGTGTCCCACAGCAGGGATGAGATCTACCGGTTCAGCGAGGAACTTCTGGTCATTGATGACGGGAAACAGATCTGTTACGGTGACACAAAGGCAATCTTTGACCGCCCAGAACAGGTGGAAGCAAAGAAGGCTTACCGGATGTAAGAACATTGTTCAGGTAAAAAAGTTGGATGAACACAGTATCGAGATCCCGGACTGGGGCACAAGGCTTCATCTGGAACAGGAGATCGATGCAGAGATTACACATATCGGGCTTCGTGCACACGAATTCATCCCGGTGTGGGGCGAAAGAGAAGATAACTGCATTCCGGTTAAAGAAAAAGGAAAGGCAGAATTTCCATTTGAATGGAAATATTTCTTAAAAGGTGAGACAGAAGAAAGTGATGATATCTGCTGGTATGTACAGAAAAATCTATGGGACGAACTTACAGAAAAGGGCATTCCGGATTATCTGAAACTGCCGGAAAAAGAGATTCTTTTGCTGAAATAAAAATCATGATATAATGAGCGTTAGCGGACTGGTGTATGCTGGTTCTCTGACACCTATTTTGGGGAGGAAAATAATGTATACAATCGGGACACATATGTCCATTGCGGGAGGAATTGCGAAGACTGCGGAAAATGTAGTAAAGATGAATGCCAATACGATGCAGATATTCAGCAGAAACCCGCGTGGATCCAGTTATAAAACTTATGCACAAGAAGAAGTAGAGAAATTCCAGCAGATCCGTAAAAAGCCATGCATTCGGTCCGGTTCTTGCACATGCGCCGTATACGATGAATCTGGCGAGTGCGACGGAAAAGACATATGAATTTGCCTGTACGGTGATCCGGGAAGATATCAGACGTATGGACGAACTGAAGATTGAAAACCTGGTATTCCATCCGGGCAGTCATACCGGGATCGGAGAAGAAGCCGGGATTGCCAATATTATCCGTGGACTTGATCAGGCGATTACAGGAACGGAGAATATTAAGGTTCTGTTGGAAACAATGAGTGGAAAAGGGACAGAGATCGGATACCGTTTTGAACAGTTAAAGCAGATCCGAGACGGCGTACAGCACCCGGAGCGGATTGGAATCTGCCTGGATACTTGTCACGTGTTCGCGGCGGGATATGATATTGTCCATGATCTGGACGGGGTACTGGATGAATTTGACCGGATATTGGGACTTGAATTATTAAGAACGATTCATCTGAATGATAGTCTGATGCCTTTCGGTTCCAGGAAGGACCGGCATGCAGTGATAGGAGAAGGTGAGATTGGGCTGGAGGCACTTCTGAATGTGCTTTGCGCCATCCGAAGCTTAAAGATCTGCCATTCTACCTGGAGACGCCGCTTGATGATGCCGGGCACAAAGAAGAGATTGCCAGATTGAAAGAATATCTGGATGAGGAATAAGGAGCGGAGCAGTTGAAAAAGTTAGAATATATAGCAAGAATCCATACCGACTTTCCAACGAAATTTGGAATTCCAAGGCAGTCGGGACTTGTAAGTACAAAAGGAACAATTGTATTCGAGCCAGAATACCGCAAAGAAGAGGCACTAAAAGGACTGGAAGAATATTCGCATCTGTGGCTGATCTGGGAATTTTCAGAGGTGGTCAGGGAGAACTGGAGTCCGACGGTACGTCCGCCGAGACTTGGCGGGAATAAGCGGTGCGGTGTATTCGCAACCAGGTCGCCGTTCCGGCCGAATCCGATCGGATTGTCCTGTGTCAGGCTGCTTGGGATCGAGAAACGTCCGGAAAAAGGTATGGTTGTTGAAGTCGAAGGAGCAGATTTGATGGATGGAACGCCGATACTGGATATCAAAGCCATATCTGCCGTATGTGGACTGTATGCCGGATGCCAGAGGCGGATTCGCCGACCGGGTGAAGGGTTATGCGCTGGAGGTAGAGATACCGGAGAAACTTCTGTTAAAACTTCCAAATGAACAGCAAGGGATGCGTGCGGGAAATCCTCGCAGAAGATCCGAGACCGTCTTATCAGAATGATCCGGACAGAGTATATGGAATGGAGTATGCCGGGTATGAGATTAAGTTCCGGGTAAAAGACTACAGGCTGACGGTCTGTGAAATTGAGCGGGTCGCCGCGGACAGAATAATAAAATGATAATGATCAGGAGGATACAAAGGTGAAGTATTATCTTGCGCCATTAGAAGGAATTACAACTTATATATACAGGAGAGCATATCATACACATTACCGTCCGATGGAGAAATATTTCACTCCTTTTCTGGTTCCGCATACCAAAAAGGATTTTAATACGAGAGAAGAATGATATTCTGCCGGCACACAATCCGGGGATGAACCTGGTTCCGCAGATCCTGACAAATGACGCAAAGGGATTTCTGGATACGGTAGAAAAGTTAAAAGGGTATGGATATGATGAGGTGAACCTGAATCTTGGCTGTCCGTCCAAGACGGTAGTATCGAAAGGACGCGGCTCGGGATTTCTGATCCACACAGAAGAACTGAACCGGTTTCTGGATGAGATTTATGCAAAAGCAGATGTGAAGATATCCATAAAGACAAGAATCGGAAAATTTGATGCAGATGAGTGGGGAGAACTTTTTGAGGATTTATAACCAGTATCCGTTGGAAGAGCTGATCGTACATCCGAGAGTACAGCAGCAGTTTTATAAAGGACATCCGGATCTGGATGCATTTGCGGATGCAGTGAAGGAATGTAATCACACGTTGTGTTATAACGGTGATATTTTTACAACAGAGGATATGGAAAAATTAAAGAAGCGTTTTCCAGAGGCCTCCTGTATCATGCTGGGGCGCGGAATTTTGAGAAATCCGGAACTGATTGAAATCATGGAATCCGGAGAAAAAAAAGATCGATGCGAAGAAATTAAGAGCGTTCCATGATCAGATCTATCAGGATTACCAGGAGGTAAGCTGTGGGGATAAGAATGTGCTGTTCAAGATGAAAGAACTCTGGTGTTATCTTGGGACATTGTTCCCGGATAAGGAAAAACAGCTGAAAAAGATCCGGAAAGCAGAGAAACTGGATCGCTATGAAGCAGTTGTAGAAGAACTTTTAAGTCACAATTATATTGACTTAAAGTAAATAGATGCTGAAATAAAAGAGATTGCAGACAAAATCAGGAATAAAGTTCTGCAGTCTCTTTACTTTAAAAAAAATATGCAATATAATAGATAAAAATTCTATATACAGGAATTTTGCAAAAGGGAGGACATGAATTGGATCGTTTGAATGAATTGATCGCAGAGAATCTGAAAGATATCCGAAAAGGAAAAGGACTGAGTCTGGAACAGGTGTCATCCCTTACCACAATCAGCAAAAAGTATGTTAAGTCAGCTGGAAAGAGGAGAAGTGAATCCTACGATATCGACGGTGTATAAGCTGGCACTGGGATTGAAAGTACCGGTAACGGCATTTACCGCAGATAAACCGCAGCCGTTTTTCGGAACTGGCAAGAAAGAAGTAGATCCTTTGGCGGGTGATGATGGAAGATATCGTCTTTATCCGATTTTCAGCTTCCGGGAAGGACAGGATTTTGAGATATTGACCTGGAATTTGACGAGGGAGGCATGATGCAGGCGAACCGCCAGATGAATGGTACGAGAGAATTCATTACCGTGTATTCCGGAGAATTGACACTGATCTTTAAAGATCATGAATATGTGCTGAAAGCCGGAGATGCGGCTTCGTATAATGCTTTTGATGATTATGTGTATAAAAAATACAGGAAAGGGAATGGTGACTGCCAATATTGTAGTACACTATTCGAATTAGAAAGGAGTAACAGCATGGAAGACCAGAAACAGCGAGTATATGATGCGTTAAACAAGATGGGAATTAAGTACGAGGTGGTAGAACACGAGCCCGTGCATACAATGGAGGATATGGACCGGCTGGGACTCCCGGAAAAAGGAACATTGTGTAAGAACTTATTCTTAAGAGATTCAAAGGGAAAGAGACATTTCCTGATCACAGCTGATGAGAAGACAAAGGTAGATCTGAAGGCACTGGGAAGACAGCTTGGGGCAGGAACATTAAGCTTTGCTTCCGAAGAACGTCTGGAAAAATATCTTGGTGTAAAACAGGGAAGCGTTACACCTTTTGCCCTGATGAACGATACGGAACATGCGGTGGAATTCTTTATCGATAAAAACTTAAGCAGATGTAAAAGTATGGGAATTCATCCACTGGAAAATACAGCAACAGTATTCATATCCTTTAAGGATCTGGATAAATTCTTATGGAATCTGGATGTTGATGTAGTTAAGATTAAATTGTAAAAAGTTTATAGTTTTTTATTGCATGTTTCCTCACGCAGAAGTAGAATAGAACAGTATATGATACGAAGCAACAGATGAAAGTGAGGATAATTATGGAAGAATGGCAGAACGGACACGACCAGCCAGGATACCATTATCACCAGGAGCAGGATAAAAAGCGAAAGCCAATTGAGACACCGGGAAAGCGTTTCTGGAAGATGTGGGGTCCACTCCTGATCAAATGGGGAATTGGAATCGGTGTAGGCATGGTAGTCATGGCGGCCATGATGGTGGCATATATGAAGACGCATTATCAGACGCAGGCGGCATTAGAAGCATTGATGTCTGATCAGAATAAGCTGATGGGCTTTTATGAGAAGATGTTGAATAAATATATTGATTATACAACATGGGTGGAAGGTCTGTCAGCGCTTGTTACGATTCCTGTGATGGCAATTTTGTATCACGGTGACAGAAAGAAAGAGAAAAAAGCAGGTATCATACCGGATAAAAAAGCACCTTTGTGGAAATATCCGGCGGCGCTTATTATGGCACTTGCCATGAGCCTGGGACTGAATAACCTGATCATCATCGGGAATCTGTCTGCGGTAGATGCAAGCTACAAGACAACGATGAATGCCATGTATTCGGCGCCGCTTGCTATACAGATCTTATGTCTGGCAGTACTGGTTCCGATTTGTGAAGAATATGTATTCAGAGGACTGTTCTTCAGAAGAATGGAAAAGGAAAGTTCGTTTGTATATGCGATGGTTTATTCATCAGTTGTATTTGGTGTATTACATGTGAATCTGGTACAGATGCTTTATGGATTTTTACTGGGACTGATGTTGGCATATGTATATGAAAAAAATACGGTTCGCTGAAGGCACCGGCAGCAGCACATATGGCGATGAACCTGTTGTCTGTACTGGCTACCAGATACGGACTCTATAACTGGATGTTGAAAGATAACATGCGGATCGGTGTGATCACGGTTGTATGTGCAATGATCGCATCAACAATGTTTGTTCTGACCCAGCGGATTGAAGAAAAACCGGAGCTAAAGACTGAAAATGAAAATCTGACAATGTAAATTGTCAGATTTTTTTTGCAAAACATAAAGAAGACTAATAATCTGACAATTTAGGAAAATTTTCCTCTTTACAATAGTAAAACCTTGTGATATAGTAGGAAAAAACAAAAAGAAAGGA
>VOFI01003184.1_pt1 | contig 21434 bp, 36 predicted proteins | sample 5384131 | NCBI WGS metagenome assembly VOFI01 (sample SAMN12384728, study PRJNA508395) | human gut metagenome | isolation source: healthy gut H | host: Homo sapiens | reverse complement strand
AAAAGTCTAAAACAGTGCAGAAACACTAAACTATTGAAAGAAATGTACGATATATAATATAAGAAAGCAGCATAAGTGGGCGGAGCCGGCTTAGCAGGAACAATCAAAACGCAGCAAAACCACGGAGGGATGGATATGAGTACAATTAACAGTGTAACAGCAGCGGCGTATACAACAACAGCTTATGAGAGCAAAGCAGCTGCAAAAAAGAGAATACAGAGGCAACGACAGAAAAATCCTATGGCAAAGATGTAGGAGTAGTCTATGAGAAAAGTTCAAAGACCGTAGAAAATGCGAGGAACTTATAAAAGACAAGCGGAAAGACAAATACCGCACTGATCGAAAAGATGAAAGCAGATACAGCAAACAGAACCAACCAGCTTCGCAGCATGGTAGAGCAGATGATGACGAAGCGGGGCAAGAAGATCGGACAGGCAGACGATATCTGGTCATTCTTAGCAAGCGGTAAATATAATGTATCTCCTGAGGTAAGAGCCCAGGCACAAAAAGATATTGCAGACGATGGTTACTGGGGCGTAGAGCAGACATCTGACCGTATCGTGGAATTTGCAAAAGCATTATCCGGCGGTGATTCAGAAAAAGCAGACGAAATGATCGCAGCATTCAAAAAAGGTTTTGATCAGGCAACCAAAGCATGGGGCAAATCCTTACCGGATATCTCCGGCAGAACCTATGATGCTGTTATGAAAAAATTCGATGCATGGAAAAAACGGTACAGAGACAGCTAAGACAGAAACAGAAGAATAATGATCAAAATTTATCATCAAAGACATCCTAACAGGGAGGTCAGATGACAGGAAAGCGGAGTAATCTCTTACGGAAAAGGCGAAGGGATTCTCCGCTTTTTTTACTCTACAGATTAGGGTGTCAAAAAGGCGGTTTCAGGTTTTTGTATTGACAATTGCACAAAACCGAGTCTGTTTTGTGCAAGTTGCAAACTACTAAGTTGTGAGCCGCCTTTGACACCCGGATCTCGGCAGGAATTGTCACTTGACATTTTTAAAATCTCACGTTAGAGTATATTGTATACAAAGTGCAGGGAGAAAAACATGGATGAGTTAAATTTAAAAGCATTGGCAAAAATTAATATTGGACTTGACGTATTGAGAAAGCGTGAGGACGGATATCACGAGGTTCGCATGATCATGCAGACGATCCACTTATTTGACCGTCTTCATATCAAAAGACAAAAGAGCCGGGGATTCAGATTTCCTCGAATCTGTATTACCTTCCGGTCAATGAGAATAATTTAATTCATAAGGCGGCAGCTCTTTTGATGGATGAGTTTTCGATCAAAGGGGTGTAGAGTTCCGTTTAGAGAAGCATATTCCGGTTGCGGCGCAGGCATGGCGTGCGGCAGTACCGATGCTGCAGCAGCATTATATGGAATGAACCAGATGTTTGATTTAGGACTTAATATGGAGCAGTTAAAAGAACGTGGTGTAAAGATCGGAGCAGACGTGCCATATTGTCTGATGCGTGGAACCGCTTTAGCAGAGGGAATCGGAGAGAAGTTAACAGCACTTCCGCCGATGCCAAAATGTCCGGTTTTAGTAGCGAAGCCATCGGTTGCGGTTTCTACAAAATTCGTATATGAGAATCTGCATTTAGAGAATGATCCGCCACATCCTGACATTGACCGTTTATTAGAAGATATTCGTAAGAAGGATTTACAGAGCACGGCGCAGGGATATGGGAAATATCTTAGAGACAGTAACCGTTGCACATTATCCTGAGATTGCCAGTTTAAAAGAGATCATGAAAGAGCATGGGGCACTCAACGCACTGATGAGTGGCAGCGGTCCGACGGTATTTGGACTGTTTGAAGATGAAAAAAACAGCGAAGAGAGCGTATCGTGCGGTAAAGAGAGCGGGCTGGCAAAAGCAGCTCTATCTGACAACGATTTATAATAACAGAAAGTAGGGGATTTATGAAAATTAAATGTGGATGCATATCTGCCACTGCGTGATGTAGTATTTCATACACTGCGGGAGGCAATCCTGAAAGGAGAGTTAAAACCGGGGGAGCGTTTGATGGAATTGCAGCTTGCATCTAAATTAGAGTGTCGAGAACACCGATCCGTGAAGCAATCCGAATGTTAGAGCAGGAAGGGTTGGCAGTGACGATCCCGCGCAGAGGTGGGAAGTAGCACGGATGACCGAAAAAAGACATGAAAGATGTTTTTGCAGATCCGTGAGGTCTTAGATGAATTAGCAGTCCGGCTTGCCTGTGATAATATCACAAAAGAAGAGATCAAAGAATTAGAAAGCAGATGCTGCAGTTTGAAAACAGCACCAAGCGGGGGATATCAAAAAATCGCGGAAGCCGACGTGGCGTTTCACGATACGATTTACCATGCGGCAGGCAATGCAAAGTTAGTAACGATGTTAGATAATATGCGTGAGCAGATTTACCGGTATCGTGTGGAATATCTAAAAGATGAAAATGCATATCCGACATTGATACAGGAGCATCGAAAGATACTGGAGTTATTAGACAAACACGAAAAAGAAAAAGTCATCGAAGTCATGAAAGTGCATGTGGAAAAACAGGCAAAAAGTAGTGAAACAGATCATCCGCGATCAGGAGTGATCTTAAAATCAGATAAGAATCGTCCGTTATGGTATAAAATGGCTGGAATATGAAGATATTAAAAGAGATAAGTGCAGCTTATCTCTTTTTTGCTTTATAGGAAACACCGTTATAGGATTCGGAGGAATTACCATGAACATGGATGAACGGAATAAAAAATACCGTCCTGATGAAGAGAAGCATCCGGTAACCGGAAATCTGCAAAAGGACAGTGCGGTGCTGTTTGATCTCTTTGAAGGATGCAGTGATCTAAAATATAATGAGATCCATTTAGGAACGGAGCATAATATTTCCTGTATCGTAGCCTTTATCGAAACAACGGTGGAAAAATGCTGTTAGATGAGACCGTACTTGGAAAAATGCTCACTATGTTATGCACGATGAAAAAAAAGAGGAGGTCTATACCTCTTTGGAACAGAACAGCTTTGGCGTGTCCGACATGGCATATTTTGAGACAATAGAGGATGCCATCAATGGGATGTTATCCGGTGCCGCATTGCTTTTGATCGATGGATTTGCACGGGCGATAAAGGTTTCGGATAAAGGTTATCCGGGAATAGGAGTGTCAGAGACCGATTCGGAAAAAAGTTGCCCGTGGTTCGAACGAAGGTTTTGCGAATTCCATAAAAACAAATACTGCACTGATCCGAAAAAGGATCCGTTCGCCACAGCTAAAAGTCAAGGAGAAAAAAGCGGGAGTCAGAAGCAATACGAATATCAGTCTGCTCTACATGGAGGGGATCGCACCGGACATTGTGTTAGCAGAGATTGAAAAGCGGTTAGAGGGATTTGAGATTGACGGCGTGATGGACAGCGGAGTGATCGAACAGCTTTCAGAGGAACGGTGGCTGTCGCCGTTTCCACAGTTCCAGACAACCTTGCGGCCGGATCGTGCGGCGATGTGTCTGTTAGAAGGAAGAGTGATCCCGCTCTGTGACAATTCTCCGGTGGCATTGATCCTGCCTACGGATTACAACTCATTTATTCAGACCAGTGATGACTATTACAACCGGTTTGAAATTGCCTCTTTAGGACGGATCATCCGTTATCTGGCATCTTTTTTGCAATGACACTGCCGGGACTGTATCTGGCGGTGACCAATTTCCATACGCAGATCTTGCCGACTACGTTGATCTTATCCTTTGCGGCGGCAAGACAGGGCGTACCGTTTCCTTCCGTGGTAGAAGTGATCCTGATGGAACTGTCTTTTGAGCTGTTGCGGGGAGGCGGGCATCCGTCTGCCGGGAGCAATGGGAAATACGATCGGGATCGTAGGTGGATTGATCATCGGACAGGCAGCAGTGGAAGCGAATATTGTAAGCCCGGTCGTGGTGATCGTCATTGCCTTTACGGCACTCTGTTCCTTTGCAATACCAAACGAGGAATTTGCCGCAGCCTTCCGTATTCTCAAATTCTTTTTATCGGAATGTGTGCGTGGTTAGGCTTCTTTGGATTTTTGATAGCACTTCTTGCTATATTTTTACATTTGGCAAGTCTGAAAAGTTTTGGTATTCCGTATCTGATGCCATTTGCGGGGAGCAGATCTGACTAATTATCAGGATGAGCGGGATTCCCCGCTTCGGGTGCCGCTATTTTATCTGAAGAAAAGACCGATTTTTGCGAGCAGACGGAATAAGACGCGTCTGCGCTGGAAGGAGTAAGATGTTTGCAGACAATGGAAAAATATCATTACGTCAGATAAAGCGGCTGCTCATTTTTAATATCTTTGGCATGGCATCCCTGCTGCTGCCGGATATCCTTGCGGAAGGAGTGGGGTGGACGGAGCAGTTGCGATCCTGTGTGGCATATTTTGCACGTTTTTACTGCTGTGGCTTCTGGGCGGTAATTTTAAGCAGATGCGGGGAGATTATTTTTCCTATTTAAAAGAAGCATTTGGGGAAAAAGGAACGGAATTTTGTGAAATCTTTTATTTCTTTTACAGTATCAGTATCGCGGGTTTTGCAGCATATACGATCTGCCATCTGATCTTAAAAAATCTGTTGCAGCAGGAATCCTTTGAGGTCATTTTGCTCCCCGCCCTTTTACTGGGAGCATATGGGATTTACGGAGGGATTGAAAGCCGCGGAAGAGTCTATGAGATCATATACTGGACGCTGGCGGTCCCGCTGCTGATCATGCTGGCATTTTCTGTAGGAAGTGTGGATACGGATAAGTGGATGCCGTTTTTGTATGACAGTGGAATGGATTTTTTAGGCAGTACCTATCTGGTATTTGGAATCTTTTCCTGGATCATTTTTTTGCTGTTTTTAAGACCTCACTGTGCAGAACCGGAAAAATTGGGAAATACGGCGGCAAGGGCAGTCCTGGTGACCGGTGGACTGCTTTTTCATCTATCTGCTTCTGATGGGGATTTTTGGAACAAAGGCACTGGCAGGGAACGCAGTTCTCAGTTGTGGCACTTATGAGCATGGTAGAATTGCCGGGTGGATTTTTAGAGCGGTTAGACGTATTGATGGTGGGGATATGGTTCTTTGCACTGTATGCTTTGATGGATCATATGATCTTTCACAGTGTGAATATTTTTATGCATACATTTTTCTTTAAAAAATAAAAAAATATCCGTCCATTCTGATCTTAATTCTGGTCTATGCCATTGCAAGAGGATGTTGGGAGTCCCTGTTCTTTTTACAGCTTTTAAAACAGTTGTTTTATCTGGCAGCAGTCCCAATTTCTATTGGGATTTCGATTCTGGCATACATTCTGGTAAAGCGCAAAAGGAGGAAAGAGCATGTATAAAAAAAGAAAAATGTTTTTCATGCTTATGGTCTTATCCCCGCTGCTTTGCGGCTGTGGCGACCATGAACTGGAGAACCGCAGTTTTCCGTTAGCGGTCGGTTTAGAAAGTGAGAAACAGGGATGCCGCGTGGTCTTTAACTTTCCGGTGCTTTCGGAGGTTGCAAATGAAAATGCCGACGGCAGTTATACGGCAGTGGCTTCTAAAAGGGCGGGGATTTTTTTACTATACAGAAAAATTACGAAAAAACAGCTCTAAGAGTATCGACTTTTCTCATAACAAAGCACTGATCTTAAGTGAAGAATTTTTAAAGGACGAAGAAAAACTGCAGAAGTTCTTAGAATATGCAAAGACGCGAGGAACTGATGGCAAGGAACACTTATCTGTTTGCAACTGACCTGAAAATGGAACATTTATTTGGACTGGATCAGAACTTAGAAAAACCGTTGGGAACTTATTTAGAGGAGCTTTTAGAGAGTGATGAGGACTATAAGGATAAGCGGATCATGACACTTGGACGGCTCTATGACGAGCGGCAGAATCAGATGGAAACACTGTATATTCCGGTTTTGGGAGAAAAAGATAAAGAGCCGGAGGTGACAGGATTTTATGTGTTAAGAAATGGAAAAGCAAAAGAGAGAGTGTCATCGGAACTTGCCATGGAAAGTATGATGTTACAGGGAAAACTCAAAGGATTTTCCTATCAGGATGCAGCAGGCTGTGAGTGGAGGATCACAAAGATCCATCCGTCTTATGAGTTTGAAAAAAATATAGAGCATCCGATCATAAAGATACATCTTGCCTGTACGGCTTCTTTGGAAAATGCAACCTTAACAGACTGGAAGCATGAAGAGACATTAGAACGAACGTTAGAAGAGGAATTGCAGAACCGGTTAAATACGGATGCAAAAGCGGCATTGGAAAAAGGGATTGACATCAGCAACAGTTATAAAAAAACTTGGAAATTCCTATCGGAAAGGCTATGTCTATTATGAAGAACGAAGAGAGGAATATGAGAAAAATCTTCAGATCAAAGTGGAGACAGAGGTATCGGTGGTAAATTTAAAATAAAACAGGTTTAGGATTTCTTTTTTTCGGGAAAGATGTATCTGACAAACAGATCCGGGGTCAAAAGACAGTGATCGGACAGGATCCCTGTGATAAGAGTCAGAAAAAGAAGGAATAATAATGAATAAAAACTGGAAAAAAGGAATCTTTTTCTGCTATTATTTTTAGCAGTGATGCCGATGATACATATGTATAGAGAACAGAGAATGCAAAAGGAGATCGCAGAGAAAATTTTGCGTTTTCATGTGATCGCTAACAGTGACAGTAGAGAAGATCAGGAATTGAAATTAAAAGTCCGTGATGCAGTCGGGCTTTATATGAAAAGATCAGATGAAAGAAGTCACGAACCGAAAAGAAGCAGAAGAGACAGCGAATGCCAATTTAAAAAAGATAGAAAAAGTGGCTGAAGATGTCATAGCCAAAGAAGGAAGATCATATACTGTAAATGCTTTTATCGGACCGGTGGATTTTCCGGTCAAAACCTATGGAGCATATTCTTTCCCGGCAGGAACTTATGAAGCGGTCGAAGTGGTTATCGGAGAAGGAGCCGGAAAAAACTGGTGGTGTGTGATGTATCCGAATATGTGCTTTCAGGGGAGCATGTATGAGGTGATCGATGAAAGCCAGAAACATCTTTGCAGGAAGTGTTGACACAGGAAGAATATGACTCTATTATAGAGGACAGCGACTATAAGATACAGTTTAAATATTTGTCATTTCTCAATCATTATCTGTAATGTTTATGTTTGCTGACTTGAATATTTTATGGAAAACAGTTAAAATGAAAAGAGTAGAAAGATTTTGAGAGGAATAGAACATGACGGAACATTGTGACTTGAACCATGCTCCGATTGGCGTGTTTGATTCCGGTGTCGGCGGTCTGACGGTGGCACGGGAGATCATGCGTCAGATACCGGATGAGAGAATTGTATATTTAGGAGATACAGCACGCGTACCGTATGGAAGTAAGTCACCGAATACCATTATCCGATATTCCAGACAGATCATCCGTTTTTACGGACAAAAAATGTCAAGGCAATTGTAGTTGCCTGCAATACGGCGAGTGCGTTTGCATTAGAGACGATCAAACCGGAGTTAGACATTCCGATTATCGGTGTTGTAAAGCCGGGGGCTAAAGTTGCGGCGCAGACAACACAAAATGGAAAGATCGGAGTCATCGGAACAGAGGGTACGATCCGCAGTGAGATTTATACAAAAACCATACATAGAGAAAATAAGGATGCACAGGTTATGGGCGGGGCATGCCCTTTTATTTGTTCCTTTAGTAGAAGAGGGATGGATCAAAGACCCGGTAACCGTTGCCGTGGCAGAACGTTATCTGCAGCCGTTTAAGGAGTCAGATATTGATACACTGATCCTAGGTTGTACCCATTATCCGCTGCTGCGTTCAACCGTAAGGGAGATCATGGGAGAAGGCGTGAATCTGGTCAATCCGGCTTATGAGACAGCCGTGGAATTACGACGGCTTTATCCGAGCAGGGAATTGCAAATGATGGAAAAACAAAGGATGGGGAGGAAAAATACCAGTTCTATGTCAGCGATGCGGCAGAGAAGTTTATGCAGTTTGCCAATTCTATTCTGCCATATGACATTGAGCAGACACAGCTCATTCCGATAGAGGAGTATTGATATGACAAAAGACGTAATTGTAACCATCAGCGGATTACAGTTCGCACAGGAGACAGAAACAGAGCCGGTCGAGATCGTAACAGCCGGAAGTTATTATAAGAAAAACGGAAAGCACTATATCATCTATGATGAAGTCATGGAGGGATTTGAGGGAAGCACGAAAAATATCATCAAGCTGACCGAGGATTCTTTGGATGTCACGAAAAAAGGTGTGACGAATGTCCATATGGTGTTTGAAGAAAATAAGAAAAAATATTACCTATTACAATACGCCGTTTGGAAACCTGTTTATCGGCATAGATGCAGAAAAAATACAGGTAGAAGAGTCAGAAGAGAATATTAATGTAAACGTGGCATACGCGCTAGAAGCCAATTATGAGCATTTAGCAGATTGCCGGATACAGATGAATATTAAATCGAAAGATGCAAGGGATTTTAAACTACAGGCATAGGAGGAACAGATATGAAAGTACGCAAAGCGATTATACCGGCAGCAGGATTAGGAACACGTTTTTGCCGGCAACCAAGGCACAGCCGAAAGAGATGCTTCCCATCGTGGATAAGCCGACCATCCAGTATATTATTGAAGAGGCAGTAGCATCCGGTATTGAAGATATTATCATTATCTCAGGAAGAGGCAAGCAGACCATTGAGAACCATTTTGACCGCTCTATCGAGTTAGAGATGGAATTAGAAAAGACCGGAAAGACAGACTATTTAAAAAATGGTACGCGAGATCGCAGATATGGCAAATGTGCATTATATCCGCCAGAAACAGCCAAGAGGACTTGGACATGCCGTATTAGTAGCAAAACAGTTTATTGGAGATGAACCGTTTGCCGTATTACTCGGCGATGATATCGTAGTATCGAAAACACCATGCTTAGGTCAGATGATCGAGCAGTTTGAGGAATGTCAGTCGAGTATTTTAGGCGTTCAGACGGTACCGGAAGAAGTTGTAAATAAATATGGAATTATTGATGGAGAGCGGGTTTCAGATCGTATGTACCGCGTACATGATATGGTAGAAAAACCGGACCCTGAACATGCACCTTCCCATGTTGCCGTATTAGGACGTTATATCATCACACCGGAGATCTTCCCATTATTAGAGACACAGGGAAAGCAGGGAAAAAGGTGGCGAGATCCAGCTTACCGATGCATTAAAACGTCTTGCAAAACAGCAGGAAGTCTATGCATATGACTTCAAGGGACACCGCTATGATGTGGGCAGCAAGATTGGATTCTTACAGGCAAATATTGAATTTGCACTTCGCAATCCGGAAGTTTCCGGAGAGTTGAAAGAATATTTAGACCAGCTTCATGGAAATATGGATGCAATGTTAGATTACGAGTAAAGAGAAACAGATAAAAAAGGAGCTACCACACTGCTGATTTCAATCAGCTGGTGTGGTAGCTCCTTTTTAGCATGTCCTATTTTTTGAAGAATTTCTTTTTCTTCTTCTCATCTTTATTTTCGATTGGACCGCGGAGTCCTTTTACCTCAGTAATATAAAGACCACTGACCACTGCTTTGACTTCTTTTTCACAGGAATACTGTCATAGATAGAAGCATCACAGATCAATGTCATAACTTTTGGACCAATTTTTGCCTTTACGATAGGCAGTTTGGAACGACGAAGCATTTTGGAGACTGTTCAATGACAACTGCCGGAAGACCGGAATCCTTCAATCTCATCTTTTTCTTGTCTATGATCAACATTGATACTGTCTGTGCAGTAGCGGCTAACTGTTCATTCTGCTCTTCCTGTCTCTTTCTGTGCTTTCTTTCCTACGAAATACAGTGCGATGACGGCAGCTAACATAGCCACGGCGATAACAATTAGTACAACTGTTAATGGGCTCACGATATAGACCTCCTTATCATCAGACTTGATTTTCATTGTATCATTGATTTATAGAAAAAAGCAATATGTGAAATCTTTATTAATTTATCGGAAAGAATCTTTTCAATCCCCACAAAGTGTGGTATCGTAAATACTTGTGAAGTTCTAAAATATCGTAAGGAAAGGTAGAGACTATGAGAAAAAAAAAAATGATAGCACTTTTTCTGTGCATTTCTACAGAGGCGGCTTTATCCGGATGTGGTAGCAGCAAAAAGCAGTACAAGTACAGGAAATGTGGACAGCGCAGAAAAACTGGTAAAACTTTGGGGATTATAAGAATATTGAAGTGGAAGTAGATAAGAGCTATGAAATCTCTGATAACAGTGTACAGGAGACCATTGAGAATTATTTTTAACTGCCCCGATCTATACGGAAAATAAGGAAAAAGACACCGTTGCAGATGGTGATGTTGCAAATATTGATTATGAAGGAACCAAAGACGGAGAGGCTTTTGACGGCGGTTCCGCAAAAGGTTACAATTTAAAGATCGGTTCCGGTACATTTATTGACGGATTTGAGTCCGGTCTGATCGGTAAAAAAGTCGGTGAAACCGTAGATCTGAACCTGACATTCCCGGAAGATTACGGCAGTGAGGACTTAGCAGAAAAGATGTTGTCTTTAAAGTAACGATCAACTCCATTCAGGATGAGAGTTATCCGACTTATGATACATTGACTGATGAATATGTCAAAGACAATTACAACGATTATTACGGAGTATCTACAGTTGAAGAGTTAAAGAAATATGTATCCGATTCTTTAGAGAACAATAACAATTCAGCAGTAGGAGATGCTTTAACGGATAAGTTAAAAGAGATCAGTAAGATCAGTGATATTCCGGATTCTCTGACCAAAGAGCGTACCAAAGAATTAAAGAGCTATTATAAAGGAATGGCAAAATATCAGGATCAGGAATTTGCAGATTTCTTACAGAACACCTATGGAATGTCAGAGGATGATTTTAACAAGCAGATCAAAGAACTGATGCCGGACTATATCAAGAGCGATTTAGTATGGGAAGCAGTTGCTGCAAAAGAAGGGATCAAAGCCAGCGGTGAGGATTATGACAAATTCGTAGATAAGATGATGGGCACCCTGAAATTTGATAAAAAGGATGATCTGTTTGACGTCTATCCGGAAACTATGGTAAAACGTATGTATATTGAGCAGGAAGCCAAAGATAAATTGATCAAACAGGCAAAAGTAAAATATGTAGAGACTACTTCCGAGGACACTACAGAACAGACACAGTCTGATGGAAGTGAAGATACAGGTAATACAGACAATACTTCTGAAAATGCAGAGGTAAAGGATACCATTGATACAACGACAGGAAAGTAAGAAATAGAACAGAGGGATTAGAGATGGAATTGGTAAATATACGCGAATTATATCGAAACCAGGAAGAATATCTGGATAAGACAGTGACGATCGGCGGCTGGGTGCGAAGCATCCGAAGTTCTAAGAATTTTGGGTTTATTGTTGTAAATGACGGAACTTTTTTTTGAACCATTACAGATTGTATATGCAGATGGCTTAGAAAATTTTGCAGAGGTAGAAAAATTAAATGTCGGTGCGGCAATCATCGTTACCGGAAAATTAGTAGCAACCCCACAGGCAAAACAGCCATTTGAGATCCAGGCAGAGGAGGTTGCCATTGAAGGTCAGTCTTCACCGGATTACCCACTGCAGAAAAAACGCCACAGTTTTGAGTATTTAAGAACAATTTCTCATCTGCGAGCAAGAACCAATACGTTTGAGGCAGTTTTCCGTGTACGTTCTTTAACCGCATATGCGATTCATAAGTTTTTCCAGGAGAGAGACTTTGTATATGTTCACACTCCATTGATCACGGGAAGTGACTGTGAAGGTGCAGGCAGAGATGTTTAAAGTTACCACATTGGATTTAGACAATGTGCCGACAAACGAGGACGGTACCGTAGATTATACAAAGGATTTCTTTAATAAGCCGACCAATTTGACGGTAAGCGGACAGTTGAACGGTGAGACGTATGCGATGGCATTTAAAAATATTTATACTTTTGGACCGACTTTCCGTGCCGAGAATTCCAACACCACCCGTCATGCGGCAGAGTTCTGGATGATCGAGCCGGAGATCGCATTTGCAGATTTAAAGGATGATATGATCTTAGCAGAGAGCATGTTAAAATATGTGATCCGTTATGTGTTAGAGCATGCACCGGAAGAGATGAATTTCTTCAACAGTTTTGTGGATAAGGGACTGTTAGACCGCCTGAACCATGTGTTAAATTCTGATTTTGGACATGTGACCTATACAGAGGCGATCGAGATCTTAGAGAAGAACAACGACAAATTTGAATATAAGGTATCCTGGGGCTGTGACTTACAGACAGAGCATGAGCGTTATCTGACAGAGGAAGTGTTCAAACGTCCGGTCTTTGTAACCGATTATCCGAGGAGATCAAAAGCATTCTATATGAAGTTAAACGAGGATGGCAAGACAGTGGCAGCAATGGACTGCTTAGTACCTGGCATTGGTGAGATCATCGGTGGAAGCCAGAGAGAAGATGATTACGACAAACTGCTTGCACGGATCAAAGAGCTTGGTTTAAACGAAGAAGACTACGGATTCTATTTAGATCTGCGTAAATACGGAAGCACTCGTCATGCAGGATTCGGCCTTGGATTTGAACGTTGTGTCATGTACCTGACCGGAATGGGTAATATCCGTGACGTCATTCCATTCCCAAGAACAGTGAATAATTGTGAATTGTAAAAATAGAAATAGGATCTTTAGGAGAAGATATCTGCTACAGGGCGGTATCTTCTTTTGGTTTTTCATATAATCAAATTCCTCGCATCCGGTCGATACATATGATATAGATAGAAACATGAGAAAGCATATCATAAAAAATATTACAAAGAACACGGCAGTTCAAAAACACAGACAAGGATGTGATCATATGAAGATCGGTGAAGCAAGAAAGACTTATTCCGCACCACTGCGTGAATTTTGGGAAGAGAAAAAGTCTTTAGCAAAACAGAAAAAAAGCATTAGATGAAAAAATAAAGGCAACCCCAAGTGGAAAAGAGGCATTTGCCAAAGAAGCGGTAACCTTAGACCTGTCATATCGTGCTGTTTCAGAAAAATATGAAGAGTACAGCAAGACCATGGAACAGATCATGGCACAGCATACAGCACTGTTTAATGCAGAGGTTTCTAAGCAGCAGGGTGAAGCCATGGAAGAATATTCAGAGGATATGATAAAGATCATGGAAGTGGCACGAAGGATCATGAAAGGTGCGAAAGTACCAGCCTCTGATGAGAAAAAACTGATGGAATACAGCATGGAACTGTATATGGCAGCGAAGAATATGGCAGTGCTGAATGAAAATAAGAAGAAAGAAGAGTATGATTCCCTTTGGGATGATGAGAAAAAAGAGGAAAATCCGGATCCGGATGAAGTGGCAAACGATGCAGAATACGGCGGTGGCACACCGGAGATCATGGAGGTATCCGATGTTGTTGCTTCGGCAACAGAGGGAGCAGAAGGATAACCGAAAAAATTTCTCGCAATATTTTATAAGAAAAACAAAACTTACTACATAGATTAATTAGCTACGCTAATAAAATCAATAATAAAATACTATTGGCTTTTTTAGCGTTTTTTTTTTGTACAATAAGGACAGTGACATAAAACCGCGATCGTGCGGAAGATACAGTGATACAGAATCAGGATATTCAGGAGGAAAAAAGATGGATTACAAGAATGCCGGTGTAGATATTGAAGCAGAGTTACAGATCAGTGGAATTGATGAAAAACATGTGCAGGAGACCATGAGAAAAGAAGTGTTGACAAATCTTGGCGGTTTCTCCGGTGCGTTTTCAATGGAAGCATTTAAAAATATGGAAAAACCAACTTTAGTATCAGGAACAGATGGGGTTGGAACAAAATTAAAGCTGGCGTTTATCATGGACAAGCATGACAGTGTAGGAATTGACTGTGTGGCAATGTGTGTCAATGACATCGCATGTGCCGGTGGTGAGCCACTGTTTTTCCTTGACTATATTGCATGTGGCAAAAACTTTCCGGAAAAGATTGCTTCCATCGTAAGCGGTGTTGCAGAAGGATGTAAGCAGTCAAATGCTGCATTGATCGGTGGCGAGACCGCAGAGATGCCTGGATTTTATCCGGAAGATGAGTACGATCTTGCTGGATTTGCAGTAGGAATCGTTGACGAAAAAGACCTGATTACAGGTAAAGATGTCAAAGCGGGTGATGTGTTGATCGGAATGGCATCCTCCGGTGTACACTCCAATGGATTTTCACTGGTACGCAAGGTGTTCTCCATGGATAAAAAGACCTTAGATACCTATCATGAGGAGTTAGGAACGACGCTTGGTGAAGCATTGATCGCTCCGACAAAAATTTATGTCAAAGCACTTCGCAGCATCAAGGATGCAGGCGTGCGCATCAAAGCATGCAGCCATATCACTGGTGGCGGTTTTTATGAGAATATTCCAAGAATGTTACCGGAAGGAAAACGTGCAGTTGTAGAAAGAACAGCTACGAAGTTCCGGCAATCTTTAAAATGCTCGCAAGAGAAGGAGAGATTGCAGAGCAGATGATGTATAATACATATAATATGGGACTTGGCATGATCTTAGCAGTGGATCCGGCAGATGTAGATAAGACCATGGAAGCAGTCAAAGCAGCAGGAGAGACTCCGTATGTCGTAGGAAAAATCGAGGACGGAGAAAAAGGAGTTACTTTATGCTAAAAATAGCGGTACTGGTGTCTGGAGGAGGAACAAATCTTCAGGCGATCATAGATAAAATAGCAGAAGGCGTGATCACAAATACCGAGATTGCAGTGGTCATCAGCAATAATAAAAAATGCTTACGCATTAGAGAGAGCGAAACAGGCATGGCATTGAGGCAGTCTGTGTTTCTCCGAAAAGATTACGAAAACCGTGAGCAGTTCAATCAGGAATTTTTAAAAACATTAGACAGCTATCAGGTGGATTTAGTGGTACTCGCGGGCTTTTTAGTAGTCATCCCGCCTGCAATGATACAAAAATATGAGAACCGTATCATCAATATCCATCCATCTTTGATCCCGTCTTTTTGCGGAACCGGTTATTATGGTTTAAAGGTGCATGAGGGTGCGTTAGCAAGAGGAGTCAAAGTCACCGGAGCCACCGTGCATTTTGTGGATGAAGGAACTGATACCGGCCCGATCATCCTGCAAAAAGCAGTAGAGGTTCAAAACGGAGACACACCGGAAATCCTGCAGCGGCGTGTGATGGAACAGGCGGAGTGGAAGATTCTTCCAAGGGCGATTGATCTGATCGCGAATGGAAAGGTAACGGTAAAAGACAAAAAGCAGTTGTAGAAGAATAGATACAGGAGGAAACAACATGAAGGTATTGATCGTAGGAAGTGGCGGACGTGAACATGCAATCGCATATTCCTGTGCAAAAAAAGTGCAAGAGTTGATAAGATCTATTGTGCTCCGGGCAATGCCGGAATCGGTCAGATTGCAGAATGTGTACCGATCGGAGCAATGGAATTTGAAAAATTAGCAGCATTTGCAAAAGAGAAAGAGATAGATTTTACCATTATCGGAATGGATGATCCGTTAGTCGGCGGAGTGGTAGATGTATTTGAAGCAGAGGGATTAAAGTCTTTGGTCCTCGTAAAAACGCAGCTATCTTAGAAGGCAGCAAGGCTTTTTCAAAAGACCTGATGAAAAATACAATATCCCGACAGCAGGATATGAGAACTTTGACGATGCGGATAAAGCACTGGCTTATTTAGAGACAGCAAAAAAATGCCGATCGTATTAAAGGCAGATGGATTAGCCCTGGGAAAGGGAGTGTTGATCTGTAATACCTTAGAAGAGGCAAAAGCCGGAGTCAAAGAGATCATGTTAGATAAGAAATTCGGTGATGCCGGAAATCATATGGTTATTGAGGAGTTTATGACAGGACGTGAGGTTTCCGTACTTTCCTTTGTGGATGGAAAGACGATCAAGATCATGTCTTCTGCACAGGATCACAAGCGTGCACAGGATGGAGACAAAGGACTCAACACCGGAGGAATGGGAACATTTTCACCAAGTCCGTTCTATACGGAAGAAGTGGATGATTTCTGTAAACAATATATTTATCAGCCCACAGTGGATGCCATGGCGGCAGAGGGAAGGCCATTTGTCGGAGTTATTTTCTTCGGACTGATGCTGACAGAGGACGGACCAAAGGTGTTAGAATATAATGCACGTTTTGGTGACCCGGAGGCACAGGTAGTACTGCCTCGCATGAAAAATGACATCATTGATGTGATGGAGGCATGTGTGGATGGCAGACTTGATGAGATCGATCTGCAGTTTGAAGATAATGCGGCAGTCTGTGTGGTATTAGCTTCTGACGGTTATCCGGTATCTTATGAAAAAAGGAAAAGAGATCTCCGGTTTAGAGCGATTTGAAAAAAGAAGAAGGATACTACTGTTTCCATGCCGGAACTGCATGGAAAGACGGAAAGATCGTAACCAACGGCGGACGTGTCTTAGGTGTAACCGCAAAAGGTGCAGACTTAAAAAGAAGCACGCGCAAATGCATATAAAAGCAACGGAATGGGTAGAATTTTCCAATAAATATATGCGTCATGACATTGGAAAGGCAATTGACGAAGCATAGGGATGTGATCTGGATATGAAACGAGGAATCATTTTTTGACATGGACGGAACGCTTTGGGATGCGTCCGAAGAAGTGGCACATTCCTGGCAGGAAGCCATCCAAGCATCGACGATCACGGATAAGGTTCTGACAAAGGAAGACTTTATGCGTGTTATGGGAAAAGCCGATGGATGAGCTGATCGAGGTACTGTTCCCGGAGCTTTCGAAAGCGGAACAGAACGAGCTTTTAGAAGATTGTTGTAAAGTGGAAAATGCCTATTTACAGGAAAAGGGAGCGAAGCTGTATCCGGGCATTGAACAGATGCTTGCCGATCTGAAAAAAGAATATTTTTTAGCAATTGTAAGTAACTGTCAGTGTGGTTATATCGAAGCCTTTTTAGAGCATTATGGATTTGGAAAGTACATCGATGACATACAGTGTTTTGGCATGAATGAGGTTCCAAAAGGAGAGAATATCCGTCTTGTGGCAGAGAGAAACCATTTAGAGGATGCGGTCTATGTCGGAGACATCCAGGGAGATTATGATGCGAGTAAGGCAGCGGGAGTAAAGTTTATCCACGCAGCGTACGGCTTTTGGCGAAATAGAAGACGAAGTGCCGCGGATCGAAAAGCCTTTTGGAATTAAAAAGAAGTTATACAAAAAATCTGGTCATAGTGATCAGGCAAAAGTCCCCATATATCAGAAACAGAAATCTGGTATATGGGGACTTTTTTATTTTGATATAACCAAGTCCGTTTTTTTGTTTGACACCTTATATCATAAAATAATCTCAAGACGAAGGGGAGAACAAAAAGAACGCAGACGAAAGGGAGATGTTTTTTATGAAAGGATATGTTGTATCAGACGGTTACATGGGATATGTGAATGGAAAATATATGTTATTTGCAGATGAGGAAGATTATCGCGATTATATCGAAGATTAACAGGAGAGAAGCTATGAAAAAATATGAGATTATTGCGGTGGATTTTGATGGAACGCTGTGCAGCGATTGTTATCCGGACATCGGAAAGCCTAATCTGCCATTGATAGAACTGTTAAAGGCATTAAAAAGAGAGGGCTGCCGGATCGTTCTCTGGACCCGCCGGTGTGGCAGGAATTAGAGCAAAGTACAGTACAGTGGTGTGAAGAGTTCGGACTGGAATTTGACAAAGTCAACCGGAATACCGATGAGATTTTAGAAAAATACGGAAGCGATTCGAGAAAGATTTACGCAGACGTATACATTGATGATAAGGCATGTTTTCCATGGGAAGTCATGGCATACAAGAATAAGAGATGACAGCGGGGATCATAGATTACAAATATAAAAAAGAAAAAACAGGGGGTAGATTTAGAGACACTTTTTGTGACGGCACTTACCGCATTTACAGGAGGGATCGGGATCATTGCAGTGTTTGCGGTATTGACCGGTGCGGATATCTGGCAATGGAGTAAAAAGGGAATGGTTGGTACTTATTTGCTGCTTAGTGCATTGATCTGGGGGAATCCTCGCTTTTCGGGAGTTTAGGACACAAAAGCGTCACGATATTTAGGTTGACAGAAATCTACATAATTTCCTATAATAAGGATGTTCTAAAATAGAAAAAAAATCAGATATGAGATTTTATATGGAGGCATATACTTATGAGTAGGATCAGAAAAAAAGAAATGGCTTGGAATAGGACTGGCAGTAGTGATGGGATTGTCTGTTGCGGCATCCGATATGGGAATTATGACCGCTTTTGCAACAGGCAATAAAGCAACTACAACGACGACAGCCAATACAACGGCAAACAATGCAAGATTTACCGTAAACGGAGCAGATTTAGTGGTTACGGAAAATCTGAATCCGAATAAATATCCAAAAGATTTTACAGAGACAAAGGTAGAATGTCAGGGAAGACAGTATAAAGGATTGAAATTCAGCAAAGCAGATATCCAACTGATCTGTCTGTTGAATCAGAAGACAGGAGCAGCGGCATATCATATCTATAACGATGCAGACCAGAGTGTATATCCGTTTATCCGGATTGAAAATGGGAATGATTATATCATTGCAATGCCACAGAGCATGATGGATGGTGCACAGGCTCCGGAGAGCTATGCCGAGACCTCTATGGAATTTGAAAAAAGGAACGATACAGGTCTATCAGCAGGACGGTGCAGATACCGCCTGATCTATGCTATGAACAGTGAAGGTCAAAAGGGATGGTATGAGTATCAGACTACAGATAAGACATATCAGGCATATGAAGTACAGAGTAGTCAGGAAGAGACACCAGCAGATGGAGAGGAACAGCAGTAACCGATACTTCTTCGGAGAGTCAGGATAATTCTCAGAGTACACAGTATGAAGAATTAAAGCGAGAAATGAAAAGCATGAAGACAAAATACTGTATGATCATTGCCGTATTGATCATTATCATTGCAGTATTGGTGATTCTTTTGATCAATACCCTATTAAAAGGACCAAGACACCCAAGAGACGAGTATGACGAAGAAGAACCGGACGAGGATTTCTTTGATGAGGATTTAGATCAGGAACCAGAGGAAGATTTCTTTTGACGAGGATACAGATGAAGAGTCTGACGAATACTATTTTGATGAGGAGCCGGACGAGGAACCGCAAAAGGAATATCCAAAGGCACCAAAGAATGAACCGCAGGAAAAACCGACAAAGAAAAAATACGAAAGTGATATAGAGATCATAGATTTAAATGACTTATAAAAGAGAGGCATAGTATGCAGAAACCATATACAAAAAAAAAGCAGAAAAGGTATTAGAGATCGCAAAAAAAAGCATCCAGATCCATGCATCACAGCTATATCGGAACAGAGCACCTGTTAATAGGACTCCTGGGCGAAGGAAGCGAGCAGCAGCGAAGGTTTTAAGTTCTGCCGGTGTAGATGAAGAGCGGATATTAGAATTGATCGAGAACCTGATCGCGCCATCCGGAAACGTGATCGTAGCGGATGCAGGAGGCTATTCTCCAAGAACCTTAAGAGTGCTTGAGAACGCAGCAAAAGAGGCAGAGCGTTTTAAAAAATGAAAAAGTAGGAACAGAGCATTTGTTAATTGCATTGATCAAAGAAGCCGACTGTGCAGCAGTTCGTCTTTAAATACCTTAGGAGTAAATCTGCAAAGACTCTATGTAGAGACCTTGACGGCAATGGGAGAGGATGTCAGTCTCCATAAGGATGAATTTCAGAATGGAAAATTAGCAAAGAAGAAAAATTTAGAAGCAACACCAACCTTAAACCAGTATTCCAGAGATCTGACACAGCTTGCCAAAGAAGGTGGATTAGATCCGGTGATCGGACGGGAAGAAGAGATGCAGCGTGTCATTCAGATTCTAAGCAGAAGAACGAAGAACAATCCATGTCTGATCGGAGAACCGGGTGTAGGAAAGACTGCAGTAGTAGAAGGACTTGCACAGAATATCGTATCCGGAATGGTGCCGGACAGTGTATTGAACAAACGTGTGGTAACTTTAGATTTATCAGGCATGGTTGCCGGTTCTAAATATCGTGGAGAATTTGAAGAGCGGATCAAAAAAAGTTCTTGCAGAAGTAAAAAAAAGCAGGAAATATTCTGTTGTTCATCGATGAGCTGCATACCATCATAGGAGCCGGTGGAGCAGAAGGAGCTATTGATGCATCGAATATATTAAAACCGTCTTTAGCAAGGGGCGAGATACAGTTGATCGGAGCAACAACGATCGAAGAGTATCGAAAATATATCGAAAAAAAGATGCGGCATTAGAACGGCGTTTTCAGCCGGTTACGGTGGAAGAACCGGATGAAGAGCGGGCAGTGGCAATATTAACCGGACTGCGCCCGCAGTATGAAGCACATCATCATGTAAAGATTACCGATGAGGGCATCCGTGCAGCCGTACAGATGTCAGAGCGCTACATCAATGACCGGAATCTGCCGGATAAAGCCATTGATCTTATGGATGAGGCGGCTTCCAGAGTGCGGCTTGGCAGCTTTAAGACACCGAAACAGATGAAAGAAACAGAGCAGCGTATCCGTGAACTGGATATCATTTTAGAAGAAGCAGTCCGCGGACTTCGTTTAGGTGATGCAAAAGCAGCCCGCGAAGAAAAAGAAGAACTCTTAAAAAGGCATGCAAAGCAGATAAAAAAAATCATAAAGATGCCGAGAAGAAAGAGCCGTTAGTCAACGAAAACGAAATTGCAGAGGTAGTGTCCTCCTGGACAAAAATCCCTGTGAAAAAATTAACGGCAGATGAAAGTGCAAAACTTGCAAAATTAGAGAAAACACTGCACCAAAAAGAGTTATAGGACAGGAAGAGGCGGTAAGTGCGGTGGCAAAAGCAGTCCGCCGTGGAAGAGTAGGGATTAAAAGACCCGAACCGTCCGATCGGTTCCTTCCTGTTTTTAGGACCGACAGGAGTTGGAAAGACCGAGATATCCAAAGCACTGGCAGAAGCAGTTTTTGGAAACGAGCGGCAATGATCCGTGTAGATATGTCCGAATATATGGAAAAGCACAGTGTCTCTAAAATGGTAGGCTCTCCTCCGGGATATGTCGGATATGACGAAGGAGGTCAGCTGAGTGAAAAAGTACGCAGAAACCCATATTCGGTCGTATTGTTTGATGAGATAGAAAAAGCCCATCCGGATGTATTCAATATTTTATTACAGGTCTTAGACGATGGACATCACGGATGCCCAGGGAAGAAAAAGTAGATTTTAAAATACCATTATCATCATGACTTCCAATGCGGGTGCACAGTCGATCGTTTCACCAAAA
>VOFI01002872.1_pt1 | contig 21434 bp, 25 predicted proteins | sample 5384131 | NCBI WGS metagenome assembly VOFI01 (sample SAMN12384728, study PRJNA508395) | human gut metagenome | isolation source: healthy gut H | host: Homo sapiens | reverse complement strand
AGAATCGATCGAGTGGTCGCCGCAGGAAAGCTTCAAAACAGTCGATGTCATGATGGATCGTCACGACAATCGTGCCGCGAGTAACATCGATCCAGCGCCATCGCCGAATCGATGCTGACCGCCACGTTGCCGAGTGACTGGAATGAAAGCGCCAGCCAGCGTTCGCGGCTCGTGCCAGCTGGCGATGGTATTCTGCAAAGTTAACATTTTCAAAGCGGTTTCACCGTTTTTGCTCACGAAGTGATCTTCTTCAAGCGCTGATCTTCATGTCCCAGCGATCTGATGAAAAGAGCTGTCAGAACTTCGATTTGCGCTGACGTCGAGTCAGCAGTTCTTAACTGGCACAATTTGTTTGCCGATTGACGTATTGCCGCTCTGAAATCATGTTTTGTCAAGACGGCAAACATTGTTCAAATTTGAATTGTCTCCACATAATTTTTAGTCAGTCAACAGGCCATGATGACAAAAGAATCTGCCTGTTCAAATCTGTATTGTTGTCAACAAGACTGATTTGCCATTCAGCACCCCTTGCCCGTAGTCATGCTGTTGCCTCGCGACGGTCGCTAACAGCGAAGGAATTGACGATAGTCGACCTGTGATTGGCGACATCATCGCCGTTATCGAAACAAATCGTTATCGTTCGTGACGCGCCTGGCGAACAGCGTACGATACCGTTTTTCGTTCGTTGTATTACGTCAAAATTATCGGAAGCAATACGCCAGCCGAAAACAGCTAAAATGAACGCCGATCGCGATATTCGAAGATCGCGCCTGACGCCGACGGTCGCCCGCCTCCCAGCGCAGTACGCATTGCGCAAGATGGGTCGCTTGGTCGATACCGGTGTCGAAATAGATACTGCCGCTCGATTTTTTGGGAAGATATTCAGACAGATATTCATCTGGGACGCATCGCCGCATATCGATGTCATAAAGCGTGCCGACCGATGTCAATATTCGCTAGTCGATCATGCCAAAGACCGACGTCACGAGAATCGCTGCCGGTTGTCGCCTGCTCGTTTGAACCGAACGAGGAGCGTTGCCTGTAATCACGTCATCTGTTGCCTGCAGTTGTTGAAGTCATTGACGAAGCCACGCTGGTGCGACAGCGCGAGGCCTCGTTGCGATTGGCTCGGTACGCCGCTCTGCCGCAGAGCCGCTGGTCTGGTTTTCGCCAGATGCTGCTGCGCTTAAGAATATTGCAATGGGTCATTCGCGACAGCAGCAATGTCGCCAAGTTCGAATATCTGGCGGCGTCGAATCGCCGGTCGCGCTGCACTTCAGTTCGAGCGTTACCGGTTATGACCGAAACATATGGTAACTTCGGCAAAGATCGTTATTTTCAAAGCGATTAATACAAAAACCAGCCGGAAAGAGAATTTTTGCCAACGCGAAACTGAATCGATTTCCGCAGAGAAAGCGTAAAGTCTACGGGCATTGATGTCGCTTCATGAGTCGAAGACAGTGTGATGGACAGATGACAGATGCAGCGAAGATTGCCAGAGGATAATACCGCATACAGGTTTTTATTGACTGGGGGTTCAGAAGCCGAATTGTTTTCAGGCCATGAATGAAATGAGGAAGAGGGGATTTAGGTGCAGGGCAAAGAAATGGCTTTATCAACGACCATTGGCGATTGACACCCGAAGATGCGATCAACTGGTGTCGGCATGGCGTCGCATACCATCGATTGCTATGGGCGAAATTCTGTTTTTACTATGGTCAATGGCAATTCAGGCACCGGGAAAATCGACGGTTTCGATGCCTTTTGACGACGCTTGTTCAAGTTCGGTCGTTGCATTTAACGGCCTTCAGGCAGAAAGCGGCGTAAAGCATTAAAGCGCGGTCCGCGATATATTTAATGAAACGAAGATCCGACAACAGACGAAATGTCGGGAAAGTTATTTTCATGGTACTCGACACGAATGGCAACAAATGTTCCTGTCTGGGTTACGTGTCGTTAACGTTACTGGGGACAACATTACCGGTTGTTAGATGAAACTGAAAATGCAACGAAATCGGACCTTCGCGACCTGTTGAACTTCGAACGAATATTTTCTTCATGTTTTATCGCACGGCGCACGAGAACTTTGACTTCGTTGGCAGCCAGACAAAGAGGATTATGAAAGGTCATGAGATCGTCGCAGATGCGGAAGACCTTTCATATCACCTCACCGGTGCCGCAGAATCCGATGTAACGAGGATTTTCGTAACATCGTCCTTGATGTACCGGACACGATTGGAAATGGGCTGCCGGCGTTGGTAGCTCAATACGATCAGTGTCGTCAGACGATTGACAGTTGGGAAAATAAGGTTAAAAAAACAGAAACTCGATCATCTCAGGAGGTTGAATGACCGGTATGAGGAGCTTCGAAAACTCGCAGCGCCTGCGGTGGAGCGAGCAGGAATATCCAACGTTGGCATTCGAACCGTTTTTCGTCACTTCTCAATGAGAAACTGACGGCCTTGCAAGATGCTCAGGGGTCCTCCAGTCTGACATAACGCGTTTTCAAGTTGATTTTGAACTGGCGAGCGAAAAGCTCACTCAGGCTCAAAAGCTTTCATACTGGCCGCACGGGTCGGCAAAAGATCTCGATGCGGAAATTAAAAAATGCAAAAGAATTCTCTAGCGTCGGTCAAAAGCAATAAAAAACGGTTCGAATCGCTGTTTGAGGAGATCGGTGAGGAGATTCCCGCCCAGGAGGATGTTTGGACTAACCGTTATAATGATCTCGAACGGAAAAACATCTCGGTCCCAAAAGCGCATAAAACAGCTTGACGAGACGATTGAGAATCTTCAAGAGGATCTTGCCGTCACTAACAAGTCTCGCGATTTGGCGCGCTGACTTTAACCGTGCGGAAAGGCTTCGCACGCGCATCACTGCCGAGATGGAGTTGGCTCGCCAGACTATTTCAAATGCAACGGGAATTGATTCCGGTCGGCTTCAATATGCGGCTGAAATGTTCGATTTGGCTGAAGGCTACGATGATTGGCGGGCGGCGCAAATTTGGCGCTCGTCGATATTGCAGACTGTCTTTTGGTTGACGATGTGGAAAGGGAAGTGTTTCTGAAAGGCATCAGCGGCTCTTCCGGCAGATTCCATCGGTCATCGTTGCAAGTTTCGTTTCGTGCGTCGTTCAGGGTACGGCGCGGAGGTCCTTGCTGATACTGCACGACTGTCGGGGCGTCTGAAATTCAAAAAAGCCTTTTTGCCGACGAGCTTATGTCGATTCTAAGCATGAGTGGCATCGATTGCCTTTGCGTGGACGAGGGTTTTGACGAAAATACGCCTTATCGCCAACTGAAAATCAACGGCATGCTCCGTGATGCTGACGGCGGCGTTCACGGTTACAGAACCGTCCCGAATATTATCGGTTTCGTGGACCAGGCGGAGCTAGACCATCTGAAGAATCATGCAGACATGCTGGATAAGCAGGTGAACGATATCGAGGATAATCTTTCTTCCCGCCGCGCCGAGAAAAAAGAGAATCGAGGGCGAGCGGCGCCTTTACGTGCAGATGCAATCTGTTTCGTTTTCCGATATCGATTTTGCGACGGCTGAATTCAAGCTTGATTCGCTTATCAAGCAAAAAGACGTCCTTGTCGGCAATAATGAACTTGAAGGTCTCAAGAACGCAGTTGATGTGGCGGAATCGTGAGCGCCTTGATGCAAACGAGAGGCTTCGCGAGGCAGAGAGGACTCTTAAGATTCCAATGGTGCAGGCGATCGCTTATCGAAATGTATCGAAGCACTCGATCTCAAACTATCCAACCGCATCGATCTGTTAGATCCTGCAGACGAAACGATCGACATTCTTGAGCGTATCTTTCCGTCTGAAAGCGATGCGCGGGGTGTTTCGCATCTGGGTTTCGATTCCCTCATCAAGTATATCGACGAGCAGGAGAAGAAATTCCTAAGTGATTTGCGAAAGGAATCCAAAGGCAAGCAGTCTGCGGTCATTGCCGCCGAGCGCGAAGTCGAGCGGGAAATGAAATATTGCAAGGAAGCATTTGGTGCTTCGACACCTGAACTTGATCATGTCGATACGGATATCAGGATATCGCGGCTTATCTTTCTATGGATCTATCGGGTTCAGAGCAGGCGTTGGTTGATGTGTTTGCGTCAAATCTTCCGAAAATCAATCTCGCTTTCAAGAACTTCAGCGAATGTGAGCGTGAGTACGAAACCGATGTGCTCAGCGCTTTTTCGACGATTAACGGTATTTTGAAACGCTATCCGTTCCGATCTGATGGCGCGGACTTGAGATCAAACCGACCTTCAGAAGAATACCTCTGCGTATTTAGCTGTCCGTGAAATGATCAGGTCTGTTGTTTCGATGAGTACGATAATGCAAGCGATTATCGTAGTATGGCAATTGATGAACTGAAAGGAAAGCTTGATGCCATTGGGACGGTTATCGATTACCTTCGTCCTGATAAATTGGGCAATCCGTCTAAAGTTGCTGATAGCCGTCAGCGTCTACGCGTGAAAGTGACGGCAGGGGAGGGCGATAATGCTGAAATTATCAACTCGGCATGAGCATGAATGGTGGTCGCCGTGAGAAGGTAAAGGCTTTCATTCTCTCGGCGGCACTGTTCTATACGCTCAAATCCTCCGCAGACGAACGCCCCTTGTTTGCTCCGATTCTCTTTGACGAGGCTTTCATCAAATCGGATATGGATACGACTCAGACGGCCATTAAGGCGATGCTTGGTTTTGGTTTCAACTCTTCATCAGTCGCCCCGATGGCAAGCAGGCGGCAATACTTCCTATGACCGATATGGCTTGGTTTGTCACGCGTGCTGATGAGATGTCACCGGCTTGCTTGAACCCCGTCCGTCGTGTCAAAGCGCTGGCAGAGGAGTAACGACAGTGAAAACCGTCGAGGACATCAAGAAGATTCTGGAAAGTAAGTTGCTTAGCGATCGCCGTACCGATTACTCGATCTGGGATATTTCGACTTATGAGACAAATCCGTATCCTTTTCGTATTTCGTTATCCGTTCCATCCGGGAAGAGATTTGCGGACATCGCATCGGAATTTTCCTTCTGAAAAAATCAATGCTCACTTTTTGTGAGCGTTCTGGGTGTCGCCTTTCGTTTGAGAATCGCAAGGTTCCGACAACAGGTGTCGTGGTTGAAATTCCTTCTGCTTTGATTGTTCCGTCGCAAGAGACCGCAATTAGGGCTGTCGGAAGCAAAGCGGCGTCAGCATATGCGCTTTGTGACAAAAAGGCATAGATATATAAGTGGGTACGAATTCAATCGCGACGCAATCTCAGAATTCCTTTGGAAGACTCAAAGCGTTCTGATGTCGACTTTAGGGTACTGGTTGTTGCGGCAGATTGATAAGCTCGCATGACACTGCCGTCATGACTCCGCGCGAGCCGCCAATTCCAGATATGCAGGGCAAGCTTTTGAATCCGAAGGGAGATCGGGTTCTCGTGGCTTTATTGGCAGGAACAGTGGATCTTGGCTTGCGAGACCGACCGCGTAAAGTCGAAGTTCGATATCTCGATACGTCCTCGTGTCATGGTTTCGGACTTTGTGTTTTAGACACTGGTAACGATAGGAATCTAGCAGAACCGGAGTATCCGTGCGAACGGGCTATCATTGTTGAAAACCCGAGACACGTTTAATTCTTTTCCGATGGAAGGTATATTTTCGTCGAATTCAGTTGTGCTGTTGGGCAACGGAAATGCCAGATCGTCATCAATTTCCCAGATTCCATGGTTGAGAACTATCCATGAGATTTATTATTGGGGCGATATGGATACGGATGGGCTTGAGATTCTAGCTCGGTATCGTCAAGCCGGTCTGCCATGTGAGAGTATATTGATGACGCTTGACGATTTCAAAAAGGTATGAAGAATACGGGACGAGATATTCCAAGGATAACGGACAGGTTTTTGTTCGGTGCGAGGATGAAGCGCTTGCCGCTTCCTGACCGACGCAGAGCGCGGTCTTTACTTGGCCCTATGTGGTGATAGTCTAAAGAAGAATCGCATCGAGCAGGAAAAGATTCCTTTTCAGGATGCTTTGAATTATCTAAACCGTCGTAAAACCCTGGTTTCAGCTACGGGGAGTGTCAACTGCGTTTGAGATAATGATTCCACGGAGGTTCCGATATGCCTGTGTATGATTTTTTGCCGTCTACTCATCCGATGATGGATCGCTGACGCTCTACCATCAAAGGCGGACCTTTATTGCCCCTAAAGGGCATGGTTTTCGAGGGAAAACGCGTATCCGCTTGTTTTCGAATCGGAAGGGAAGGCCGTGACCATGGCTGGACTGCGGACAGTAAATGCAAGAAGGCTGTGAGCGTCCTCGTCGCTGATGCCGGGATTAAGCCGAAAAAGATCGACTACTGGTTCGTTGATTTCAAGAACCTTCGGTTTGTCGATCTCTCAAAACTCGACACCTCTGACGTCCAACATGCCGGCGGACTCTTTTTGTGCTGCGAGCACTTGGAGGAGGTCTTGATGCCTGCCATCGGTCTACCGTCTGCTATACGAACCGCCTGCATGTTCCAGGGCTGCAGGTCGCTCACTAGCCTCGACATGGCAGGATGCGACCTGCATAGTGCCGTAGATCTTCATCGTATGTTTTCGGAATGCGGAAAACTGGAACAGGTAGGCGCCACCACCTGGAACATCCCACGCGCCAGCGATGTCAACAAGATGTTCTTCGGCTGCCAAACCTTGCACGAGGATCTTCGACGTTGGCAGCTCCGCATCTGGCTCTAGCGGATGACTTCAACCGCAATTCTCCCGGCATCCTCGCGCCGGATTGTATCGAGCTCACCCAGTAGGCTGCGTAGTAATAGTAGATGAAGGGAAGACGGGTTCAACCTGCAGACGTTATGCGAAGTCTGCAACTGTGGCAACGATGATATCGGAGAGGTGTTCGCATGGCACAAAGCAAGGCCAGGAATAAAGGAGTTCACGAAGCGAAGATCCTCGAGGACGTCTTGTCGCTATGTCTTTCGTCTGGTGGACAGCGAGCCAAGGCGGCTCGAAAAGTCGAGGGTGATGTTGACTCGAGCGCAGAGAGCCCCGATATCAGGGTCAGCATTGCTAAACAGGACGCAATTGTGGGAATTGAGCACTTTCGGATCGACCAGAATATCAAGGGCGGAAAAAAGGCTGAATCGAAGGATTTGGAGACCTCGAGTTCGATGAACAAAGAGCGGTTAGAGGTGCTGGAGATGGATGATGGGCCAGACCAGGATGCCGCGATGCTCGATACAGTCGGAAAAGCCGCGGCATGAATTACATACAGCACTCTCTTAACGCAGGTCCCGGAGATCTTGCAAAATCACTCGAAGCAAGGCTCTATGGCACAGGCCGCGGACATGTCTGCAAAGCTGGGCACCTATCGACAGAATCTATCGAACACAAGCGCTTCGAAAATCGAGATAGGTTTTCTCATTGAAATCCACTCTGACTTCAGCGGGTATTTCATCAACGATGAGCAAGGTACAAGAAAAGTAGAGAGGGTTTCAGGCGGTCTTGCCTCCTGAAACCTTTGATTTGCTGAAGCGTATCAAAGGACATCGACTGGTCGCTGGGCTTCTATCCTAACGTGGTCAGGGGAAATCGTCGACGCCAAAACGTTGATTGCCGAGAAGGGCGGTTCTCCATAAGCTGCAGTGAACAGAAGCTGATGGAGAAGTAGAGCTGCTCCGTATCGAGGACGGCCGTAAGCGAAGGATCGAATATGATCATTACTCGCTTAAAGAAGATTCCGATCTGGCGCAGATTTGGTTCTATCGAAATGACGATCCCATGCGACCGTTTGACCTCGCGAAGCAATGCGTTTCAAAGACGGCGGAAGCGCTGAACCTAGCAAAATGCCGAAAACCGTTCGCGGCGACCGCGCCTATACAGGCGCTCTACGAAACCGTTCAGTTCGCGAACAGGAAGGATCGCGGCGAATTCTCCGGAAAGCGCCGTTCTACGCCTTCTGCAGGAAATGCCTCCAGACGAAGCGCGTCGAAGATATGCCGATTTTGGCAAAAGGTATGGCATTGCATCTGAAGGTGACTCGGCTATTTGCTAAACGATAGGTTGGAAGGTCTATTTGACTAGCAATCGCAAAGATCAATTCATTGGATGTCATGATCTCGCCTTCCCCATCAGTCCTCACTAATCCCAACGACATCAATATCTAAGATACATGCTATCTAAGAAAATGGAGGCGTGTGTAAGTCAAGGGGTGTGGCCACATCTATCTATACCTATAGTTAGATAACCTTTAGCTGTTACCAATACCGTGAGAAAGGAATAGTAATTCTTACAAAAGAATTTAAGAGGATGCCTGATCGGTCATTGGCTTCAAAAAAGATATTTCTTCAACTGAAGTCGCAAAGAAACTTGCTGAAGCAAAGAATTCCCGAGCTAGTAAAGACGAGAGACTCATAATAAGTTGAATATAAAAAGCAGTAGAAGATAGTCATTTTGATGATTCATCTAATACTTCTTGTTTATAAACGAATTGGTAGTATTACCAAAAACAAGCAGATCATTGTCCTTTACTTTGCCGAATGTTCTTTGCTCAAAGTAGCACGGCAGGAGTTCTTTGCAGAAAGAACGTTCGCCGCCCTGGGTGCCGGAGAGTACCGTTCGCATACAGCGCTTGCAAGACAGAAGATAATAACCGGGATGGTTCCTGACGAGGAGCCACATGGCCTCCAATATATTGCGCGCTTTCCGTTCCGGGGCTATTTCTGCCATCTTTATGCCAGTATACGCAAGTTGAGGCTGGAAAAGTATCCCGTCAAATGCCTGAAGCAAGCGGTTTGCCAGTTGCATCTGGTTATTTATCGCCTCGCCGTCCGTGTTTGAGCTGACGACCATATAGCGCCATTTATTTTCCTCGGAATGGCTTTCATGATTGTCCAATCTGTTCTTGACCCGTGATGCCTCTAACGGCGCAAGGAATTTCACGAATTCATTGCCGGGACCTTTAAGATGGTTCTCAATCGCAGTTCGGCTAAAGGAATTCTTTTTATCGATAAGGCTGCCGTATAGCGGGCAGAATTGCAGAGCATCGAAGGGAATATCCTTGTCTGCTAAGTTTTCCATTCGATAGATCGGATTGAAAGCGATGGGGATTGCATAGCAGGTGTCCGTATCTATATCGAATCGTTTTTTCAGAACCATGGGATTCACTTGACGGAACCGTGCGGCTTCCAGAATAGTGTCGGGATCGGCGCCGGATCTGTATAATCCGCCGATGCGCATGAGGATCGAAAGCAGGTTTCTGGCAAAGACCCAGTCGTGCAGCGGTTCGACGATTGCACGAAACTGCGAATCCAGATAGGACAGGTCTCCGGCTTTAGTGAAGTCGAGCTCGTTGATAAGCTCTCGTGTCGCCTTCTTTCCCGTACGGCCGATTGCCCTATAGCCCATACCAGCTATCTTATCGGGAATTGCGTATGGATCGAAATAGCATTCCGAAAGCAGGCTCTAGATTGGGTGGAATGAGATTAAACCCGCACTCAATATCTTGCTGGAGATGGCTAGGTATAAAAGTGCGACGTGAGAGGATGTCTGCTGAAATGTACATGGGGTCCCGAGATCGCGTACCAGACAAGCGATTTTTACATCCCTTGCCATCATGAGTTTATTGAAATTGTCGGGATCAATCGGAGGATAATCTACTCCTATATCATCGACTGCCAAGATTCTGACGAGAACATGCATACCTGACTTCCCGTCCCTTGCGATATAGATTTGATCAGTGTGCATATGGCTTCCTCTTTTTAGTTAACGAATCTAGCATGCATCAGTTGAAAGACCGTCACGGTCTGATCGCCCTACTCGTTCTCAGCCTGACGGTATACTTGCAGCGCCCATTGCTTGCGCTCGACTTTTGCCACGGCATCTAGAATGAATCCAGTAGCCAGCGAAAGGGCGAATAAACATGAACGCCACGGCTAAGATGGCTGTCGGGAGTCTGGGCACGAGAGTCCGGTGGCAAGGTACTCACTTACTACCGGCATGCCGGCACATAGGCCTCCAATGCAGAACGCCAAAGCGACCAGCGAGAAGAACTTTAACGGGCGGTAGTCCTGAACAGCGTGCCGATCATGGCAATTACTTTCAGCCCATCCCTTACGGTATTCAATTTGGAGACCGAGCCATTGGGGCGATCACGGTATTCCACGGGGATATTCACGATACGCCAGCGCCGGTCGACGGCATGGATCGATAATTCGGTTTCAATCTGGAAACCCTCGGACAGGACAGGGAAGGTCTTGACGAATGGCCTGGACATGGCACGGTAACCGGTCATGACATCCTCGAAACCGTAATCGTATATCCATTTGATCATGGCACGAACGAGGTCGTTGCCGAAACCGTGGAAGGTACGTCCGTTCTGCTTCTTCGCATAGGTTCCGTTCGATAGGCGGTCGCCCACGACCATATCGGCCTCGCCCGCGAGAACGGGGGCACAAAGTGCCCACGCCGATTCCGCTGGGTAGGTATCGTCGCCATCAACCATGAGATAGCAGTCGGCATCGATATCGCGAAACATCTGTCTGCAGACGTTTCCCTTGCCTTGACGGGGCTCGTGCCTGACTACAGCGCCGCCTCGAAGGCGATTCTGGCAGTGCCGTCGGTCGAATTGTTGTCGTAAACGTAGACAGACGCCTCGCAGGTAGCTTCGCGGCGGAAGTCTTCGACGACCCTCCCAATCGTCGGAGCTTCGTTGTAGCACGGGATGATTACTGCAATCTTGTCTCGACTCAATGCAGGCTTCCTTTCAATACAAACCTCCATATAAGGCTAACGTTGTTAATGTGACAACGCAATTATGCGATATCGCATTACCTATTATGCTATCATAGTATCATCCAACCACCTCAAATAGAAAGACTCCATCATGCAAGTTCTAACTTCCGCGTTCTGCCGCGAGCTTTTCACGTCACTCGGTTTCGCTTACGACGATATACGCCACTGCGATCTCGATGCCCTCCAGGGCTATATCGCCATCGAGTGTGCCAGGTCTCACCGTGCCGGGATGACCCCGCACTTCATGACACCACGTCGAAAGTCTGACAGTCTGTCTTTGCAAAAATGAAGCCGGAAGGTGGTCTTGAGAAGGCATATATCAAGATCGACTGTCTTGACCAGTGGAACGGTCGCGAGGCGATAAGCTTCAACTCTGATGGTTTCATCGGTTTCTGTGGATGGTAGATACGCAGAACAGCCAACCGTTCCTCAATGCTTTTCGACGTTGGCTGACTGAATACATGTTGGAACGTTCGCGCTAATTTCAAGTGCCTAATTATAGTGTCGTAATATTGTGGTACAATGGATTTTAACGATAAATAAAAAGTTTGGCTGATAGGAGTGGCTATGGGCAAAAAAGAAAGTTACCGATAAAGACATCCGTTCGATTGAGTTTGCAATTGATAGCGTGTTTTCCGGTGCATCGGGAGAGGCTGCAAAGCAAGCTTTACATTCTTTGGTTGAACAGGCAGGCGAGGGTGGGAAGCTCCAAAACGATCTGGACTCTCTGCGCCACGAGTTCAACACGCTTGAAGGCGAATATAAAAAGATATCCCGCCGCTTCAAAATTTCCGTAGGCTCTGCCACGCGATGGCGCGTAGGGAGATTGTCGATGCGGACGGGAAGCCGATTATGTTCGGCGACATTCTGTATGGTGAGGACGGGCGTGCATGGACTGTTCTCGGGCCCGTATACCAAACGTTGGCTTTTGTCAGCGGTGTGAATCTCGATGGCGAACCGGTCAAACAGCCTGTCATGGCTAAATGGATGACTCGTGTACCTCGCAAAGCAGAAGAGAAGTAGTGCGATCTCAAGCTGATAGGTCTAAAGAGTCGTCTTTTCCGGGCGACTCTTTTTTAAGCTCGATAACCGATGAGCTGTAGATAGGTTAAAGGGGAAGGTCAACTAAATGGCAAAAAGCTAATCGTCGGTCAAAATGACCTGGCGACAGTCAATCCGGATTTGGCAGCGGAGTGGCATCCGACGAAGAATAACTGCCTTCTACCGACGCAGGTGACTGCCGGATCCAACCGAAAGGTCTGGTGGAAAGGAACGTGCGGGCATGAGTGGGAGGCGGTAATCGGAAATAGGAGCAGGGGAATTGGATGTCCCCATTGTTCAAAGAGACATGTCGTCGAAGGCGTTAACGACCTCTTCACGGTGAATCCAAGTCTGGTACGCCGAATGGCATCCCACGAAGAACGGTAGGCTTCGCCCGATGCAGATTGCCGGAAAGTCCAATAAGAAGGCGTGGTGGCTGGGAACGTGCGGGCATGAGTGGGAGGCTGCCATATATTCAAGGGGCTAAGAGGGAAAGGCTGTCCCTATTGCTATGGCAAAAAAAAGGAAAGGTAGGGCAAAATGAAAAAGCGACGATCGGTACCAATGATCTCGGGATGCATATTGTCATCAGACCTATTTCTAAAGCCCTTCTCTCGAAAGACGAAACCGTTGGATTGGTAGAATAAATCAAGAAACGCGGGTGCGCCTATCGGCTTGCCAGAGCCGGCACCCTACGTGGACAGATACGCATTGAGGCTCGCGCCTCGCAACTTGAGCCGTCGCAGGGGCGGCTTTAAGTCATTTAAAGGGTCGGGTTAACGACCCAGGATGGCCTGCGCGGTCGCCAAAAAGAAAACTGCCGAGACAGCTGAAATGTAAAGAAAGACCCCCGGATTAAACTCCGAGGTCTTTCTTTTTACCGGTAAATTCTCACCGCTAGTGTCGTAGTACTATGGTACAATCTATTTACCGAATGTAAGAGGAGAGGAACATATGCACATTACTCCCAGTGGCCGGCGACGTCGACAACCCAATGCTGCCCTGCAGCCTTCTGTTCATAATGTCCCTGGTCTTCAGAGGTGGTATACGAATCATTGATTGCAGAAGCTCCATTAGGGTGTTGTGCATCACCGTAGGTAGAGATAACATGATTGTCCATTTCGGTTGCTGAGTTAAACGTCGCATGGCATACAGAGCACATCCAACGTTCATGGCGCGTATACACTACATTCGGTACCCAGACCTGGCTGTAATCTGTCTCCCAGTACTCTGCTCGGCAACCCACTTCTTCTGGCTACCGCCGTTGGAAGAGGAATTGTTGTTTGCCGGAACTCTGCGAATTGCCGGAATTCTGCTTGACTGGGAGGAATCGCCCTTGTTGTCCGACTTCGAGGAATCGGAAGACTTGTTATCCTCCTTCTTGGAGTCATCGGACTTCTTGTATCCTTGTCGTCGGATTCTTTCTTCTCCTCGGTCTTGGTTCCAGTCGAGATAGAGGTCCCCATCCGGTTTCTTCACGGTACCGGCATTCTGGTCATAGCCCTGGTCATGCACGCCATCGGCACCAGATGTCATCGGCGATCACATGTCCGCCGGATCCGTTGATGATGTCGACCGTTGATCCTCCGGTCGGTGCCTTTGTGACATCGTATGCGACGGCGACCTTGATGTTGCCGTCCTTGTCAGTGGCAACCCACGTCACATCGACGGCACTGACGCCCTTGATTTTCTTTCCGTTGAGTACGGCAGCGAGGGCGGCGGAACGTCGGGCAGTCGAATCGACCATCTTGGCCGCATCGTCCTCGGAAACTTGGGTCACGAGTACGCGGCCGCTTTTGGCATCGACCCGTACCTGGTCAGAAGCGATCGACAGATCGGCATCGTCCAGCTTGAGCGTCGAGCATAGCTTGGCGATATCGGAAGTCGACAGATTGTCCGTCTTTTTCCTCAGAGTTGTCCTTGACCGGTGTAACGGTTTGCTCCTGCTCGGCCGGCTGAGTGTTCGCTGTCTTATGGGAACTCAACGCGAATGCGCCGATACCGAGACCAGCGATGAGCACGACGCCTGCGGCGATCGCGATGATCTTCTTTGCGCCCGCCTCGGTCACCGGTCGACGTATCCTCATACATATCGGAGTTCCTCGGTGAGCCCGGCATCGTTCTCACCCCTCGGTGGGGATGGGATCTGTCGGTTTCATATCGCCGCTGTCGTAAACGGGCGGCTCGTTGTTCATGTTCATATCATCCATTTGCATATCCTCCTTATGCTGTCTTTGGTGCTTCATCCTGGATGGATGAATTGGGAGCGGTGCGATCTGAACGATCGGCTTGCTTCCTTCAGGACGACGACCGTTTTACCAGTCGTCGCAACGTCTTTTTGCGATGCGGGAGAAATCCTGTTTGACTTGTGAGATTCCAAGCATCGGTGGAATATCGCTGTCCATTGTATCGCCTTCTAAAACTGAACCCGTACCTATATCTACAGTTCTTATACCACAATAGCGCTGTTTTTAACGCTATTTTTGGAGTTATCTAATATACTTTTCAGTTAAATCATATGTTCTGTCTGCTTGCATGGACAAATGGTTTCTTATCGAAGAAATCTTTTTGTAAACAGCGTCTATAGGTAGACTGCTGTTTTTATTAAACGGTATGGCAATTTCCTTGAAAATTGCTTTTAAGGCAGTCAAATCGTCATTTAGCCTGGCAATTTTAGACGCACTGTCCATGTCTCGACTGCTAACAGAAGTCCAATCTAAGTCATATCCTGCTGCCATTGCGCATAGTGACCAAACACTCTTTGAGTCCTCCCCGTTACCTTCTCTAAAAGGATGAATATAGTTCACATTTGAAAAATGGTATGCAAGACGATCGGCAAACGATAATTGATTTAAACCTTGGAGATTATGGTCTTCACCAAGTTCTTGCATCGAATTATAGAAAGCTGGTTCGATTAAGGGGCCGAAGGCGCAAAATTAGAATTGTCTGGATCTCCAACTTTGTGTATTTCAACAGTTCTTGATTTGTCAGCCCACGGATATACTTTTTTGCCAAATAAAGAAGCATGGATATATTGCAGGTCTTCAAGCGAATAGCTGACTCTAAATTTTTCGTCATATAACTTCAAAAAGCCCAATAGAAACGAAGTCCGCTTCTATTTGATCGAGTTCTGATTGAGTTTTTTGCACCTATCGAATTGATGAGAAGTCCTGTTTCAGTATCAATATATGGGTCGACAAAGGACATAGGTGGCTACCTTTCTAGCTGAGACGGTGAAATGCCGTAGTGCTTGCAAAGGCGGCGATCAAATTCAGCAAGGTCGATTTCATCGTTGCAATACCTGCTTGCTTCTTCAAGAAAGAAATCAGAAACTCTTTTTACCTTCCAAGGTGTTCGTATATATAGCTTCTCTGCAACAAACTTTGGGCGATCGTTTTTTTGATCATTCTTTTGCTCCTTTCTAAAAGTATAATATCATTATACCATATCTGTATTATGGTACAAGTGTACTACGCCCTTACTGAACAAAAATAAGAAGCGTTCTAGCTCGACCGCCCGTATTCATCGAAGAGCAGGTGACGAGTGTGATTGCGCGGGTTGCGTTTGCAATCGTGGCGTCGCAGTCATCGCTGACGGCGGTCGCGTCTTTTTCATATCCGAAAGCCACGACCGTACTTCCTCTGCGGAAGTGAAATCGAACGTCTGGATTGGCTGGTATTTCTTATCGACAGACATCGCCATGACAGGTTTGAGAACCTGCCGTCCTTTATCGGGGGTGAACCAATACATCTCGCCGATCTTGTCGAATTCCGCTTTGCCTGTAGGTCGCGAAAATAGGGAGAAGATCTGACCGGTAAACCCCATGTGGTGTCCGTATACGAGTGCGTGCGCACCTTCTGCTGTGCTTCTTGCATCCAGGTATGGGCAACCCGCGAACGACGGGTTGCGGTCGAAATCGTGGCTCAGATAGAAGTCCGCGGGGTCTCCCTTGCGCGTGTTTACGACGGGAAGGTCGATAGCTGTTCCCTCGACCCTGAGCCATGCCGCGATATCCTGGTTACGGCCGCGGAGCATGGACCAGTCGATTCCGTCTGCGGTCTGGGTCTCGGCATCCTTGGCGAGGTTATCGTATTCCCAGCCCTCTTTAACCGTCTCTCTCCAGCAGGAGGGCTGCGGCCGCGGATAGGATGCAGATGCCGAGCAGCATCCCGTTAACGATCCTGCTTATCCTTTTTCTTTTCGTCATATTCAGTTCCTTTTCCTTTTTAATGAAAAAGGGATCGGGTTACCCCGAATAGCCCCTTCAGTAGGCGATGGAAGTCCCTCTTAAAGGTTACTCCATCATGTCGTCGGCGTCATCGATTTGATGGCGCTTGCGGTAGATATACGTACCGCCCGTACCGCGGCGTACTTTGCATTGCGGCGCCGATCAGGATGCGGCCGGTTTGAGCCATCGAGGACTTGTCGCTGGTGACGACGGTGACGGTCTGGTTCGCATCGTCGATGTCCTTGTGCTCGGCAACGGTCTTGTCGACGGTTGTCTTCTCGCCGGTCTCCCCTGTCGGTTTCCGTTTCCCTTGGTGGTCAGCGTCTCGAATGCCACGAGATCGTAGCCGTCCAGAGATGCGTCGTATCGACAGTGAACTTGACCCCAACGGTGCCGTCCTTCTCCTCCGGAGTGAAGGTGACGCTCGAGCTGAGTGGGTTACCGTCCCCATCGGAGAGGGGAGCGCCGGTGGTCTTATCCATAAGCGTACCGGTGACGGTATGCTCGACACCCCCCCTCGATATTCGTGTAGGAGACGGTATCGGTGAGCTCGACCTTCTCGCCGACCTTGACGGTGTGCTTGCCGTCTTCGCCGGTGAGCGTGGTGCCGATGATGGCGGAATCGGACTTCGGGGTCTGCTTCACCTTGTCATCGTCATGGTCTCTCGGCTGGTTATCTCGCCACCGCCGTTGCGGTAGAGGTCGACCTGGCGTAATTCTCCAAGGCGAGTCGCCATCGCGGTAATCGTCGGTGACCTTCATATGGACGATAGTCGGTGCATAGTCACCGGAAACGCCCCTCGCTGATCTTGAATTGACCGGCGGGAGGTCGACCTTGGTCTCCTTGCCGTCCTTATCGGTCATCTTCGCGGAGGCGGACCCGTCCTTGTTCAGGGTGAGGGAATAGACGGTATCCCCTGTTCTTGCAGGTATAGGTGCCATCCTTCTGCTTTTGATCTTACCGCCGAGACCGTTATTGCCGAATGCCGTGAACTTGCCGGAGCCGTCGAGATCGACGAGGATGGAGACCCCATCGGAGTACGAACCGTTGCCCTTGGCGGTCTCGGTTGCGTCGTTCACGTCATCATGGGAGTCCTTGATGCCGTCACGGTCCCCAATCGTCCTCACGCGTGGTGAAGCCGGATTCGACGCGCCCGTACTCGAAACGGATTGCAGTGACGTGCTCGCCCTCGGCAAGCTCGAGGTCGGACACCTTAAGCCCCGGCCTCGGTGGTGGACACGTCGGCTTTCCAAAGCTTCCAGCCGGTGTAATCAATCTTACGTCCGTCTTTGCCGAGGGTTTCGGAATTGACTCGTCGGTGAGCCACGGGTTGCCGTGTCCGTCGGAAAGGGTCTGGTTGGCACCGGATTCGTCGGAGTAATCGGATGGTGTCTGATCGGTCTTGTACCAGACGTTCATCTTGCCATCGAAGTCCTTGTACGCCTGCGGGGTCGTGATCGAATCGAGGGTGGCCTTGCCGGTCATGACTCCGTAAAGGTCGTCCTCGACGGTGAACTCATCCGTCCAGGTGTTAGAGGTGGAGCGGAAATCGAGGGTGTAATCATAGCTTCCGTCATCTGACGTGCTGGTATCGGCGTTGTTCTCGCCGTCACCGTTAGCCTCCGTATACGGATGCGTGGGGTCTGCGATCTCCTGGCGCTTGTCGATCTCGCCCTTGATGGAGATCGGCTTGTCGTACATGACGGCGGTCTGGATCTCGCCGGTCTTCTCCACGGTGAAATCGATGGACTCCGCCACATCATAGGTATGCGGCGTGCGCTCTTCGGTGAGCGTGTACTTGCCGGGCGCGAGGGCATTGATCACATGGTCCTCCGTGGTGGTAGTCCACGAATCGATGACCTTGCCATCGGAATCCTTGACCGTGAGCTTCGCGCCCTCGATTTCGGCCTCATTCGTGATATCGCGCTTGGAGACATGCGGCTTGGTGTAGTCGTCCGTGACATCGATCGTGTACTCGGCCACGCCCTCAGTCATGCCGTCGGAATCGACTGTGAAGGCGAAAACGTTCGGGTTCTCGATGTAGCCGGCGGGAGCCTCGGTCTCGACCATGCGGTAGGAACCGGTGGTGAGGTGCTTCACGTCGAACTCGCCCTTCGCGTCCGTGGTGCGCTCGGTGAACTTCTTGCCGTCTTTGAGGAGGACAGGCTCGGCTTTGACCTTTCCATCGGAGATGGATGCGTAGGCGATCTCGCCGTTCTTGACGGAAATCTTTCCAACCGCGCCGCCATCGACGGAGACGGTGTATTTGCCGGAGGCAAAGGGTCTTGTCGGTGGTATGCCTTGCGGGCGGCATCCCACGTCAGTTTCACGCTCGGCACCGAGTCACCGGTCTCGCTGAGCTCAGCGGAAGTTCCGAAGATATGGTTCTTGATGGCGACGGTATAGGACTTACCCTTGTCTACGGAAATCGTGGCGTCGGAAAGCTTTACCTCATCGTCGCCCTTCTTAGCCACGACGGTGTAGTCACCGGCCTCGACAGCCGTGTCGCTTCCGACCTCGATCTCCCTGCCGTCCTTGTCCTTCAGGACAATCGAATATTCATTCGAATTGACCGTGACGGTGGAAGAGGAGACATTCTGCTTGACGGAGACCTCTTTGCCCTCATCGGCGCGGATTGCGACGGAAGTTCCGGTCTGGAAGGTCTCCTGGTCATCGATGTTCCAAATGTCGAACTTGGCGCCGGCGAGGACATCATCGGTACCGAGAATGGTCTTGTTGACCTTTACCTTGGTCGGCTTGTCCTTCTGCTCTACGGAAGCGGTCACGAGATCGGTCTTGTCGTCCTTATAGGAAAGGGTGAACTCGACCGGGGTCGTATCGAGCACATGGCCCTTCGGAGCCTTGGTCTCGATGAAGGCATAGGTTGCGGAACCGGAACCGAGATAGAGTTTCTTGGTGGCGGCAGTTCCATCGTCACCGGTGGTCACATGGTCGACAATCTGTCCCTTGGACGCACGCACGGTGCCATCGGGGGAGACGACATTCTCCTGCGCGACGACATCGTACTCTGCATCTTTGAGATTCTTGCCGTCATCGGCGCAGGACTTGGTGATGGTCGCCTGCCCCATGACCTGCCTGTCGAAGACCTTTACGACGGTGATGGGAGAGGCGTCTTTGTAGTCCTTGGAAACCTCGAAACCGACCGTCTCGCTGTTGAGCAGATACGGGGCGGAGGTGGCGATTTCCTTGACGGCGTACTTGCCGGACTTCAGCTTTCCGGGCATGGAAACTTGACCGTTCGCGTCGGTGGTGAACGTGTCGACCTTGGCGTTCACGTCATACGGGTCGTCAAACGATACGACCTTGCCGTCAGCATTGAGGATCTGGAACTTGAAGCCGGAGAGCAGAACTGTGTTGCCCGTCTCCGCGTCGCATTTAACGATTTGGAGTCGGCTCGTCAACGTTTTGTCGATCACGGAGTAGTACTTCGTGCTCTGGTTGACCTCTTCATCTGCCGAGATAGTCCAGTCATCGACATGGTCGTAACCCTCGGGCACCGAGGAATCCACCTCGTGGATTGTGTAGCCCCTTCTGATCGATCGGCGGCGCCGTCGATGCCGGCATTACGCTTGCCCTCGCCGAACCACGGACGGGTTGCATCATCCGTCTTGTCCTCGGAGATGGAAGTCTCGTCACAGGTATCGGCATCCTTGGTTGAGGCGAATCCGCTCTCGTTGGTGGTCAGCGTGCCGACGACCTTGCCGGTGGAGTTCGAGATGATCTGGAACTGCACGCCGACGGCAGGCTTGCCATGGCCGTTGTCGGACTCCCAGCTGTCGTCCTCGCCGCCCTTGGTCTTGGCGATCTCGACATCGAACGCCTGCGGGTTCTCGGCGAAATCATCCTCCGGCTCAAGCTCGATAGTGCCAGTATCAGTTACTTCATTCGCACGAACTGTGTAAGTGTGAACTGAAGTGTCAAGCTTTGTATCCAGAAGGGGCCTTGGTCTCGACGATTTGAATTTCGCCAAAAGGAACTCGTGTAAAACCACAAAAACACCCTTTGCATCCGTCTTTCCGGTTGCTTCCCAGCCAGGGGTTGAGATGGAAGTGCATTTGTATTCTGCACCTTCAAGGGAAAGGCTGGTTTGAGGGTCACCGCTTGTAGCGGAATCCTTCTTTGCAACGGTAATTTTCACATACCCAGGGTCGTCTTTGAACTGCTGTTCCCGGCGCTGTTACCGGTCGAGAAGTCGATGCGTCCCTCGTGCTTCTGGAAGCCCTGCGGCCTTGGTCTCGACGGCATAATAGTTCTCGTTCGGGTCGAGCTGGTAGTTGGCATACGGCCGCTACCGTCCATGGTGATATGGGCGACCAGCGCGTTGTCGCGGGTGCGGTAGATATCGAACTCGGCGCCCGCATAGGAGTACTCGCTGTTGCCGTTCGTCACCTTGGCATCGGCGGAAATCTTACTGAAGGTCACGTTGACCTTGTTGAGCGCCAGTTGACCTTGAAGAAGCCGGCACCTGCCTGCGTGAAGGTGGTCGGGACAGTGACGCCCACGACGGCCTCGTTGCCGTATACAGGCGGCGACACAGGACGGTCTGGCCGTAATCGTCATCGGTGTACTTCGGCTGGTTGTAGCCATTCTGGAGCTGGCCGGATGGGTTGACGCCGACATGGCCGCAAGTCAGGTTGAGGTTTGCGGCGTTGGGGGATCTCCACGCCGGAGGACGTGGTCTGCGCGTTGATCGTGCAGGTGCGCTCGATGGAGTTGCCGGACTGCAGGGGCGGAGACGTCCACGCCCTGGGTGCCGAGCGCCTGGTAGATGGTCTTCGCCTCGTAGCGGTACGCCGGACGGGTTCTCGACTGCCGGCATGGTATGACCGCCGGTCGCGGTACCGGTGTACTTGTTGTGGCCGGCGGTGTGGAAGGTCATGCCGACATATGGTGCCGTATTGAACTTCCAGGTGCCGATGTTGTTCACGTTACCGGCGAATGCCTTGGTGGCGATAGAGGTGAGGAAGTTGCCGACAGTCTTGCCGGTATCGTTCGTCAGTTGACCTTTGACGGTGCGAACACCGGCCGGAGCGAGTTTGAGATCGAGCGTACCGGTGCCCCTCATCATCGTAGACATGTCCATATCGCGGTGTACTCGATGCCGTTCGCGATGACGGAATCGATCGAGCTGTCTTTCAGCGACTCGCGGGCGGCCTTGTCCTGGCGAGAACGATCTTCGTGTCGGTGGCGAGGATATCGACCTTGGCGGTTCCGTTCTCGGCGACATCCCCGTCCACGCCGTCCTCGGAGATCTTGACGCTGATGCTGTTCTCTGCGCCCTTGTCTGCAGTTGCGCCGAGCGGCTGGATACGGGAGGAAGCGACCTTGAGTTCGCCCTTCTTGTTCT
>VOFI01003180.1_pt1 | contig 21489 bp, 23 predicted proteins | sample 5384131 | NCBI WGS metagenome assembly VOFI01 (sample SAMN12384728, study PRJNA508395) | human gut metagenome | isolation source: healthy gut H | host: Homo sapiens | reverse complement strand
TACCAATGATTAGCTCTAACGCATGTAAATTTGCAATTAAAAAACAGAGCTGATTATGAATGAATTAAAAGTGACTTTTCTATCTAAAGAAAAATGAGACGAGAGCCGATGGAATCGCCCCCTGTTTTGGGACGGATACGCATTGGCAAATCAATGGTACAGTTCAGTGCCAAAGTGTATATTCAGGAAAAGTTATGGGATGTAAAGTCCGGCAGGGCAAAAAGGTAAAAAGCAAGGCGGCATTAAACGCCAATGCAGAGCTTGGACAAATTATGTGTGGCCATCCATTCCGCATACAAAGACCTGCAACTGAAAAGCGACAATGTCCTTGCAATTGATGTGAAAACGCTTTTCAGGAATCGCATCCGAGCAGGACACGCTGGTCAAGCATTACGAGCATCTCAACGAGAAATTCTACAAGAAAGTGGGTGTCAACCGTTCCATTGACACCTATAAACGGTATTGCGTGGCACTGAACCACCTAAAGAATTTTCTTCAAAAGAAATACAAGGTAAGGGATATGGCGTTCCAATCCTTGAACCCGACATTTGTGAAAGCATTCGACCTGTACCTCCGTGCCGACTTGAAGATGACCTGCAATACCATTGTCAATATTATGGCACGTCTGCATCTGGTAATCAAGTCCGCAATGGATAACGGACTCATCAAACAAGACCCGTTCATGGATTACAAATATCTGACAGAACCTCTTGTCGCCAAATGCCTGTCCGAAGAGGAATTCAATCTGATTCTCACGACTCCCTTGCCAAAAGACAATATGAATCTGGTACGTGATGTCTTCATATTTTCCTGCATGACCGGATTGGCGTTCAGCGACCTCCGTAACTTGACGCCCGAAAATATGAAACAGGCCGAAGACGGTGTATGGTGGATACATACAGCGAGAAAGAAGACAGGAACGCCTTGCCATATTCCTTTGATGGAGCTTCCATTACAATTGATAAAGAAGTATTGCGGCATATCCGACCAAGGCAGGCTGTTCCCGATGTTGAGTTGCAGCAAGACAAATATCAATCTTAAAAAGATTGCAAAATACTGTGGGATAGAGCGTTGCCTGACATTCCATCAAGCCCGGCACACGTATGCCTCGTTAATCACTCTGTCCCAAGGTGTTCCAATGGATACGGTTCGTGAACTGCTGGGACACCGAAGTTGGAAAAGCACCCGTATATACGCCCACCTTACCCAAGAAAAGATCGGCGCAGATATGGGTGATTTGCAAGTCCGGATAAGAGAAAAATTCATTTTGACCGATAATTGCCCACAAAGACCAGACAGCGTATGAACAACAGGAAAACAACATACAGCACGTTTGCCGTTCTGTTTTATATCAACAAACAGAAGGTGAAAAAAACGGTCTGTGCCCCCTTATGGGCAGGATATCCATAAATACGGAAGTAGCGCAATTCTCCGCAAAGATGGATATAGACCCTGCATTATGGGATGCCAAAAGATACAGACTTAAAGGGAAAGACCGTGAAGTTCAGAAAATCAACTGTGCCATAGAAAACTGACGGCAGACATACACAGCTATTATGATGAGATACTTTCGGAACAAGGGTATATAACAGCGGAACTTGTAAAGAACGCCATTAGCGGTATCGGTACAAAAGAAAACGTAATTTATTGGAACTGTATCAGGAATATATCGGGAACTCTCAAACAGGTTGGGCTGACACGTTCTTACGGCACACTGCACAACCATCATTCTTCATATAACAGATTGAAGAAGTTTATCCGGAAGTATTACAATGCCGATGATATCGCACTCAGACAATTGGATTACAGCTTCATTGAAAAGTACGATTCCTATATGAGAGCAGACCTCAAACGCTCTCTTTCCACTATTGAAGGGTTTACCGTCATGTTGAAAACCATCGTCAAGAGAGCCATTGCGCAAGGAACGATACACAAGAATCCCTTTTTCGGGTTATTTCCCGGAAAAGGCGATTAAGAAACACCGTCATTTGGAAGCGGATGAACTGAAACGCCTAATGAGCATACCGATACAAGAGAAATTCCTGTGTTATGTGAGAGACCTGTTTGTGTTCAGCTCTTTCACAGGAATCTCGTATATAGACCTCCGCAATTTACGGGAAGATCATTTTTACCGTACAGAAGACGGCAAACTATGGGTACGGTTCAACAGGCAAAAGACAAAAAGCGAATGTATCATTCAGGTTCTTGACTTACCACAACAGATTATGGACAAATACAAGGAACAGCGTGTGGATGACAGGATTTTCAAAGTTCCGGCACGTTCGGCATTGACTGCCAACTTCAAGAAACTGGCGGAGCGATGCGATATAGACAAACGGATAACATTTCATATGGCCCGGCATAATTTCGGTTCGCTGATTACTCTTTCTCAGGGTGTTCCATTGGAATCCGTCTGTAAGATGATGGGGCACAAGGATATCAGTACAACACAATTGTATGCAAAACTGACCCGCCAAAAAGTTAATGAGGATATAAAACGAATCAGTACGAGCATTAAGGCCAAGTATGAAATTCCGGAATGGAACAGGGATAGCGATAATGTTAAAAACATACACTACGGACAAAGGGAGCAGAACAACCAATATTCTGATTGACCATATACATATTCCGTCAGTCGCATATTTCCTCGCCCGTCCATTAAAGTTAGTACAGACTTCATTGAAAGTGAAAAGGTCGAGCGGCCGTGCCGTTTCGGGCAGAATCTTCCTTTGCAGGCAAAGCGTATTCAGCCCCGAAAACCTTTCCCCTTTCACGTCTGTACAAGGAAGGCTGACGGCAGCGGAAACAAGCGACTGACGGAAAAGTCGATATAAACAACCGAAAAGCATATAGACAAGTCTGAAATATATGACCGATTCTATATGCTTTTCAGATTTTTATAGAGGAAGGCTATTTTTTGAAAACCGGATGAAACGGGCAGGCGGCAAACTGCGCTCCCTCCAAAAAAATCATCCGCTTTCGCTGTATCTGTACGCTTCCTTGTATCCGTTTATCAGAATACGTTCTATATCGGAAGTTCGGTACAGGATTTTGCCGCCCACCTGCGTGTAGGGTAGGATTCCGTTGTTGCGGTAATCGAGCAGTGTTCTTCGGCTCACTTTCAGCAGGTATGCCACTTCCTTGTCGGTCAGCAGTTCATCGCCATATACGGACGGTTGGTGTTGGCTTAACAACTTTTCAAGTGAAGCCAGAAGCCTGTCAAAATTAGAGTGGAAATTCTTTACCCACTCATGGTCTTTTTCTCTGATTTCATTGCTCATACGCTTTAATTATTGGGTTATACATTGATTACTCTATATTCTCGGTCAAATATCCCTGCTTTTCCATTTGGCTTCTTTCCGTCTGTCTTCCACATCTGAGATTACACGTTCCACGTCTTCAGGACGGTAATAGGTACGGTTTCCGATTTTAGTAAAGGCAAGCGTCCCATTGTCACGGAAAGTCTGTAATGTTCTCGGACTGATACGCAGGCTTCCTGCATACGGAATGACTGTCCATCCATTTGCCCGTTTCCTTTTGGTCATGGTTATTGCAGAGGGTTTCCATCCTCTGCACGAAGTAATCCAGCTGGCTGAAATTTCCTCAAATGTCTTTTCTCAAAACTGATGATTTCCATTGTTTCCGATATTTAGATTATACATTGTCTTCAATTCTCGCCGCTAAGGTAAAACCGAATCACTCATTACACCCAACACTTCCGATAAATGGAATCCTGTGGCACAGTTGGCGTAAGACAGCGGCTTGTTTCCTTGTTTTCAATGCAAAGAAAAGCAGGAATAATCACACCACAATGGATTTACAAACGACTGACGGTCTGTTACATCGGTTGTCATCGTGTTGCATAATCAGCGGATATGATTATGTAAATCGGGAAAAAGAGCCATGTTCCATTAGTACCGATTGAACAGGTTGCAGTAATCAAACAGGAATGGCGATACAGTAATATTATCCAATGTAAGAAACCACATCTGCCGGATTCAACAAAAACTCTGTTCTAACGAATCATTATCCAATATCTATAATCGTTCGAGTATGGCAAATCATTGCAGTTTGCACTGTTGATTCAGTGGCTAAAACGCAAAAGCCATCATAATTGCTACGCTATCTCCATTTGCTTGATTCCATGCAGTATACCTACTTCCTTTGTTGCCGATAACAGGTCAATGTGCGCACTGAGACCACTGTATAAACCGATTAAAATTCAAAGATTATGGCAACAAAGAAAAGTTTTAGCAAAGAGCAATGGGAAGCTATGACTGGTACGGAAATGTCACAGTTTCTTCCAGATGGTGAAAATCTTGAAAGTACAGAAGAATCGTTTACTGGCGATGTCGGTATCGAAACTCCATTAACCGTCACGGAACAATCCGAAATCCCATCCGGCAATCTTCAAATGCCGATGGGGAAAGATAGGACATTTTCGACACCCCGTTGTCGGGTTAGCAGCCGACAGCGAAGGATGTCATTGGAAGAATACCGTACCGCTTTCCTGCAAGTTCCGAAAATCGAAGACCGCAAACCCGTATTTGTCAGTTGCGAGGTGCGTGACAGGCTTGACGAGTTTGTCCGCAAACTCGGAAGCCGCAGAATGAGTGTTTCGGGACTTCTTGAAAACATCGCCCGACAACATCTTGAAATCTACTCGGAAGAGTTTGAACAGTGGCGTAAATTATAACATATAACCGATGAAAAATGTATCTGCACGCTGCATTAGTGCCGTCAGGCATCCTTGAATCCCTCCAATCGGAGTGAGGAGTGAAACGTCTGTTTCGGGGAGGGAGCGAGGTTATCTTTCGGGATGCCGAAAAATGTCGGACAAGCCGCCATTGCACCCGAAAACCTCGCTCCACTTTCACAAGTGGAGGCAATCCGCTCCCAACGGTCGCAGATTGTAAAAGATACCAACATGGTAAAATGACTTATCACAATAAACCAAGTAATATGAGTAACAAAGACAAAATCAAACCGAGAGGGAGACCGAAAGCAAGCAGCCTTCGCAAGTTGACAAAATCCGTGACGGTGAAATTCTCCAAGCCTGATTACGACAGGCTGTGTCTTCGCAGCAGGCAGGCGAACAGGACGCTTGCGGAGTATATCAGGGATTCCACATTCAATGCACAGATTATGGCTAAGCACTCTCCGGAAGAAGCGGCCACCATGCGCAATCTTGTTGGAATGGCGAACAATCTGAACCAGCTTACAAAGCTGTCGCATCAGGCAGGATTCAACCGTACCAAGAATATACTGATGGAATTGCTTGAAAAACTGAAAGCGGTAATGAACGAGTATAAATCATCGGAAAGGAGGCAGTTATGATTGGCAAGATAAAGAAAGGAAAATCCTTTGGCGGATGCGTCCGCTACGTGATGGGCAAAGACAATGCTGAAATCATCGCTTCCGATGGTGTATTGTTGGGCAGTAACCGTGAATTAACGGATAGTTTCAACTACCAGCGTATGCTTAATCCGAAAATAAAACAGCCTGTCGGTCACATCGCTTTGAGTTTCAAACCCGAAGACAAGCCAAGACTCTCAAATGAGTTTATGGCTAAAATTGCTATGGAATACATGGATTTGATGGGAATAAAAAGACACTCAATTCATATTGGTAAGGCATAACAATACGGACAATCCGCATTGCCATCTGGTCTATAACCGTATCGGATATGACGGAAAAGTAATCTCTTCACAGAACGACTTTAAGCGTAATGAAATTGCTACAAAGAGACTTAAAGACAAGTACGGATTGACCTACGCAGAGGATAAAGGTAAGACCAATGTGAAGAAACTTCGTCCTGTAGAGCGTGTGAAATATGAGATTCACAATGCGGTCAAACAGGCTCTAAAATATTCCAAAACATGGAATGAGTTCAATGACAATTTAGTCGGACATGGTGTCAAGCTGGAGTTTGTGAAAAGAAGCCGTGAGATAAAGTCTTTGAATGATATTCAAGGCATACGCTTTACCAAAGACGGACTGACATTCAAGGCTTCGCAAATCAGCAGGGATTTCAGTTTTGCCAAATTAAATGCCCGTCTAAGTTGGAATAAGCCGGAAACAGAACAAGAGCCTAAAAAACCGAAACAAGAGTCAATAATATCGCAGGAACAACTGCAATATTCACAAGACAACGGTTTGATTGAAGGCGGACTGGGATTGTTTATGCCATCAGGCAATAGCCAACAAGACGAACAGATTCCGTATGACGAGTTACTCCGCAGACGGAAGAAAAACAGAAACGCAAGAATAGTTTCGGGTTATAATTCGACACATAATTATTAATCAAAGGTATAACATTAAAAATCAATAGTATGAAACAAGAAGAACTTATTGAAAGCATCTATGGGTGCTTGGATAGAATCGAGAATAAGGTAAACGGATTATCCATATCCCAATCGGAGAATGGAAATTCCGAAGTAAATAATAGTGTAAATGAATTTTCATTACAGGAGTTAAAACAAGATTTGAACGCCGTTAAAACAGAGTTTAAACGCACTTCAGAAGGACTTGCCTCTATTAAGTGCGATACTGCAAATCTCTTAAATCGAGCTTCTACTCCGGATAAGTTTGTGGAAACCTTGTCCGCATTAAGGAACGAATATCGGCAAAACCGGAAACAGCAGACCGATTCTTCCGATAAAATAATGGAGATGATGTCGGATATTAAAGCAATACAAAGCAGGAAACGGAAGAGCCTGAAATCCTTGCTAAGAGCTACAGATGAAAATATCAAAGGAGGAATTTACAATGAGAGCCACCACAGTTTCAGTATTGAATCGCCTTTCATATTCTGGGGTTTTAGCGGAATGTTTGCAGCGATTGTCGTTTTGGCTGTCGCACTCTATTTTGTTCGACAACCGAACTATGAGCGTATCGACAATGATTTGAAGTATCGCTACATCAAAATGAAAGGCGAAGCCTCACCAAAACTGATTGAAAACTTGGAAAACATCTTTGAACTTAACAGGGATAACAACAAGATTCGCCAAATGCGTAAAGATGTGAAAGCCTACGAAGAAGCAGTACGCAAGCGAGCTTTTGCCCTTGCCGAACAAGCCCGACTAAAAAGAACAGGCGGCAAAAGAGCAGGAAAACAAGGCAACGTCCATCAAGGGCAAGCCCATTCAATCGGACAAACTTAAAAAGTGAGCGTATGGCAAGTATCAAAGTAAAATTCAGACCATCCACTACCGCAGGTAAGGAGGGTACAATCTATTATCAAATTATTCAGAATCGAGTAATCCGTCAATTAAAGACGGATTTCCGACTTTTACGCACGAGTGGAACAATAAAAACAATTCTATCATAATCGGTTCTGATAATCGATACGATTTTCTGCAGTCGATTCAGGAGCGAATAAACTGGGACGTTAAGCGACTACAATCAATCATAGGCAGATTTGAAAATATGCATGTTATATATACAGCTTGATGATATAATTTCAACTTTCAATAAGGCGGTAAACGAACAGTCATTATTCAACTTTATGCAAGGCACGATAGCCCACCTCAAGCAGATGGGAAAGATACGCACGGCTGAGAACTATTCCTATGCCTTAAAAAAGTTTTATGCAATTCAGACAGTGCAAGGATGTGGCCTTATCGGAAATAGATTCTGATTTAATGCAGCTTTATGAAGCCTATCTCCATGGCAAAGGGGCGGTACGTAATAGCAGTTCGTTTTATATGCGAATTTTCCGGGCCGTATATAACCGAGCATTGGAAAAAGGATTGATTAATCAGTGTAATCCTTTCAGGCATGTCTATACGGGAGTGGACAAGACTGTCAAGCGTGCAGTTCCCTTATCTGCCATCAAGCGTATAAAGAACATGAATCTATCCTTACAGCCCAATCTGGAATTTGCAAGGGACATGTTCCTGTTCAGTTTCTATACACGAGGAATGGCATTTGTAGATATGGCATATCTGAAAAAAAGAGTGATCTCCAAAACGGCAGTTTGTCATATCGTCGACGTAAAACAGGGCAATTGTTGGTTATCAAATGGGAAAGGTGTATGCAGGAAATCATAAATAAGTATTCCACAGACAGTAGCAGTTCCTATCTTTTGCCCATTCTGAAATATCCGTACCTCGATAGTCATAAGTGCTACAGGAATATCTTGTCCGGCATAAACCGCCATTTGAAAGAGATTGCAAAACTGGTAAATATATCTACGCTATTAAGCATGTATTGCGCCCGGCATTCTTGGGCAAGCGCAGCCAAGTACAAGAATATACCGCTTTCTGTTATCAGTGAGGGGATGGGACATGATTCTGAAAGTACCACCCAAATTTATCTGGCATCATTGGATAACACTCTGGTGGACAATGCCAATGCACAGATATTGAAAAGTCTGTAAGAGCAAAAATGTTTAGCAAAAATGTATCTTTCTTGGAAAGAGGGACTTACTCTGATGCAAATTTACGCATTTTATTGAAAATTCAGCGCATTGTACTATCTATAAATTTATTGGAATATTAAAAACTATATCGTTGTTTATCTCAATAAGATAGAATACTTCTATAAATCAGCCTTTTAGATTTAGTCCTCCCTCTTTCCAAGAAAGACATCGGGACTTTCTCATTCCCTTTATGTAATTGAAGATGATTGAGAAAACAACCGATAACATAGACATACAGGAAACCAATCTAATTGCACTTTCGCCCGATTTGCTGAATACATTGCTCAAAGACCATACAACGAGCCAAAACGGTATTCAGCACAATATATTTTGGGCAACCTCGGATTATGAGCATTTGGGTATCGGTTACGAGTATCAATCACCTATTTTGCCTGAACTGATAACAGGGAATAACGGCAATGTGGTCATGCCTCGTGTATTGAAGCATAAGGTAACACAGACCATGCGTTCCCATGAAATGGCCGAAGTGTTTACCCCTTCGTGGATATGCAATGCACAAAACAATCTGATAGACGAGGCTTGGTTTGGCAGAAAGGATGTATTCAACAAGGAGATAACCGTAGCCGATGGTACAAACACTTGGCAGGTCAATGAGGAAAAAATTACTTTTCCTGAGGGCAAGACTTGGAAGGACTATGTGCGTGAGAACCGTATGGAAATCACTTGTGGCGAGGCTCCCTACCTCGTGAGTCGTTACGATACCACTACAGGGGAGTTTATTCCGGTGGAGAGGCGTATTGGATTGCTTGACCGTAAGCTGCGTATTATCAGCGAGAACGCTACTACTTCTGGTGAGTGGCTGAAAGCCGTACAGGATGCCTACAAGAGTATCTATGCCTACGAATGGCAAGGTGACAATCTTCTGCTTGCCCGTGAATCCCTTCTTTTCTCTTTTATTGAGTATTACCGCAACAAGTTCGGGAAAAACCCTCTATTGAAATCCGTTAACTACATCGCTTACATCATTTCGTGGAACGTATGGCAGATGGACGGATTAAAAGGTGTCATTCCAAATAGTTGCGGAGAACGTAGGGAAGTTGTAGCCGACCTGTTCGGGACTAACGAAGTGGTCACCCAATGTGAAGGATGTCTGAAAGATGACATCCGCAGGCACAATGGGGTCTATTGCCAAATCAAGGACTGGCATGCCACCGACAAGGCAACAGGCAAAAAGGGAAAACGAATCCGATTTATAGACCTAATAAAATAGTGCGGTATGAAATTCACATCTTCACTAAAGTTAAAACTGATATATGTGTTCCGCATCAACGATGCTGCGCACAGTGGATGTCTGAAAGTGGGAGAAGCCACTTGTGATAATGACAATGTTTTCGGTCTTGCTCCCAACAGCAAAGCCCTCAACGAGTCTGCCAAGAAACGTATCAACCAATATACGCAAACGGCAGGTATCGCATACGACCTCTTATATACGGAACTTACGATATACAACAGCAAGTATGGTTTGTGTTCTTTCAATGACAAGGAAGTGCATAGCGTGCTGGAGCGTTCAGGTATTAGGAAAAAGATATTTGATACCGAGAACAAAGCCAACGAGTGGTTTATTACCGACCTTGAAACAATTAAACGGGCGATAATAGCCGTAAAAGAGGGGCGTGAATCATTATCTTCTGCTGAGGTTTCACACGACAAAAGTCCTATTGTATTCCGACCGGAACAGCGTGAAGCCATAGAAAAGACTAAAAAGCAGTTTAAGAAAGGAAACCAAATGCTGTGGAACGCCAAGATGCGTTTCGGTAAAACGCTGTCTGCATTACAGGTAGTGAAAGATATGATTTTCAGCCGAACCTTGATTCTTACCCACCGCCCAGTAGTTGATAGCGGTTGGTTTGAGGACTTTGGCAAGATATTCTATGATAGGCGGGATTTTGCATACGGCTCAAAGAATAACGGTGACAGCCATATTTCGCTGGAAACAAGAGCTAAACAAGGACAATGCAAATATGTTTACTTTGCTTCCATGCAAGACTTGCGTGGTTCTGAACTTGTAGGCGGCAACTTTGATAAGAACAATGAAGTGTTTGCCACCGCTTGGGACTGTATCATTGTGGACGAGGCGCACGAAGGTACACAGACGGAATTGGGCAAGGCTGTAATGCAGGAACTTACGAAGGATCAAACCAAGATTCTGCGTCTTTCCGGCACTCCTTTCAATTTGTTGGACGATTTCAAGGAGGATGAGATATACACTTGGGACTATGTGATGGAGCAGCGAGCCAAAGCGTCTTGGGATGAACTGCATTTTGGAGACCCTAATCCATACGCCTCACTGCCTACCATGAACATTTACACCTATGACCTCGGACGATTGCTCAATGAGTTTGTTGATGAAGATGTGGCATTCAACTTCCGTGAGTTCTTCCGTGTAAATAATAGTGGAACTTTCGTTCATGACAAGGATGTAAGTGCTTTCTTGAATCTTATAACCAAAGAGGACAAGGAGAGTTGCTATCCGTTTGCGAATGAGGAATACCGCAACATCTTCCGTCATACCCTGTGGATGCTGCCGGGAGTGAAGGAGGCACGGGCAATGAGTGCCATGTTGCAGACACATCCAGTATTCCAACATTTCAAGGTGGTGAATGTTGCCGGCAATGGAGACGAGGATGAAGAAAGCAAGGATGCACTTGTGGCGGTAGAAGAAGCCATTGGCAAAGACCCTGACGCCACTCGTACCATAACCTTGTCTTGTGGCAGACTGACAACGGGTGTCAGTGTTAAGGCTTGGACTGCAGTGTTTATGTTGTCTGGTTCATATAACACAGCTGCCTCCAGTTATATGCAGACCATTTTCCGTGTACAGACTCCTGCCACTATCAACGGAAGAGTAAAAGAGCAATGCTATGTCTTTGATTTTGCTCCAGACAGGACATTGAAGGTGATAGCCGAAACAGCCAAGATTTCATCCAAGGCAGGAAAGACCAGCGGCAATGACCGTAAGATTATGGGCGAGTTCCTGAACTTCTGTCCGATAATATCCATCGAGGGCTCCAAGATGAACCAGTTCGATGTACCCAAGATGTTGGAACAGCTTAAACGTGTTTATGTGGAAAGGGTTGTACGTAATGGTTTTGAAGACAGAAGTCTGTATAATGACGAGTTGATGAAACTTAATGATTTGGAATTGCAGGAGTTCGATGACCTCAAAAAGATTATCGGTCAGACTAAAGCCATGCCCAAGACGAATCAAGTGGACATTAACAATCAGGGGCTGACTGATGAGCAATACGAGGAACTTGAAAGTCTTGAAAAGAAATCCAAGAAGAAAGGCAAGGACAAACAGCCTTTGACAGAGGAAGAGAAGCAACGTCTTGAAGAACTGAAAAAAGAAAAAGAACAATCGGGAAGCTGCCATTTCCATTCTTCGGGGTATCTCTATCCGTATGCCTTTGCTGATTTATGGAGCGGAGCTGAAAGACGAATCTCAAGAAATCACCATTGACAACTTCGCTTCACTCATTGACCCTCAATCGTGGGAAGAGTTTATGCCTAAGGGTGTTACCAAGCAGAAATTCAACAGCATCAAAAAATACTACGATCCGGAGATATTCTGTGCCGCCGGAAAGCGTATCCGTGCTATGGCTCGTGCTGCCGACAAACTCAGTGTGGAGGAACGCATTGAGCGCATAACGGATATTTTTAGCACATTCCGTAATCCGGACAAGGAAACGGTGCTTACTCCTTGGCGTGTGGTAAACATGCACCTTGGCGACTGCTTGGGTGGATACAACTTCTTTGAAAAGGGGTATGAAACTACACTGCACGAACCTCGTTTCATCGACAAGGGCGAAGTGACCGCCAATGTATTTGCCGAAGATTCTCGTATTCTTGAAATCAACTCAAAGTCGGGGTTATATCCTCTCTATATGGCATACAGCATCTACCGCACACGTGTCAAAAACTCGCTGTTTTCGGTGTCAAGCATTGAAGACGAACAGCGGATATGGGACAAGATAGTCGCAGAAAACATCTTTGTCATCTGCAAAACTCCGATGGCAAAGAGTATCACCAAGCGAACCCTCATCGGTTTTCGTAAAGCAAAGGCAAACACCAGATACTTTGAGGACTTAATCAATCAAATCAAAAACAAGCCTGAACACTTTATCAAGCAGATTGATAAATTCGTTTCAGAAAGAACAGGGATAAAGAATATGAAATTCAATGCAATAGTAGGGAATCCTCCGTATCAAGAGGTTGTTGCCCAAAAGGAAACAACCAACGGACAAAAACGTAGTTCAAGTATATTCCAACATTTTCAAACAATAAGCGACCGATTGGGTAGATATACTTCACTAATCTATCCTGGTGCAAGATGGATTCATCGCTCAGGGAAAGGGCTTGAACAATTTGGCCTTTCGCAAATCAACGATCCTCATTTGTACTTTTTGAAATTCTTTCCAGATTCAACGGATGTGTTCAAAGAAGTAGGTATTGCAGATGGCTTGTCTATTGTTATGAAAGATATATATAAAGAAAGTAGTGGCTTTAAATATATCTATTCTAAAAATGGGAAAGAAATAGCAGTTGATGCTGATAATCCTAAAGAAGATTTATTTCCATTAAATCCTCTTGATAATGAAATCGTTTCTTGTTTAGATGCCATTATTAGTAAATACAAAAGTTTACACGAGTCAGTCTTGTCTCAGAAACTATTTTCTATAGAAAGCGACTTCGTAGAACGACACCCCACACTTGTAAGAGAGTACAGTGAAGGAGACTATTTCAATTATGAATCAGTAATAAAGTTATTTACCAATGATAAAGCAGGTAAAAAGCGGTAGAGCTAAATGGTATATCGCAAACAAAGGTGTTATTACAACGGGACTTGAATATTTGAACAGATGGAAAGTGATAGTTTCAAGTGCCAATGCCGGGGGACAAAAGCGTAGCAATCAAATCGCCATCGTAGATAACCATAGTGCATTTGGGCGATCTCGCGTGGCATTGAAAACTTTCGCCACAGAACAAGAAGCCAAGAACTTCTTCAAATATGCTACAAGTGAAATTATTCGCTTCGCCTTTTTTGCTTACAGACGAATCCTTGACCTCTTTGGCAAAGAAAGTGCCAGATTTATTGGACTATTCCGATGCCAATGGCATTATTGATTATTGTGGCGATGTGAATGCCCAACTTTATAAGGAGTTCGGTATTGATAATCGGAATCAACAATATATAAAAGAAGTACTTGCCTCAAAACCACTTTAATTGGGGAGTATTGCGTCTTGACTCATTCTATACCCCCCTTAGTTAAATGGGCGGAAACTTATAAACTTGTTTCCGCCCAAGGTTTTTGATGTACTAATCTATAAAAGTCAATTCACCTTGCAGGTTGATATTACGAATATCTATGTCCACCCCAGCCAAGGCTCTCCTAATATTTTCATCTGCTATAGACTTGGGGACTGCCAATGCCAGAAATTGCCTAGCCCTCGAACAAGCTACATATATCATTCGCTGACTTTCAGTCATGACTTTAACTGCACTGCGTGGAAAATCATTCAGCGAAACACTTTGTCCCCTGCTATCAGACGACAGGAACAGAAGTACTGCATCCAAAGTTGCTCCCTTTGCAGCATGTATCGTATCTATACTTTTATGGTATTCACTGCCCTTATTATTTGATTGGTGATATTGCTCTACAGGCGCATCTGCCATCTCCTTCATCTTATATCCCGTTTGCCTTTGATATGGAACAAAAACAGGTCTCTCTTCAAGTTCCCAATAATCCTTTAATAATGTACAGGTCTGTTCTGACCAGTCTTTGAAACTCAATGAAAATGCAGGTATTTGTTTTAGAAAACTAAATATCCTTGTATTCCAGTCCACATTACGTTCAATTTCTTGCACGAACTTACGCCTTGCTTCAGGGTTATTACCAGCCAAAAGTTCAGCTAATACAAGTCTTATTTTCCTAAAAGCATAGTCCATATCTCCCGAATCGAATGCGAAGGCGGCATCTATTATCAAATAAGGCAGATGTTGTTCTGCTTTCCAGTACTTGAAATCGACATCCTTAACACCGGCTAATTTCTTACACTTATTTACTCCACGTGCTAATATAATTCTACTTGGCAAATCATTATTTTCACAAACTTGGTGGAAATTCCGAATAATATCCCTAACATTCCCGTCATCATACTTATATACTACGATGGGAATTTCTTTATCCTCCACACCATGTGAAGTAATAGCCGGCACATCGCTTGATTTCAGTTTACTATACAAATCTATTATACGTTGGTTAGAACGTCTGCATTCAGATAGTGGCAAAACGTTCCATCCACCTTCTTTCATCATGCTTTGTAGCAACTCTGGTCTCGCATTGTTAAATCCATAGATAGACTGACAAATATCTCCCACAAATTCAAGATTTTGCAAACCGGCTCTCTTTAACAGCTTGAAAAACTCAAAATGCAGTTCAGAATTATCCTGTGCCTCATCAACGATGACATAAGGGAAACGCATTACAAGTGCTTTGGCTATACCTTGATGATGCTCCAATATATCACATGCCATCCATAGTGCATCGCTGCTTGAAATAAAACCTTTTTCTAAACGATATGTAAAAGCTGCATTGCAATAGGCAATTTCATTTGCATCAATCACTGGTTTGTGCTTCCATTTAAAGGCCGTCTTGTCTCTTGATACTAATGATGGATTCTTACGGCGCATCAGACTTGCGTAAGTTCGGAGTGCCATCACTGGGTATTGCTGCCATTTACCGTTTATCTGAATATTGTTATAATAAATCCGATCTAGTATTTCTGTTTCGTTCACTACTATTGGTCGCTTTTTACATTCATCACATAGATACCAAAACGGAAGCACTACATACTGCATAATAAAACTATCAATAGTCAACACTTCATTGGGGTATGTCAACCTTTCATTATGCATCTCCTTATATTTTTGTTTTAACTCAGCACAAGCCTTATTGGTGAATGACAGGCAGGCAAACCCTGTATGCGTGCCATAATGCTCTTCACAATGATGTGACACTGTTAAAAGTTTCTTCACTATGCTCGTAGTCTTGCCACTACCAGGACACGCTGTTAGTATTGTATAACCACGTGCATCAAGATATACTTGTCGTTGCGGTGTTATATCGTAATCCATACTCATGGTACTAAATGAGTTATTGCATCTTGAATATATGGAGGCAAAGTGAACTTAATGTCACCTCCTATTCCTTTTTTATCTAGTAAGAATGAATTTAATGTTTGAGCAAACTCAGCCTTACTTGGCAGACATTTCCACATTAGCAATGCAACATTCTGCTGTTCCACTTCGCTCATTTCTCCCTCTCCAAGTCCTGTCATGTAGGAATCCACCTTGTTTATACCTTCTATATTCTCTTGTTTAATCAATTCGTAAAGCCAAGTCTCTCTCGTTGTCTCTTTATTCGCGAAAACATTTGCTTTACATATTTGATATTCAAGTGTTTTCTTTCCAGAACATACCTTAATACCGTCTTGATGATTAGCCATAGCTTTCAAATTATCAATGCGGCCATTCATTTTACCATTATTAATCCCATCTCTAAGGGTATGCAGTTTTGTATAATTATCTTTTACCAACTCATCTAGATTATATTCCTTATACTTAGAGTCAGTAAATTGGTCCTCATCCGTTACAAATGCCGCTTTCATTGGCAAACGCTTCGCCTTATGAGAAGAATTAAATAACATCAAGAACTGATAGAAAGCAGTTCCATCCGTATCAACAATCTCAACTTGATTGTCAATCAGTGATTTGTCAATCAGTTTAGAGAATGTCTCAACTAATTGGCACTCTGAGATACCCTCAATAAACATACAACCAGACGAGAATAACAACTGTGAACGAGTAACGTCAAAATATCTAGATATCATCTTTCTATAGGATACAACTTCTTCGACCTTTAAGGGTCTATTGTTCTTAGCAACATCCCGAATAATATTTTCTGAATGCCGTTCTTTAAAACAATTACCCACATGATAAGCGTCATTATCTTTCAGCAGAATTATATTTTCCAGTGGTATTCTTGATGTTAAAGTCGGCGAATGGGTTGTGATAAATGTCTGGCTATTTTCACTTGCATCAGCATCTTTAAGGAAGTTATATAGATTAACCTGTAGTTGTGGGTGTAGATGGGCTTCAGGTTCTTCTATCAGCAATGCATATATACTCACATTGTCATCCACATGACAATCTTTAATGTCACTCAATACCGAAGCTATGTATATCAGATTGTTATACCCAAGGCTATTTTGAGTCAACACAAATCCTTTCTTGTCATTTTGTGAATATGGCAAGAATGGTTTAATGATATTAACAATATACTCAATCCTATTCTGCTCTATATGCAACTCTACATCTTTAAGGTCTGACCTATTTATCTGGGTCAGGTTGTCGTTTATGCCAGTTTGCGTTTCCATTACTTCTTGTCTCTGCAAAAGCTGAACATTTGCGTTATCAACTATGCTTTTCACATCATCCTCCGAACCTGCTCTATTAATCTTTCTTTTAATCACCCGTCCTAATAGGTTATTACGTGTGCTCATCAAATCACGCGTACTATCGCGCAATGCTCCCAAATAATAAGGATGAAAATAATGAAACGTATTCCAATCTGCACGAATACCATTCTCCTCTTTACCTGTTATGTATGAGGAATAAATTCTTCCCTTCTCCTTCATCTCGAAACTCAGGTGAACCCTAGCAACCATAGAGCCATCGTCTTTTTTGTCCAGATATTGATAAAATGCCCCTTCTTGCTGTGCTGATAATCCTTCAAATAGGTAACATATATCTATTCTTGTCGAGGTGGTTGCCGTTGTTGTCCCATCGGGGTTTTGTGTAAATTCAACATGAAAATCCTCTTTTGTTATCTCTATATCTCGGTTCGGTTCTCCCCACGAATAAAACAATCTGATAGCATCCACCAAAGATGTTTTAAGCTGTCCGTTAGATCCGATAATAACATTCAGTTTTTTATCAAATTTCACCAATAGTTCTTTGATACCTCGAAAGTTCTTTATATAAATCTTACTTAGATACATAAGTCTATTATATCGCTAAATTATTTAATAATTTTACCACTTTGTGTATTTCCGAATATGCCTTCAAATCCTCAGGAGACTCTTGACATAATTGGCATAGCTTTTCTGAATTTGCCATCGCCCGTTCCAAATCACCATTCTCTGTCAAGTACTTATAGAGGTTGGTGCGTATGAAATAGCGTTTGGTCTTTTCATATCCCGCCATATACTTCTGCAATTCAGGCAACAGTTGCTCATAACTCTCGTATCGCCGACAAACCACATTAGGCAAGAAGTGGAGCAGAAACCAAAATTCCGTGCAAGGATTCGTTTCTACAAACATCACCTTTCCTGCATATTTCTTTTTGCTATACTCATTCTTTGCTCGCTGATACAACTGCATTTCGGAAGGATATTGATACAGCCTATCCATATCAAACAGGCATACAATGAAATCATACTGCTTGTTCAAGTAGGATTCAACCAGTTTTAGCATATGATTGATGTCACTATGCTGTGGAAAGTCTGGCGCAACCTTGAAAGGATAACGACACGCTACCCTCAAAGAGTCGAAATAGAACCATTCTGTTTCTCCCTCGCCTATGATGGCGATACTTTTTGTTACTGTCCGCCTCATAACATTAGTCATTTAGGTTAATGTATTGACTGCCAAGGAATGGTAATTTCACCAGTTTCCCTTGCTTGTAGGCATTGTACGGAGACAGGTTCTTATGCAATCCCAAGGATGAGAGGCGCACTATTTTAGTTTCTCCCAGCTCGTCTTTATCGGTGAACCATATCGTATCACGACGGATAAAATCCTCGTTGAGAAGATTTATATCATGTGTCGTCAGGAGCATTTGAGATGTTCCGTCGCTGTTTGCCAAGAATACCTTTATGAAATAAGCCAGCAACTCGTAATGAATACTTGTTTCCACTTCATCGATGGGTACAAAACGATTGGTTTTTAACAGGAAATTCAGGATTACTGCCATTCCCAAGAATCTTATAGTACCATTGGACTCGTATTCCTCGGACAAGTCATATAAACTGTCTCCAGCCTTGTGCTTGAAAGTCAGTTCTGTATTTGTGATTTTACCCTTTCGGAGCATCTCTGCTTTTGCATCATCTTCAATAGGGGCGTTTTGAATCAACTGCTCTAATTCTGGAGAAATCAGTTCTTCTTCCTCGCGCAAGATAACATCCTCTATATTAAAATCGGAGGCCTTCAGGAAGTCCAATACAAACCTCTTCAAATCCCCAGTTTCGTCCTTATCCAAACGTGATTTTACATATCCCGACAGCAACATTCCCGGAGCCAATACATCCTTTATCTGTGTGGCAAAGTAGTCGTACACATCATTCAGTTTGGTTCGCTCCACATTGCTTTTGCCAAATGCAGCAAGCACACTACAATTATTTATGGTATTGCCAGAAATGACGTCTTGGCTTTTTTTTGTCATTTTCAAATTCGCACCAAATTCTATGGTTGTCGAGTCTGTATCGGCATCATAACTACGGCTATACAATTTGGTAGGACGAATAGACTCATAAACGACCAATGTCTCGGAATAGATGTATCTCTCATCCAATTCAAAACTAAGGATATATTTGGATTGGTTGATATAGAACACCATTGACATCTTTGTCTTTTCATTCCTTGATGTATCGTCCAGCATGAAGGGAACAACTCCTGTTTTTGCATTACGGTCTTTAGGCATTCTCAGAACAAGCATCCTGAAAAAACCAATAGCGTTCAATATATTGGTTTTTCCCGAGGCATTTGCACCATAAATGACTCCCAACTTTAGCAACCTAACGCCATCCTTCACTTCATACGAATACTCATCGGACATGAATGTGTCTGATGAAGGTTCAAAACTGATTTTTTGAACCGACTTAACGGAGAAATAATTCTCAATACTGAACTCTGCTATCATAACCGTTGCGTTTATCTTGTTTTGAGTGCAAAGATATACATAAAATATCGTATGATAAAATTATAACCAAATATATTGTAATTAAACTACAAAATCTGCAATTAAAAGCAGAATTTCTATTTTTATGATTCGTGAAAATACCACCAAATATGATGATTAATTTAGATACGGCATTGAACATTCGGAAAATAATTGTATCTTTGTCATCAGCTAATCATTCCACTTCAATTTGAAGCAAGATGAAGAAGATAGCACGTTACAAATCCATTACCTATTGCCATAAAGTAGATTTGTAAATTACTGAAAAATAGGGATATACTACTAAGCAAAAGAATTGTCTCCAAATCATTACCCGCCGAATGGTGATTTAACACACCGTGTTGTATTTGGCAGCTTGTGGCACAGGTTGGCATATCAAGGTCTAACTCGTTGAGTAATAACTTTGCAAACAAAAAACGAGTATGGCAAGAAGCACATTCAAGGTTCTGTTCTACGTGAACGGCAGCAAGGAGAAAAACGGTATTGTCCCCATCATGGGACGAGTGACAATCAACGGGACTGTGGCGCAGTTCAGTTGTAAGCAGAACATCCCGAAAACGCTTTGGGACGTGAAAGGAAACAAGGCGAAAGGCAAGAGCCGCGAGGCACGAGACATCAACCTTGCCCTTGACAACATCAAGGCGCAAATCATCAAACATTACCAGCGCATTTCAGACCGCGAGGCATTTGTTACGGCTGAGATGGTGCAACGCCTATCAGGGAATCGGCAGCGAGTATGAGACGCTGCTAAAAGCATTCGACCGTGAGAACGAAGTGTTCAAGAAACGGGTAGGCAAAGACAGGGTAATGGCTACCTATCGGGCACGTGTACGGGCAAGAAACCATGTAGCCGCCTTTATCAAGTCGTTTTACAGACGCAGCGATATGTCCATGTTGGAACTTACTCCCGATTTCATCAAGGAGTTCGCCGCATACCTCTCGACTGAAGCCGGATTGCGGAACGGTTCGATATGGGCAAACTGTATGTGGCTGAAAGGCGTGGTCATGAAAGCGCATTATAACGGGTTGATACCGCGCAATCCTTTCATCCAGTTTCATATCAGCCCCAATGTGAAAGAACGGGAATATCTGACGGAGGATGAACTGAAAGCGGTCATGACACATGAGTTTGCAGACAGCAAGCTCGCATACATCCGTGACATTTTCATCTTTGCCAGTTTCACCGCCTTGTCATTCGTGGACATTCAGGAACTGACGAATGACAACATCGTGGAGGTGAACGGCGAGAAGTGGATATTGTCCAAACGCCACAAGACAAAAGTCGCCTTCCAAGTGAAGCTGCTGGATATACCCTTGCAGATAGTCGAACGCTACCGACCGATGCAGAAAGACAATCGTATATTCCCCGGCTTGAACTATTGGTCTATCTGCAAACCGTTGAAACGGATGATAAGGGAATGTGGCATAACCAAGTCAATATCATTTCATTGCAGTCGTCATGGCTTCGCAACATTAGCTTTGAGCAAGGGGATGCCCATTGAAAGCGTAAGCCGTGTGTTGGGACATACGAATATAGTCACGACCCAACTCTACGCAAAGATAACCACGCAGAAGCTCGACAACGACCTGACCATGTTCGGCGACAAACTGAGTAAGACGTTTAACGGAATATCAAACATTTGGATGAGCGAGCCGGAATTGGTGGAACTGTTCGGAGTAATTGCTCCGACACTTCGTTCTGCCATCAGAAACATCTATAACAGTGGAGCATTAAAAGAATACGAGGTACAGAAGTATGTTCGGCAGGAGAACGGGTATCATGCCGATGTGTTCAGCTTTCCGATGATAGTCGCACTTGCTTTCCGCATTGACAGCTTCGGTGCGGAACAGGTGCGCAATGCCATATTTAAAAGGCTGTACTTGCGAAAAGAGAAAACAAATATCTTCTTTTTCGCTGGGTATAAATGGTTGGGATATGTCTAATTATCAGGCATAAGTTCTAATGATATGACGACATGAAGTAGTGAAGACCTATGCGTATTCCCATTGCCAACAATGTATTTATAC
>VOFI01004036.1_pt1 | contig 21519 bp, 24 predicted proteins | sample 5384131 | NCBI WGS metagenome assembly VOFI01 (sample SAMN12384728, study PRJNA508395) | human gut metagenome | isolation source: healthy gut H | host: Homo sapiens | reverse complement strand
ATTACGTATTGCTTGTTACATCGTCGCCGTTATTCCAGCCGGTTCGCCCATAAAAAGTTGTTGTCCGCATAAGGTCATGGGTTCACAAACACAACTGCGACATTCTCAGCAGCTACCAGATCAGAAAATCTCGTTTCGACTTCGTGGTTGCGACGGAGGAATCCGGCCTGTCACCAGTCCAGATTCAAAGACCACCAAAGTTGATCTCAGCGATGCTTGCCTGACAGAGCCAGATATATTTCCAGTTCCTGCGGTATCCGCACCCTTTTGTTTTCCGACCAGCCATTTATCAGTCGTGATCGGCAGGGAACCGCATTGTTTTTATTCTGCGGCGGAATCCACTCCACACCGCAATGGAACGGATAACCGGATTCAATAGCTTTTGCCGCTCACAAGTCAGATTAAAGCACAAAGCGCACCGCCGCCGCACAGGGACTTCTGGTTGCTATCAATGTCGAATAATTTCAGCTTTTTCGCCGATCTTCGCAGGGAATATCACCTGCCGTCTGACACAGGCGCAGTTGCTGTTGACAAATCACGCCCTTTCTATACCGCTGCCTGAAATCGGTTCTTCGCGCACCGTATTTTTTGCCGCCGTTGTGATAGATTACAGATGAAAGTCTGGTTGTTCTGTCCAGAAACGCGATATGCCTCGTTGTCGCCCTCAGCATTGGAGTTATCCTCACAGACAGCGCGATGCCTTCTTGCCTTTGCAGCGGCATAGTAATGTTGTAGTCTGATCGGTTCTTGCCTCGCGTGTTGTTCAGGTTTGTCGCACCGAATTCGCCGATGACACCGGGAATTTTGCTGTACAAATGCCATTATTGCTGGGTGTCGAACATACGTCCAGGGATTTCATGCTGTTTGTTTCCGGAACGCTTTTTGTTTTCAGAGCATTGTTACTGAACGGTGTAGTTTTCTCTGCGGAAACCGGTAGCGTGATGGAAGAATAATGTAGATATTGCAAGCATCCTCGGCAATCGTTTTTGATCACACAATATTCTGGTAAGTTAAGTTTCGTGACATTTCTGTCATCATTTCACACGATTCGTTTCGGTGTCTTTTTAAGCATACCTTCACGTTTTCCAAAGGAAAATGCTAATTCACCGTGAGTGCCTCTGTCCGTAGAGTTGGTGCACAACGATCTGTTGAACTGCAGAACATCCACAAAAAAATAGCGAACGGTATAGAATTCAACTAAACAGCCCGTATCTTCCAGACGCTGCGGCGCAGAAAATACAGGCTTTGGTTTTTACGACATTCGCCCCTTCGCCGTCCGGGATAGCTGCTGTTTTCCCCACTTGACACCGCCTGCGCCGCATGGCAGCTGTTCCTGTGTCAGCCCCAGCGCCTTTCTGCGCTTTTTCTGGCGAGATTGCGCCCGAATACCGTATTCCCATTGTGTACACCTCATTTTCAGTTCCCGGCGCTGTCATTTTTGTCACGCGCATCGTATTTTTCAATACCTATTGTGGGCATACCCGGCACAGAAAAATCAATAGGCGCATTCCATCTTAATATAGGCTCCCCTAACAAATGGCTCCCCCTAACAGGGGAGCTGGCAAGCATAGGCTTGACTGAGGAGTCGTTCCTTTGTGTCACCCCAAACTACCCACACTCCGCAAACTAAAACAGGAAAACAACATTTCTCCACACAAAGTTCACAAATATTGCTGTGATTTCCGTGAAAAAACATAGAATTTTACAACAAGAGATAAAAGCGAAAAGAAATAATGCTTGTAATCTGCGTCAAAAATGCTATAATAAATGTACGCATCCTTATGTTGACATGAAAATGAAAATACATTTTCGATTTTCGGAAACAAGGAGGAATTTTATGCAAACAAAAGTGAAACTTACCAAGATGAAAGCTGGAGAGACTGGGAACCGATTGGAAACGATTCTTCTGAGTACAGTGGTACATTTGATGGAAAAGGACATACAATTTCCGGATTGTACTTTTTCAGCGATAGCTATGAAGCAAACATTGTTGGTGTAGTTGGTTATTTGAAAACGGGTACAATTCAAAATATTGGACTAGAAAATTCTTACTTCTATAGCAGTAATGGGTCGTATATTGCTGGAATTTGTGGATATAACGAAGGCGGAACTATCGACAATTGTTATAACGCAGGAAATATTAATGGTCAGCAAGGAGTTGGCGGTATCTGTGGTAGGAATAACGGCGTATTTAAGTTTGCTAGCTTTAGTTTTATTGCCGGAGTAATAAAAACTGCTACAACACAGGAAATATTTCAGGTAGTCATAGCAAAATCGGTGGGGTCTGCGGTTTGAATAACTTCACCCTTGAAAATTGCTACAATACAGGAAATGTTACAGGTGGTACAAGTGCAAGTTTCGTTGGCGGCATAGTCGGTAATAACTACATTGATAATAGAAACAGCGGCTATACATTTCGGAATTGCTACAACACAGGAACGGTTACGGGTAAAAGTTCATTTGGCGCTGTATACGGTTCGGATACATATAAAGATGCGCAAAACTGCTACTACCTCTCTGAAACAGAAGTGCCAGAAAGCGACGGTATTTCCGGCAAAACCGCCGACCAGTTCGCCAGCGGCGAAGTAACCTACCTGCTGAACGGCAGCAAACCGGGCGACGCAAACATTTTCCGCCAGAACCTGGACAACGGCGAGCCGACCGATGCGACCCCGGTTCTGGACAGCGCCCACGATGTGGTTTACGAAGGAAAGCTTTGCACAAGTGGGACAGGCTACACCAACGATGAAGATTCCACAAGTGAAATTCACGCCTGGGACGAGGACGGTTTCTGCAAAATGACGACACCCACTACCAGCCGGCAGTGAAAAACGCTGAAAACGTATACGAGATTTCCAACGCCGGTCAGCTGTATTGGTTTGCATCTGAGGTGAATGGCGGTAACTGCGTAAACGCTATCCTCACAAAGGATATTGTGGTAAACAAGGGAGACGTTGCAGGCTGTGAAGGCACAAAGACAAAGGGTTGGAGAGAATGGACACCGATTTCCTATTACTTTGATCAAAAAATGGGCGATTTTGATGGAAAGGGACACACCATCAGCGGACTGTATTGCAATGATAAAAATAATGATGCTGGTTTATTTGCAAGGGCAGGACACATTAAATTTCCAATGTCGGCGTTATAAATTCCTATATCAAAGGAAAAGAAAATGCTGGCGGTATCACTGCCAAAAAATGACTCATATGGTTCTATTAGAAATTGCTATAGCATTTGTACAGTATCTGGTTATGATGACAATGCCAAAGTCGGCGGTATCTGTGGCTCCAGTTCTTATGAAATAGAAAATTGCTACAGCGTAAGTAACGGCGGTGTTTGCAGTGCTAACAGTGCTACCATTGGCAATTGCTACTACCTCTCCGACAGCGAAACCGATGATATCGACGGCACAACTGCAAAAACTGCCGAGCAGTTCAAAAACGGCGAAGTCTGCTACCTGCTGAACGGCGGCAAATCGGATGAAACCGTTGCATTCTACCAGACCATCGGCGAGGACGACTACCCGGTTCTGGACAGCACCCACAAGGTGGTGTATGCGGACACAGACTGCGATGGTTCTGCGCTGAACTACACCAACGGCTCGGATGTTTCCCAATCCGATCACGACTGGGACGACAACGGTTTCTGCAAAAACTACCCGACCCATTACCAGAAACCGGAAGAGGTCAACGGCGTGTATCAGATTGCCAACGCCGGTCAGCTGTACTGGTTTGCGGCATATGTAAACACATATGATTATGATAATGCAACATTCCGAACGTAGCCGCAAACGCCGTTCTCACCGCAGACATCACAGTAAACGAGGGTGATGTTGCAGGCTGTGACGGCACAAAGGCAGAGGGCTGGAGAGTCTGGACGCCCATTGCGCCTAATACAGCAACGTATGCCGGCAAATTCGACGGACAGGGTCACACCATCAGTGGACTGTATTTTAACAACGAAGAAGAAGATTATGTTGGCATATTCGGTCAATTGCGCGATGGCGGTGAAATTCAGAATGTCGGCTTAAAAATTCTTACTTTAGAGGTCGCAATTACATCGGCGGCGTAGTTGGCGAGAATAACGGCACAGTTGAAAACTGCTATAACACAGGAAATGTTGTAGGTAATAAATGGGTCGGCGGTGTATGCGGCTATAATGACGGCACATAAATAACAACTGCTATAACACAGGCAAAGTGACAGGCACATCTTATGTCGGCGATGTATGCGGTCAAAACGACAAAGGCACACTCACAAACTGCTACTACCTCGCCGACAGCGAAACCAACAACAATGATGGCACATTTGGCAAAACCGCCGAACAGTTCGCCAGCGGTGAAGTGGCATACCTGCTGAACGGCAGTGAATCGACTGACGTTGCTTTCTGCCAGAACCTGGACAACGGCGAGCCGACCGATGCGACCCCGGTTCTGGACAGCACCCACGGAACAGTTTACCAGTTCACAAACTGCAACCATGCAGATACCTATACCAATAATAAAGATGCGAAGTCCGGCGACCATAGCTGGGACGACAACGGTTTCTGCCGGTATAACGACAGCCATTACGCCGAGCCGGAACAGGTCAACGGCGTATATCAGATCGAAAACGCCGGTCAGCTGTATTGGTTTGCAGCGTTTGTAAACACGGAAGAGAACGGAACCTATCCGAATACATCTGCCAACGCTGTCCTCACAAAGGATATCGTAGTTAATGAGAACGTTCTGAACGAGGACGGCACATTGAACACAAGCGGCACATTCCGGGAATGGATACCGATTGGGGATTATATCTCGAGATATGCAGGTAAATTTAACGGTCAAAATCATACGGTTAGCGGATTGTATTATGATGATAGTGGTTATGCAGGTCTGTTTTCAATGATGAATGATGGAACAATTCTGAATGTAGGTGTTGTAGATTCTTATTTGAAATCATCATCCGTTTCTGGAGCCATTTGCGCCTGGAACAATGGAACGATTGAAAATTGCTATAATTCCGGAAGAATTTATGGAAAAGAGGATTGCGGCGGAATAAGCGGATTTAATGGCGGAATCATAAAAAATTGCTACAACACAGGTACTTTAGAAGGCGGCATGGATGGTACATTAAACGGCGTTGGCGGTATTTGTGGTTACAACGACGAAACGATCGAAAACTGCCATAGTGTCGGTAAGATTGAAAATGCTGTCGGATACATTGGCGGAGTGTGCGCCTTGAATTTTAAAGTAATTAGAAACTGTTATTTCAACAGCGATATATATACCGGAAATCGTATTGGTTATGAATCTTCTGTTGGAACGATTGAAAATGTCGAGGGCAAAACCACAGCCGAATTCGCCAGCGGTGAAGTCTGCTACCTGCTGAACGGCGACCAGACAAAAATCGCATTCTACCAGACCATCGGTAAGGACGATTACCCGGTTCTCGACAGCACCCGTGGGCAGGTCTATGAAAAAAGATGAAAGACTGCAGCGGCGCTCTCGACGGCTACACCAACGACAAGGACGAAAGCTTTGTCGATCACGACTGGGACGAAAACGGTTTCTGCAAGACCTACCCGGACAGCCATTACCAGCCGGCAACGCAGAACGAGGACGGCACATACGAGATCGAAAATGCCGGTGAACTGTATTGGTTTGCGGCGCAGGTGAATGACGGAAAAATTACTGATGCAGATGCTGTCCTCACTGCGGATATCACAGTAAACGAGGGCAATGTTGCAGGCTGTGACGGCACAAAGACAGAGGGCTGGAGAGACTGGACACCAATCATTGGTATTCACTATATGGGTACATTTGATGGACAGGGTCATGTGATTCGTGGACTGTATTTTAATGATACTAGAGTAGGTAACATCGGCTTATTTTCTAACTTAAATAAGGAAGGAAAAATTCAGAACGTTGGTCTGGAGAACTCATACTTTAGGGGCGTAGCTTATGTTGGCGGTATCTGTGCATATAGCAACGGAACTATTGAAAATTGCTATAACGCAGGAACTATCACTGCTGAGTATGATTATGTTGGCGGATTAGTTGCTAATAATTTTGGTTCAATTGTAAATTGTTATAACACTGGAAATATTACAGCTGATAAGGATACTGGCGGAGGAGTAGCCGCCTGGAATAATTCTGGCGGCACAATTAAAAATTGCTACAATTCTGGAACGCTTACAGGCGGTAGTATGAATGGTGTAGTTCAAATTAATGATAAAGATGGCACAGTTGAAAACTGCTACTACCTCTCCGATAGCGAAACCGATGATTTCGACGGCACAACATTCAAAACTGCCGACCAGTTCGCCAGCGGCGAAGTCTGCTACCTGCTGAACGGTGACCAGTCCGCCATTGCATTCTACCAGGATCTTTCCTCCGAGAAGTATCCTACGCTGAACGCCGATTCCGAGCAGGTCTGCCGTCTGGAAATGACCTATGACGAAAGCTTTGGCGAAGATGCGGCGACCGTGACAACATATCACAACACCGGCGCCAAGATCACCCTGGAAAAATCGCCCGACAATGCGTACACCTATCACTATTATGTGGGCGAAACTGAGATCACAGAAAGCCCGTACACACTGACCGCCGACACCGAGATCATCGTGAAGAAAGTGCCGGTGGAGATCCAGCTTTCCGAGGGCATAAGCGATACCATCGAGCTGACATATCACAAGAAAATGGATGCGCTGGATCTGAACGATTTCGTGACGAACCTTGACGTTCTGGAAAGCGTAGACTTCCAGGTGGATGCGGCAAGCGCACTGCCGGAGGGCTTGACCCTCACAGCGGAAGGCGTGCTTTCCGGCACACCGGAAAAGGCTACGGATAAGGTGAAAACCACGCTGATTCTGACGGCGAAAAAACGGCGCATCGAAAAAAGCGGAGCTGACCTTCCACATTGCAAAGGCAGATCCTACTGTTGAAGTGACCGTAGACGGCGACAAAGCACACCGAGGGCGACCCGGTGGATGAACTGGGGCTGATCCTCAGCGATAACAGCACCAAGGGTACGGTGAAGATCGTCGGCGAGATCAAGCGGCTTGCTGCCGGAAAGAACACGCTGACCTGGGAATTTACCCCGGCGGACAGCGACAACTATAACGTTGTGACCGGAACAGTCATCGTAAACGCACAGGCGACTACCACCACGACGGTGACCACCACCAAGGCGACCACCGTCATCACCAGCGGAACAACTTCCACAACCAAGGCAAGCACTGCCACCAGCAGAACGACCTCCGCAACCAAGGCAAGCACTGCCACCAGCGGAGCGACTTCTACGACTAAGGCAAGCGCAACCACCAACGGAACGACTTCACAACCAAGGCAAGCACAGCCACCAGCGGAACAACTTCCGCAACCAAGGCAAGCGTAACGACCAACGGAACGACTTCCACGACCAAGGCAAGCGTAACGATCAGCGGAACGACTTCCACGACAAAGGCAAGCGTTACCACAAGCGGAACAACTTCCACGACCAAGGCAACTACAGTTACCACAAGCGGAACAACTTCCACAACAAAGGCAAGCACATCCACAAGCGGAATGACTTCTACGACTAAGGCAAGCGCAACCACCAGCGGAACGACTTCCACAACCAAGGCAAGCACTACTACAAACGGAACAACTTCCACAACAAAGGCAAGCACTACTATAAACGGAACAACTTCTACCACCAAGGCAAGCGTTACCACAAGCGGAACAACTTCCACAACAAAGGCAAGCACAACTGCCAGCGGAACGACTTCCATGACCAAGGTAAGCACTACTACAAAGCGGAACAACTTTCACAACCAAGGCAAGCACAACCACCAGCGGAACAACTTTCACAACCAAGGCAAGCACAACCACCAGCGGAACAACTTCTACCACAACTACAGCAACCACTTCTGCAACAGCAACTACCACAACAACTGTCACTACTTCCATTACAACAGCAAGTGCAACAACCACAAGCACAACAACTACATCCGCAACCAGTAGCACAACAAATACAACAACGACCACCACAACTGCTTCAACAACTTCTTCAGAAACAACCACGACCACTTCCACCACAAGCGGAACGACCGAAACAAGCGAAACGACTTCCACAACCGAAACGGGAACCTCCACCTCGACCAGCAGTTCCGATACACCGGAAGGTCAGATCTCTGTTACCATTTCGACAGAATCAGTCTACTGCACGGCAGAGGACAGCACGCCCTTTGACCTGGCATCGTTTATGAGCGTCAGCCTGGTCAATGCGGCAGGGGAAACCGTGGACGTTACGGCAGACGTTACCCTGGAATACGATTCGCCGGCAGCACTGTTTGCGGCGAGAAATACGGCATACGTCGCAGAAAATCTGAAAGCGACCTACACCGCCGAAAATGGGGAAGTATACGAGATCACCGGTCCGATGGTCTACATCGGCAAAAAGGGTGACGCAAACCTGGACGGCAAGGTGGATTCCACAGATATCTACGAGCTGATGCGCTATATCGCCTATGTCGGCGCAGGTTTCTCCGATACAAAGCTCCTGGAAACCTCTCCGGATGCAGCAGACGAGAACCTGTCCGTTCTGGCGTACTTCCTTGCGGATGCGGATGCTGAAAGCACCGAGGGCAAGAACACCGCAGAAAAGCGGCTGGATCCCCAGGATATGTTCTATGTTATGTACTACGTGGCAAACAGGGGCGCAGGCGTTCCTGTGACCTGGAGCGATATTATCCGGTAACATCTCCGAAAGGAAAATCACAAATGAAACAGAGCAGATGCAGAGGGTAACACTTTGCATCTGCTCTGTTTTTTTCTGCGCCGGATTTGACGTCACCCTGCAATTTGTGCTATAATAGTCACAACATCATTAACCGTACAGAAAGGGGAATCTTATGACAGCATTTCAGAAAAAGACTGTTGCATCGAAAGAAGGTGCGGCACAGTGAAACGACAGGAACTGGAAAAGGAACGGGAAAACCTCAGAACGGTTTTCCGGAAGATGTTTTCCATCACAGAAGATGCGGCATCCAATGAAGAGATACGAGACCGCATTTTGTCCGGCGGAAAAGTCACAGGCACCAACATGGTCGTCATGATCTGTGCAATTCTGATTGCCTCCGTGGGGCTGAATACCAATTCCGTTGCGGTGATTATCGGCGCCATGCTGATCTCGCCGCTGATGGGCAGCATCCTGGCAATCGCTTACGGCACAGCGTCCAACGATGCCTATTTGATGAAACGGCATTCTGTTGGATTTGCGGTGCAGATTCTCATGAGTGTTGCGGCTGCGACCATTTATTTTCTGCTGTCGCCGATCAAAGAGCCGACAGAACAGCTCCTGGCCCGTACCAATCCGAACTTTTTCGATGTGATAATCGCCTTGTCCGGTGGGATTGCCGGCATCGTCGGGCAGACACGACAGGACAAATCCAACAACATCATTCCCGGCGTAGCTATCGCAACAGCGCTGATGCCGCCGCTCTGTACCTGCGGCTATGCCATCGCAAACGGCAATCTCCGGATGCTGCTGGGCGCATTCTATCTGTTTATCATCAATGCGTACTTCATTTATGTCGCATCCAATGCGATGCTGGTCTTGCTGGGAACACCACGTGTAAAAGCAATGACGCTGCCGGAATGGAAACGACTGCGCAAAAGATGTACCGCAATACATTGCTTGTGCTGCTGCCGATCATTCTGATCGCAGTCGGCTGGAACATTTAAGGCAATGCCGCCGCAGCTTTGAGCGAACCACAAAAACGCTGAACTGTTTTTCTGAACCGTTCAGCGTTTTTTCTTTTCTATGCTTGTAAAGGGGGAATACTACTTCCAGGGACGACCTTTCTGCATCCAACCCTTTTCTTTCCAATACCGGGTATCCGTTTCGTTCCAGCTGCCGCTTTTCTGTATCATGCGCATGATATGGAAAAATCCCTTTGTTTTCAGTCCCGGATGTACCTTCTTTTTCCGGAGAATCTTTTTTGCAATGGCATCTGCCTGTTTTGCACAGCTGCGCCGCTGTGTTTCCGAAACATGGGCCCAGGATACAGCGTGAACTGCCTTCCCTATGCGGTAAACTTTCGGAACGCCCCAGAAGAAGAGGCTGTCCTGCATATCCCGCAGGGTAGAGCGCATTCCTGCGCCGGCAGCAGTGGCAACGCAGACTGCCTGCTTGTGAAACATAGCCGGTTCGGGCCGATGTACCATCCAGCGGTAACCGTAATGATCCAGAAAGGCTTTCATTGCACCGGTGGCGTGATAAACATAGACGGGACTGGTCAGGATCAGCACATCTGCATCATCCATGGCATCTGTGATCGGTTTCAGCTTTGCATGGTGCGGACTAGGCTTTCGTCTTTCATAAAGCAGTTGTTGCATCCAACGCAAAACGAGCCAAAATCCCGTGGCAGAAAGAATTCCGTCACCGTTCCGCCCAGCGCATCGGCAACCATTTTGCCGATGTGATAGGTAGAACCACGGTGATTCTGTCCGTGAATCATAACGATCTGCATAAGAAACCGCTCCTTAATCCTGGTAATAGCTCATCAGATTGCACTGGATCATGCCGTTGTAAAGTTTCCGCTTTTTATTTGCCGGCTTGCCGAAGTGCAGTTCAAAGTCTGTGTCCGGGGTAATGATGTAGCAGGGATGCGCCTTGTCTGCCGGAAATACATCGCCCATAATGCGGTAGATAGACTGGGCGTGCTGGATGTCCAGCATACGTTCGCCGTATGGAGGATTGCAGATCGTAATGGCATTCTCCATCGGCTCAAAAGCAGAAATGTCACGCTGCATCAGATGGATGCGCCGCTGTACACCGGCTTTGCGGCAGTTTTCCTCTGTGAGGGCAATTGCCTCCGGATCCACGTCAAATCCATACGCCTCAAATGCAGCGTCATGCCGGATGTTTGCCACAGCCTCTGCACGGGCATCCTGCCAGACAGCTTTCGGAATCTGCGTCCACTGCTCCGCCAGAAAACGGCGGTTGAGTCCTGGTGCCATGCGCATCGCCTTAAATGCAGCTTCGATCAGAAAAGTACCGCTGCCGCAGAACGGGTCGCAGACAATGCTGTCCGAGTGGACACGAGCCAGGTCAACAATACCTGCCGCAAGCGTCTCCTTGATAGGGGCAGCGTTGGAGTTCTTTCGATAGCCACGCTTGTGCAGTCCGATGCCGGTGGTGTCCAGGTAGATGGTGGCAATGTTTTTCGGATGGTAAACTGCAGTGGATGCGCCGCACCGGATTCTGTGAACCAGTTGGTGTGATAAACAGACTTCAGCCGTTCTACAGCTGCCTTTTTGATGATGGACTGACAGTCCGGCACGCTGTGCAGCTTGGTCCAGAGCGTGGCCTTTTACCGGAAAAAGCGTCATCCTTTCCAATCCACTGTTCCAGCGGCAGCGCACGAACGCCTTGAAACAGTTCCTCAAAGTTGAACGCCTTGAACTGTCCCAGCTGAATGAGAACACGTTCTGCTGTAGAGAGGCAGAGATTTGCCTTGGCGATGGTCTCCGTATCGCCCCGGAACAGCACACGTCCGTCCTGTGCCGCTATATCCGTGCCGCCGATCTTGGAAATCTCAAAGCGCAGGGTGCGCTCCAGACCAAAGTGACAGGGGCAGCAGAGAAGATAAGTTTGTTGCATGATCGATACTCCTTTATTATGTGAGATGGCATACAATACCGCACAAGGCAGCTTGATGTCTTGTGCGGTATTGCCTTTATTGTGCAGCCTGCGTCTGTGCAGGTTGTGTTGCAGCCTCGGTAGCTGCGTCACCGTTTTCATTTTCGTGATTTGCCTGGGTTTGCTCACCGGCAGCCGTCGTTTCGGATGTACCCTCTTCCTGTTCGCCTGTAGCCTTGGTGGATTTGCTGTACTTGCCGCATTCATCGCAAACCGGCGCATTGCTGGATTTCCAGTAACCGGTAGTGGTTGCCTCGCAGTTCGGTCCGGCAATCTTGCCGCTTCTTGCGCAGACTTTTCCTTCGATCACCTTGTCGTTCTCCGGGTATTCTGCACCAGTGTCCATGCTGTCTGCATATTCGCCGATGATGTTGTACCAGATCTGTGCTGACTTGATGTGGTGATCTTTCAGTTCAGAACGTTCCTTATAGCCCAGCCATACGCCGCTGACAAAATCCTCGGTCAGTCCAACGAATGTCAAGTCGTTCCAATCCTGTGTAGTACCTGTTTTTCCGGCAACGTGCTTGTTTTCCAGCTTTGCCTTCTGACCGGTACCGTTGTTGACAACGTCCTGGAGCAGCTTGTTCATGACATAAGCGGTTTCGCTGCTGACAGCCTCTTCCGGATCGCCGTTGTTCTCATAGATCAGATCTCCGGCACCCTGGACAACCTTGCTGACCAGATGCGCCTTGTACTGCGTTCCGCCGTTGCCGTAAGGCACATAGCCGTTGACCAGATTTTCCAGTGTAACGCCATAGGTCAGCGCACCAACGGTCAGCGGAGAATACGCATTGTCTGTATGTCCGTCACCGGAATCCTTGCACAGATCCAGTCCGATTTTTTTTGAAGTTGCAAAGTCAAACACGCTCTGCGGTGTCAGTGTCTGGCACAGCTGAGCCGGGACCGTGTTGTAGGATTTTTCCAGCGCCTCGAAAACTTTCAGTTCCTTGTGGCTGATAGACATTGCCGAACTGTCCTCGCTGTAGTTGGTCGGCCATGCCTTGCCCTCTACTTCGATCGGTTCATCCTTATAGATAGAACCCCAGTGGATCAGATCGCTTTCCAGCGCCAGTCCATAGGTGGTCAGCGGCTTGATGGTAGAACCCGGCTGACGCTGTTCCATGGTGGCATAGTTAAAGCAAAGGGACTGCGTCTTTTCTCCGGTTGCGCCTACCATAGCCTTGATCTCGCCCTTGTAGTTCATGGCAACGAAAGCAGATTCCGGATAAACGATCTCATCCGAGCTGTACTCGCCGTCGCCGTTCTGATCTTCCCACTTGGCAACCCGGTCCTTTTCCACCAGGTTTCCCAGATCTTTATACTTCTCTTCCACATATGCCTGCATATCCTGGTCCACAGTGGTGTAGATCTGATAGCCGCCACGATTGATACGGGAGATCGCCTGTTCCGTACTCAGATTAAACTGTTCCTTCAGATAATCTGCCACTTCATACAATGCGGCGTCCACGATCCAGGAGGTGGGCTGGTTCGGGTCGGTCTCCTCCTGTTTTTCTGTTTCCGGATGTGCAGCCTTGTACTCATCCGAATCGGTAAAGACCAGCTTTTCATGTACAGCCGCCTGGTATTCATCGTAGGTAAGTGCGCCGTTGTTGTACATCTGCCAGAGAACATATTCCTGGCGCTTTTTGTTTTCTGTTTGCCGGTGTTGACCCATTCACCTGTGGTGTCGTCCTTGTAGCCGGCAAACGGATTCAGCGTTTCCGGGCTTTTCGGAATCGCCGCCAGGCAGGCGGCCTCTGCCACATCCAGATCCTTTGCGCTCTTTCCGAAGTACTTCTGGGCGGCATGTTCAATGCCGTTGGAAGTACCGCCGAAACCGATGTAGTTCATGTAGGTCTCCAGGATCTTGTCCTTGGAATAAGCACGTTCCAATTCCATCGCACGGAAAATTTCCCGGATCTTACGGGAAGGGGACTGCTCGCTGTCGCCGGTGATGTTCTTGATGAGCTGCTGTGTAATGGTAGAACCGCCCTGGTTGGTATCGTAAATATGCACGAACATATTGACAAAAGCGGAAACAGTACGCTTATAGTCTACACCGTCGTGGGTGTAGAAACGCTCATCCTCGGCACAGACGAAAGCATCTCTCGTGTGCTGGGGAATATCGTCAATGCTGATGGGAATGCGCTGCGATTCGTTGGTGACCTCATAAATGTTCACCCATTCGCCGCTGCTGTCCTGGGCATAGATGTTGGTATTGTAGGACAGCTCCATCTCCTCAATGGTGACATTCGAAACATCGTCCCGGAAGTTCATGACATATACCACCAGCGCAGTTGCCACAATGGTGCAGGTGATAATCAGAATCATGAAAAGCGCCGCCAGGGTAGAACCGAGAATGGAAAGCGAACGCCGCAGAACCGGAAAAACGCTTTTCCTTGACGGTTGGCTCGTCCAGTTCCGGACTGTGATAGGGATAGTCCGGCGTGCCGGTCGGTCCGTAGTATTTCCGCATCGGAACGCCGCCGCTCTTGCCGTTTCGGTTTGTTTTCTCATTCCGAGCAGGTTGGTTTCGTTTTTGTTGTTATCCATATTATTTGATTCCTTCCAAAAGCCCAGTGTGCCGCAGGTTTTGCCGTTTCATACAGCAAATTGCAGATCACATGGAAATTCGTTGTTGAGACATTCCTGCGTAAAGCTGACAGGCAGCCTGTGCGCAGGAATGTCTGAATTCTCTGATACGGTTCTGCCGGATAAAAAGCAGAATGATATACCATATTATTATATCACATTTTCACGGCATTGTTAAGAGGTACGGCAAATTTTCTTTGAAAAATATGCAGATTGTATAAAGTTCGGAATTTTGGGAAGAATACTTTTGTTACTTATTCAGATAATTTGGAAAATCTTCCTGGCGCACAGAGAAAGAAAGGCGGAAAAACACATGGAAAAAAACAAAACAGTATGGATGTTTCTGACGGCGCTGGTGATCTCTCTTGTGATCGTCGGCGGTTCTATGACCTTGTCCGTGCGGCACCAAAAAGCGCCGTACAGGGTGTCACAACATCGCAGCCGCCCACAGATCCCGGCTATCTGATGCGGATCGCAGACGGAAAGGTCGGGCTGTACCGCATCGGGAGCAGTACCCCATATGAGCTGCTGGATGAACCGCTGAATCTGCTTTCGGAATATGACCGGAGCAGTTGGAACAGGGAATCACCGCATCCAGCGAGGGCGAACTGCGCCGGCTTTTGGAGGACTTCTTTTCATAAGTACAGAAAAAAAGCGCCTGTTTCGTATCCCTGTGGGGGGAAAACAGGCGCTTTCGGCATATTCAAAGAGAAATGGGAACCGGCTTTCGCAGTGTCATCGAATCCGATGTGACATCGCAGTCCATTGCGAGCAACTTGACACCGGATGCCGCAGCGAGCCGGAGCGTTTGTGCAAATTCCGGGTCTGTGGCATCATTGGGACGAAACTGCACAACATCACGCATTTGTACCACAAACAGCAGATATGCACCGAATCCTGCTTTCCGGCAGGCAATCAGTTCCCGGAGATGTTTGACGCCACGCTGTGTCGGCGCATCCGGAAAGGAGACAACGCCGTCCTGTTCCAGTGTGACGCCCTTCACTTCCAGAAAGGACTGCATTTCGCCGTCTGTGATTCTGAAGTCGAACCTGGAATTCCCATAGGTGACTTCTCGCTCAATTATGGCATTTTCGGAGAAAAGCGTACCCTTGCGCAGCCATTCCTCCGCAGCATCGTTTGGAATCTGGGAGTCCAGATTGATGAGCAGGGGAGTCTTTCCGGGACGCTCCTTTTCCACTGCGATCAAATCGTATCGGGTCTTTCGGTTCGGATTGGTGCCATGTGCCAGATAGACCTTGTAGCCGGGGGACAAGCAGTTCCCGGCAGCGCCCGGTGTTCTTGACGTGGACACGTTCTGTCTGCCCGTCCAGATCGACCATTGCAATAAAACGGTTCGGACGTTCTAGAAATGTGCCGGCGGTTACGCTTTGGTACTGCATGATGCCTCCTCATTTTCCGGCAGGAAAACCTGTACTGAAATTGTGTATTCGTTGCCGGTACAGCTGATCTCTGCCGTCCCGTGATATTCCCTGGCGATTTTCTCCAGAACATTGTGCCGGTCTGTCAGGTCGGATTCATTTTCCGCAAAGCACTGTACCTGGATGCAGACAGATCCCTTGTCCTGCTGCACGTTGCAGGAGATACAGCGCTGTTCCTCCGGAAGTTTCTGCACTGCCTGCATGGCGTTCTGGAGCGGATGCAGGAACAGACTGCAAAGGTCGATCTTCTGAATGGGCAAATCGTCTGCCAGACTGCACTGCACCTCAAACCGGATGTTCTGGGCAGCACACTGTTCGGCAGTCTGCTGTAAGATCACATTGGCGATCTTGTTTTCACAGTAATGCAGCCGAAGCGCCTGGTCCTGGAATTTGCTGTGCAGTTCTGCGGCAAACTGCTTGGCATCTTCCAGCTCGTTTGCGGCGATCAGCCCGGAAAACACCTGCATCTGGTTGTTGAAGTCGTGCCGCATTTTTGCCGCCTCGTGAGAGACTCGTCCTGCCTGTTCCTGGTATTGCAGGGAAAGCGCTTCATACTGTTCGTAAAACTGTAATTTTTGTGCGATCTGTTCCTTTTCCTGCATATTCCGGATGAAGTGGAACAGCATGACATTGGAAACCACGCCCAGACAAAATGTGATTGCCACGAGCAGCAGGATAATGGGAGAATTGGACATGATCCGATACTTCTGGATGATAAAGGTCAGCGTCAGAACAATGGCTGCCTGTGCAGCGGGAAAGACCAGATAGGGGAGTTTCTGCGTGATTTGTTCCATCAGCGTCCGCATTTTTCTCCGATGCACGAATTTTTTCAGGAAGTGGAGAAAGATCAGATAGAACGTGATTGTACCGATATAGCCGATAAAGCAATACCACTTTTCCCATCGCTCATCCGCCATCAGCAGAACTGCCGTGTGATATCCGGTGATGGCATCAAATACGCTGAAGAGCAGGACGCTCAGCACATCACAAAACGACATGGAAACGCAGTTGATTAGGAAATGGAACAACCGTCTGGAAACCGGATGGTTTCGATAGGCGGCGAGATAGTAGACAAGATAGGAACCCCAGCTAAATATATTGAACAGTATTCGCAGGTCATTCAGCATCAGCACAGCGACATTGCCGTACATGATGTAAGAAACGGCAAAAAAGGCAATATGGATCAACAGGCTAAAAGAAAACAGTGCTGTTCTTGCTGTGCGGCTTGCCTTTCCCAGTGTGATATTGGAATAGAGGAGTACAAATACAACGACACACATTGCGGAAAAAGTCAGATTACCCATTTCCCAGAATATTTTTAATGTGTGCATTCCACTGCCTCCTTTTCCGATTCCTCCAGCGGTGCAGTTTCCGGCAGATTCAGCTGAATGACAATGGTGAAGAACTGGTCGTCATAGCTGGCATCTGCTGTGCCGCCGTAGGACTTTGCAATGTGTTCCATGATGTCGATGCCGAATCCGTGTCTGGACTTGTCCTGCTTTGTGGTCTGGAATTTGCCGTCCTGCACCTGGACTTCGTTTGCCTTCCGGTTGCGGATGCGGAAAAAAGACCATGCTGTTTTCCTGCCAGATGCTGCACGAGATCTGCCGTTCTCCCTCCGGCACTTTTTCCGATGCCTGGATCGCATTTTGCAGCGGATTGATTAAAAGGCTGCAAAGATCCACCCGGCGGATGTTCAGCATTTCCGGCAGGGAACAGCGGACTTCAAAGTTGATCTGCTTTTTGCGGCAGGTCTCTGCGGTCTGCTGTAAAATTACATTGGCAATGGTGTTTTCGCAGTACTGCAGTTTCAGCTTTTTGATCCTGGAATCTGGTCTGTAATTCTTTTGCCAGCTGCATGGCGTCCTCCACTGCATCGGACTGCATCAATCCGGAGAATACCTGCATCTGGTTGTCGAAATCGTGCCGCAGTTCAGCAACTTGCTGGGATGCCTGTTCCGCCTGGGTCTGATACTGCTTGGACAGCGTTTCGTATTCTTCGAAGAATCGTATCTTTTGTTCTTCCTGTTCCTTTTGGTACATCTTTCTCATGAAGTACAGCAGCACAATGCTGGATACTACATTTAATAGGATGGTTGCCCCCAGTAACAGCTGCATTCCCGGAGAGGTGCCGATGGCATGGAACTGCTGCAAAATGGTGACCAGTGTGTAAATGGCGAAGAACTGCGCCAGGGGAAATGTCATCAGACAGAGCACCTGTTTGTGGTTTTTCAGCTGGATATGCAGACGGGGATAGAGCCATTTCAGCAGGGGGAATTATTGCCAGGTACAGCAGTATACCGGCATGGTAGTGAAAAGATTATACCACTTCGACCAGCGCTCTGTGGATGCAATAACCTCGGCATAGTGTATCCCGAACACTGCATCTACAGCGCCGGCAAGCAAAACAACAGAAATATCTGCTGCGGCGAAAATGATGAAATTTACCACTGCATTAAAAACAGCGTATCAGAATGGATTCCTTCGGATACGCTGTCAGATAAAAGACGAAGAATATGCTCCAGTGCAGGAGCGTGTAAAGTTGTTCGTGTTTGTGCAGGATCCAGTAGGACGCATCGCCGTACAGCATCCACGGAATCAGACAGAACGCCAAACTGGTTGCAAATGTTATAATGCCGTTCCAGACTGTTGCCGCAATTTTCGCTTTTCCCATGGTAACACGGGTGAACAGCAGCATAAACAGGTAAATGAGCATTACAGAAATGGTGAAATTAAAGGTGTAGAAAAAAGTTTGCCATCCGCTCCACCTCTTAACCGTGCAGTTCGCTTTTGCGGCGGATCAGTTCGTGGCGGTTGTCTGCAACAGAACGATGTCCAAAGGCGCTGATGGGAATGCTTTCGCCGTATATTGTGACGCTTTTGTTTTCGATGCACTGTACATGATTCAGATTGATGAGATAGCTTTTGTAGCACTGGTAAAAATAATGCGGCAGCTGCTTTACCAGATCAGAAAGCCGATAGTATCCGGTGTAGTCTCCACGGGCGGTGTGCGATGTGACATAGCGTCTGTCGCTGGAAAAATACAGCACATCCGGCAGGGAAAGATAGACCGCCTGTCCGCCCACCGGCTTAAAGGCAAACACTTCCGATGAATCTGAAGTATCCGCCTGCAATTTCCTGACATAGTTCAGCACATCGTCTTTCTGAAAAGGCTTTGGCAGATAACCGTATGGTTTCACGTGGCTGCTCAGAAAGATCTGCTGCAAATAGTCCTCCGGATGCCCGGTGACGTAAATAAACTTTGTCTGGCTGTTGGATTTTTGCCAGCTTTTCCGCATAGTCGATGCCGTTTTGCGTGCTGCCCTGAAAGCAGATATCCATAAAGACAGCGTCCACATGGGCGTGCTGTGAAAAATAAAACTGCAGCGTGTGCCATTCCTGGAAATATTCCACGGTCATATCATTGCCGCTTTCCTCCAGCAGCTTTTTCAGCTGCAGTCCGATGCACGGCTCGTCGTCAAAGATTACGATTCGCATTAATTCTCCATCCCTCTTATATCGTGCCGCATTGCACGATCTCATGATTCGGCGGTGTCCGCTTGACTTGTATTCCTAAGAAATTTTTGCATATGCTTATGAATACAAATCCTTATTCATTATAACATAAATCATTCGGTAAAAATAGGCTTTTTCTGGAACAAAAATATTTCAGAATTATGGCATACAGACCGCCTTTCACCATCTTGTTTTGACAAGAAACAGAGCACTTATGACAAAAGCCTTGTCATAACGGCAAGGCAGTGCTATAATAGCATCGTAGAAAAGGAGCGTGCGGCGTACAAGATACCCAGTTCCTTTTCGAACTCCTTTCGCATCACCTGCCGCAGCGGCAGGTCACAAAAAACTTTCCATCCCTCTTTGAAAGCAGTGAAATGCAAAGGGAAAAGCCTGTTTAGTATGGGAAAGCGCATTCATCCGATACAAATATGTGCTGTAAACTTTGGGAAAATGAAAAAAATGAGACACACGGAAAAGCCTGCCGGGCATCGGGAATGTACGACAGGCTTTCGTGTATGCCGAAACGAAAAAAGAGACCGCAGTCTTTCTGCGGTCTCTTTTGTATTGCCAGAAAGGATTACTGAATTTCCTTGACATAGTTCACCAGATTGCCGATGCACAATTCAAATTCCACACTGTAGCACGGCAGCTTTTCCCGGTGTACGTCCTCATAATCCGCCTGTGTGACCTCGATGGTGTCAGCGGTGAAGTTGACCGCAATGGACAGCGCCTGCGCAATAGACGCACCACGCACCAGCGCACCGGACAGAACGCTTGCGAAAATATCGCCCGTGCCGTGCATCCGTTCCGGGGTGTGTTTCCGGTAGGATTCGTAGAACTTTCCCGTTTCGCTGTCATAGGCGGCAGCGCCGTGACCGTCACCCTTTGCGGACACCGGTGATGACCGCCGTGCGGCATCCCAGTTCGGTCAGCTGTTTCAGATAGCTGTGGATCTGCTCCATGTCACACGTTTCCGCATAAGGCACATCCAAAAGCAGAGAAACTTCTGTCAGATTCGGTGCAATCACGTCTGCTTTTGCGCAAAGCTTTCGCATTTCCCGGGCAAAGTCCGGCGTGAATCCGGCATACATTTTTCCGCCGTCTCCCCATGACCGGATCCACCACGATGGTGGTGTCCTTTTTGCGGAACAGATCGAAAAAAGTCTGCAACGATCTGCACCTGCTCTCTGGAACCCAGATAGCCGGTATAGATTCCGTCAAAGTGCAGATCTAAGCCTTTCCAGTGCGCAGCGATCTGGGGGATATCTGCTGTCAGATCCCGGAAGGTATAACCGGTGAATCCGCTGGTGTGGGTGGAAAGAACGGCAGTGGGGATCACAGCCGCCTCTACGCCCATTGCCGAGATCAGCGGCAGTGCAACGGTGGAAGAGCATTTTCCGAAACAGGAGATATCCTGGATGGTCACGATTCGTTTCAGCATGAAAGGGTCACGTCCTTATGTCTCAGAAGTGGACTTCTGAAAAGATTTTTGTACATGATTTTTGATGGCTGCAAAGCTTTCTGCACTGATGACGTGTTCCATGCGGCAGGCATCCTCCACAGCGATTTCGGGATCAACACCGAGTGCCATCAGCCAGCCGGAAAGCAGGGTGTGACGTTCATAGATCGTCTCTGCGATCTTGCGGCCAGGTTCTGTGAGCGAGATCTCGTTGTTTTTCATTGACAGTGATATAACCGTTTTCCCGAAGGTTTTTCGTGGCGACACTGACGCTGGGCTTTGAGAATGCAAGCTCGTTGGCAATGTCAATGGCGTGTACAGTGCCACGGCGATTGTATAAGATCAAGATAGTTTCTAAGTAATCTTCCGCAGATTTTTGAATTTTCACCTTATTTCCCTCCGTTATGAATTTGTGAGATGCTTTTCTATATCATATGTGTTTTTTGCGGTGTTTTATCCATTATAACATATTCCATTCAAAAAAGCAAGGGCAATCTTGCATAAGTTATGCAGAATTGCCCTTTGCTTTTCATGCAGATGAACGTTCGATGCGTCATTTCTTTACATTTCAGCTTTTTCTCAACGCCTGCTGCGCTGCGCACCTGGAGGATTGCGTTTTTTTCTCCAGCCGGGAGACCTGTGCCTGTGAAATGCCGATCTCCTTTGCAACCTCTGTCTGGGTGCGCCCCCTGAAAAAAGCGGAGGCACAGGATGTTCTGCTCCCCGTTTTCCCAGCTTGCGGATGGCGCTGCGCAGGGAGAGTTCGCCGAGCCAGCTTTCCATGGTGTCACGGTCGCTGATCTGGTCGAGGACATACAGCGCATCCCCGGATTCCGAATATACT
>VOFI01003818.1_pt1 | contig 21525 bp, 35 predicted proteins | sample 5384131 | NCBI WGS metagenome assembly VOFI01 (sample SAMN12384728, study PRJNA508395) | human gut metagenome | isolation source: healthy gut H | host: Homo sapiens | reverse complement strand
GCAGGCGTAAAAAGCAGGGATGACTCCTTCATATTTTTAAATCTGACATTTTTCTCCTTTTTGTCACTAATAAATTCATTTTTTATTCTTGGTACTGGGCAAAAATCTTTTTCCATTAATCCAACTTGTGCAAAAAGCCAAGCTTGAAAAACCGAACAAGAAAAAGATCATAAGTCCCAATAGGAAAGCTAAAACTGAGCTTGCAAGAGCCATACATAGAAGTAAGAGAGCACTTCCCATGACAAAGAACCAAGGAAAAATGCAAGCCTGTCACAATCATGGCTTTTTGCAAACACTCTTTCCAATCAATTGGTAGCCCGCAATAAGGATAAGCAGCCAAATAAGATCAACACAAGAAAGAGAAAGAGGCCTAAACAAATGGTTTTTCAAAGCTTGGAAAGCTAGGGGAAGTTTGCCCCAAAATAAGAATAAATCAAAGAGACAAATACCTGCAACAATCGGTTCTAAACTTCTAGTTGCAAGCCTATTTTCCAATTGTCCCGAAAGCCTTCGCATAACTACGAATCACCGGAACACGACGCTTTTAATGGCACGATATCTTCTTGAGAACCCTGCACAAATAAAGATTAACAGTTACCAAGTCGGGTTGGCATCACCACATTGTCCGTGTTAAAAACGGTTTTGATCAATCCTGCCCCCTTAGATGACATAGGCACTCCCTTCTTCTAACGTGATCAATCGATCGCAATTTTAAATAGATATTTTTTCACGATATCTTGCCCTGCATAGCCATTGCTGGTGAGGCTCCCCAAAGAAAAATCGCAAAATTATGATAGCCTAGATGAAGCGGGATAAGACTCTTAAGAATGGACAAAACCGATGTCCGATTTCATCAAATGCGTGATAGCCTCAATTCGTCAGTCGAGATCCATAACTCGAAAACTCATGCCCTTCTAATACTAATAAATGCAAATCAGCATATCTTTTGTGGTGTTCAAAGCGATCATTTTCTGCTTTGTTGAGGGTATTTTCTTGAACGACGAGAAAGACCTTATCCCCTTATCAATAAGCTGTATTTCCCCAATTCAAAAAGAATCCTTCCGATGCATAGAGAAAGTCAATGGCCTGATCCAGATTGGGGTGGATCCCTTTTGTAAAAGGTGATGTTTTTTAAATCATCAAATATCATATTCTCATCCTTTCGATACTTCTCGTAGCCTAGAAAACCGATCTGTACACAACTATCATTTGTCCAAGCAGACGACTTATCCTTTGACCGCTCCCCATGGTAATCCCTTGTGTAAAGGATTTTTGGAACACGAGGAAGACCGTAACGATTGGCACTGCAGCTAGGGCTGCCCCAGCCATGATCAAGCCATAGTTGGTGGCCATTTCAGCCTGCATGGTCGCAACCCCTAAGGAAATGGTCAAGTTTTGACGAGAGGTCAACATACCAATTGCATAAAGTAATCGTTCAGGTGTTGATAAAGGTAAAGATGGCAAGGGCCGCCAAATCCCGGTTTGACAATTGGGAAGGCAACGCTCAGAAAGTCCGTAACTTCTCCACAACCATCGATCTTAGCAGATTCTAAGAGTTCTGTGGGATGTTTTACCAAATTGCTTTCATCAAGAAGGCCCCGAATGGCCATCCAACCAATGAAATCACCGCTGCCAGTAAGGGTATCATGGATCCCCATAAAGTTAATAATCCGTACCAATGGAACTAAGACAACTTTGTTTCCGAAGGGCCATGGCTGATAAAAGATGGCAAAGAGAATTAAGTTGCCCATAGAAGCGTTTCTTCGCCAAGACATAACCTGCCAAGGAAGAGGTCATACACACCAAAAGCATGGTTGCAAGAGATGAAGACACTATTCCACAACCATTGTAGGGCCGGGTTTGTAATCTCATCAACTGCTGGAAGTTTTCCATGGTTGGTGTCTTTGGCCACATTGAGGTGGGATCATGAGTAACTCTGGCTGAGGAACTTAAAAAGGCTGTCAAGAATCAATAAAATGGGAAAATGAACAAGACTTGTCAAAGGAGCAAAATGATCGTTGAGAATGCTGTAAAGGCAGTGATAGGTTTCTTTTATGTTGGTTTCATCTGAGGCTCCTTTCTTTAGTATTCTACGTCGTTTCCGGGATCTTGAATTGCGCAAAACTGATAATGGCAATCATCACCGCAAGGAGAAACACCCATGGTGACAACCGTATTCAGAGAGTTTAAAAGGCTTTCATAAGGGTAGTATGTAAGGGTACTCGTTGAGTGAGATTAGGACCACCAGATGTCAACAATTGGATCAAAGCGAAACATTGGAAAGAGTTAATGGTCGTGATGATCGCAATATAAAGGTTGTTGGCAACAAGCTTGGCCATTTGATTTTCCAGAAAACTTGAAATTCTGTCGCACCATCCACACGCGCGGCTTCTACGAGGGAATTATCAATATTTCCCATAGCAGCGATGTAGGATGATCGGTTGACCAACTGAAGTGGTCAACAAAATAATGACAGATGGCCATCAAAGCCCAGTGTTTGTCCCCAACCAAGAAAATGTTTTGGTTAATGACATGTCCAGATTTCAATACAAGTTCAAAAAATCTGATAGTGGATCATAGATCCATTTCCATACAACCGTTACCATACACTCCCTGTAACAACTGGAAGGAAGAAGACGAAACGGTAGAAGAACGCGCAATCGCATTTGATGGTAGGTCTGAGAAGCAACAAACAAAGGAGAACAATACTACGATCGGGAACCGAGCCGATAACGATGATGACGGTATTGATCAAGGACTTCACAAAGACCTTATCCGCAAACATGCGGGAATAATTTTTCTAAAACCGACAAACTTAAAGGATGTCATAGAATAGTTGAAACTTGTCCCAAAACCCCATAATCATGGGTGCTAGGACAAAGACCGTAAAGAAGAGTAAAATGGTGCTAGGAATGCGTAGGAAACGAGTGTCTCCCTCATTCAGATTTTGTCATCTTCACAGTAAGGCACCTCCTAGTGTTCTTTTTTCTATTTTCTTTTCTAAGCATATCTTCCGACTTAAGAAAAGAAGATCAGAAAGAATGAAGACCCCTTCGTTCCATTCCAAAAAGAAATACCCAGTTCGAAGGGGCCTGCAAATTCTGTTTCTATGAAAGACTTGATCCGATTCATAGACTGATTATTTTCGTAATGGTTTCGTTTGCTTTTTCAGTAAAAGGTCTTCAAAGGCTTTGGTTCTGCTTTTCATCCCCGTTTGAAACGAATTGCAACATTGAGAACCATAGGGATTACATTTCTGCAAAAACGTCGATTGTGTTGTAGTATGGTGAGTAGTATTTTGTCCAAGTACTGATGGTTTCCATCCGTTTGTCATCGTACAACTTACCAAATGAACTACGAACTGGGAAAGCTCCTGGCACGCACAACATCTTTTGGACCCCATTCTTTGCAGTCTGCAAATGAACTTTGCAAAATTTCTTAGCAGCAGAAAGCAATTTTCTCATCTTTTATTTATTGAAGACTGCAAATCCATTGACAAGGTATTCCAATTTTTGGCTTGCCTGAGTCAGATGGGAATGGCACTTCTACTACTTCGACCTTACTTGCATCCAACAATTTTAGCTTGGATACTGTTTTGTGGCTGCGCCCACAAGATGCAAGAAGTTTTAATTATCTGAAAGTTTTGATGCCCACTCACCTGAATTAGTAGAACCATCTATCACCAATGGTCATCGATCCATTTAGGAAGCTTTTTCCAAACCCTTGACAAATTAATCATCGCCATGTTTGGTTACTTTTTTCATCAGTAACAGAACCACCATAAAGGTTGGCAATGAAGGCACGAGTTCCTTGGTCTCCACCTTGACCATTTACTGAAGAGTGATACATGGTGTATAACCTTTGTCTTTCAAGCTTTCAATACTTTTCAAGTCGTCTGTTGTCCAGCCTTCTTTGACAAGATCAACACGCCTGCATCTTTGAGCATCTTCTTATTCATCGCCATGTAGAATGGTGCTGAACTAATTGGACCACATGTAGCTGTGTCGCCTGCCTTGCTGGCTTGAGTGATATTTTTCATTATTGACATGCGACCAAAATCTTCGGTAAAGAAGTCATTCCAAATCAGCCAATTTCCATTTTTACATACTGAATGATCCGTCCAAGGTGCATCAAAGGCACATCTGGAGCAGTTCCTGCTTCAATAGCCGTTGTGATCTTTTCAGGACCTGACTTGAAGTCAATCGTTTCCAGAATTCACGTGGATATCTGGTTGCTTTTCAAAAAGCTGCAATAATTGATTTTCGTAGGTTCCGACACCATCTTCTGCTTTTTCTTGAGTAAAGACTGGGAAGGCCCACCAAGTGATTTCTGTTTTACCAGAATTTCCACAGAAGATTCTGATTTTGATCCTCCCATAGACCACAAGCTGCGAGTTGCTAGAAGAGCTGCACCAGCTACCAACAGGCACAATACTTTTTCATTTCATGTGATTTCTCCTCACAATTTACGGTAAGATTACTCTTACAGGGTTATCCTCAATGAGGACGCCTATTCTTGTTCATGTTTCAGATTCGACTACTCTCTATTCGGTCTCCTCCTCCTTCAATCTACTGTTTTGTTTTTCTCATTTTAAGGCTGCGGACAAAAGCGCTGTAATCTCTTTTGGTCGAGTAATGGCACCACCTACAACGATACCACGAACCCCGAGATCATGGATTTTCTTGGCCTGATCCGGGTAGTGGATCTTTACCTTCTGCGATGACATCCACTCCTGCTTGGCAGAGGCGATGGATCAGTTTAAAATCTGGACCATCAAACCTTTGGACTGTAGTCGTATAGCCCGAAAGGGGATCGTTCCGACAAGTCCACTCCCGCTTCGACAGCTGTCAATCCTTCTTCAAGTAGAGATATCAGCCATCAAGAGTTGAACTGATATTTCTCTTTGACTTGATGGACAAAGTCACTAATCAGCGACGCGACCGTTTGGTACAATCAAAGCGCAATAACCGCGATATCCAAAGCTGCCAACTCATCGACTTCTTTCATGGTAGCCGTGATAAAGGGTTCTTCCGGTGGGTAGTCGCGTTTGATAATCCCAATGATCGGCAGCTTGGTCACTTCCTTACGTTTATGATATCCCGGACACTATTGGCTCGGATTCCGACAGCTCCACCCTGCTCAGCCCGCTTTGACCAAGAGAGAATGACTCCTCCTGCTTCTGTATAGAGCGGTTCATGAGGAGAGCTTGACAGAAACAATGATGCCATCTTTGATTTACATTCAAATCAGGTTCATCTTTTGTAATCTTTTTGGCATAACTCCTTCTCCTTTGAAAATAAGGCAACTCAAATACTTTTAAATTGATTATAATCTATTTTTAAAGCGCTTACAATATTAATCGTGCAATCGGATTATAGTTTCACATTTTAGGGCAAAATAAAAGATCTGAGCCTTAGTTTCAGATCTAACTTTTATATTGATTCCTTAGGCCATCTTTTGAGTCGCTTTTTCCTTTACGATAAATACAAAGCCAATAGAACCGACGACGGCTCCAAGCAAGATCAATAGACCATATCCGATGAAGCAATTGGGCCTGCCAAAGAGACCTGCTAATAAAAGAGATCGATATACAGTCTAGTATCGCGATAAAGCTCCAATTGAAATGGTAGCTACCTTCTGGATACTGCCGCGTCGATACAGCGGTTGAAAGACCTGCAGCAAGATCAAAATCCCACAAAAGCAAGATAAGCGAGGCTAACTACCGAAAGCGGAGCCTGCATCGTCAAACCACAGCTACTATAAGCAAGACCAAGAGCCAAGAAATGAAGTCCATCCAGAATTCACGATGATAACGAAACCGTTTCATAAGATCACACCTTTCTCTTTATGTAATCGTTTTTCTGCACTTATATTATAAGACAAGAAATTTTTTTGCAAGGAATTATCGGCTATTTGGGACTGAAAAATAGGACCAGAATATCTCTGGCCCTTCTAAAAAACTATGAACAAAGAGTAACTCCCACCTTATTCACTGATGTCATTTTCGATAATAACCTTGAGTGCATTGTTTTCTCCAGCATGTTTGAAGATTTCGTATGCCTTCTCCGCCTCTGAAAGTTTGAAGTGGTGGGTGATGAGCTTGGTCGCATCGATCTTACCTGATTTCAAGACATTGAGCAACATTTCAGTGGTATTGGCATTGACAAGACCAGTGTTGAGGGTAATGTTCTTGATCCACAAATCATCAAATTGAAGCTAACCGGTTTCCGTGGACACCGACATTAGCGATGTGTCCACCGACAGAGATGACGTTTTTGGCAGACATCAAAGGTAGCAGGATAGCCCACATTCCATGGAGATGTCGACACCGCGGCCATCGGTCACTTCATTGATAAAGGCCTTGATTTCAGCAATATCGCTGGAACAAATGGTATGAGTTGCCCCAAATTTCTTAGCCGCTTCAAGACGAGATTCAGACAAGTCCACCATGATAATCGTAGCTGGTGAGAAGAACTGCACAGTCAAGAGAGAGCTGCAAGACCGATCGGACCAGCTCCAACGATACAGACATTATCGCCTGGTTTTTTACATGAGATGGGAGGACCCCAATTTCATAAGAGGTTGGGAGAATATCTGAGAGCATGACCAAGGCTTCGTCATCCACAGTTTCAGGTGCATGATAAAGACTACCATCAGCATGTGGAATGTGGACATACTCTGCTTGGGTTCCGTTGATCAAGTGACCCAAAATCCAACCACCATCTTCACAGTGAGAAGGCAAACTACGTTTACAGTAGTAGCAGGTATTACAAGCTGTGACACAAGAGATGATGACCTTGTCGCCTACCTTGAAGTTATTCACTGCATCGCCGACTTCTTCGACGATCCCGATTCCTTCGTGGCCTCAAAAATCGTGCCTTCTTTACAAGCTGGCACATCTCCTCCTAGGATGTGAAGGTCTGTCCCACAGATGGTTGTCTTCAAGACACGCACAATGGCATCCGTTGGATTTTTGATCACTGGTTTTGGTTGATCAAGCAGTTGCAGATTGCCTGCAGATACATAAGTTGCAGCTTTCATAAGCGACTCCTTTTCTTTGTTGGTTTGATAAAACCATTTTATTTTCGTTCCTTTGTGAATATTATAACATACCAAGTAAACGTTTACAATGTTTTATCGGCACATTTTTAAAAGTTTTTTGAGCAAACAAAAACATTCCTCTTATCTCTACCAGAGGAATGTTTCAATCACCTTGTTCTAATTGTTGGCGCTGCTTATAGTACTCTTGCTGCTCGCGCTCACGTTCTTCTTCTAAACGCTCTTCATAGCGCTTGAGTTCTGCCTCAAACTCTTCTTGCAAGGCAAATAAACGTTCCAAGCCACTTTGAGCCTCCGCACTTGGGGCTTGAAAATGCAGGGCACTCAGCCAGTCTACTAAATTTTTCTGTATGTTGGCGGACATCCATTCGCATATCCGCATAATCCCACTCCAACTCGCTAAGTTTCTGGTTGAAGCGGTAATGTCGATCTTCTAGTTGTTCTAATTCACTATTTCCTGAATGGTACATCACATACCTCCTTTAATCGGACTCAATAAAATCGGCTTTTTCACTGATTTCAGTGCTGCTTCTGCCGCGTCCGCTGCTCCTCCTGTAAATCCATCTTTCAAATCATTAACTAGAGTCGTTGTGGCAAAAGAGCGCATTTTTCGGATTGACCGCTCAAAGTCACCTGCAAACTCATCCCTTCCAACATCATCAAGGCTTTTTGCGTTGCAATCAAACTCAATTGCAATCCGCTCTTGCTCCTTTTTAATCTCTCGATGGAGCTCCTCAATTCGTTCTCTATCCTCTCCCAGGATCTCTAACATCTTTTCTCCTACTTACTTATGAAAATCAAAGGCCACTGCTTGTCCCTTGTCCAAGTCCACCAATTGGGCTGATGCAGCCTCCAGTTGGCCTGCCAAATCTGACAGACGTGTGTAATAGGCCTTTGCTTGAGCCAGGTTTTCCGCCTCGACCGCTTGGTCCCAGCAAGTATCCATGGAGAACTCTCCTAATAGTTGCTCCACTTCTGCATCTGTTAAAAATTGGGCCATGCTGTGGGCCATTTGAGACACCTCCGCAACCTTATGGGAAACCGTCTCCTTGGCCCACTTCTAGCTGATCTTTGAGCTCGGCCTCAAAGACCGTCGCTTGCGCTGAAGCATTTTGTGCTACTGCCAGTACCAATTCCTCTCGTAATTGAATGGTCTGGGTACCAGATGCTCCCGCCAATTGCTGATGGAACTCGGAATGCTGGGCCTTTCCTGCCCATACATGGAGACCACCGAAGCAGATGATGGCTGATTTTCTGAAGGTGGAAGTTTCCCGATCTCGTTGGGGCATTTCAATAATTTTCTGTGCCTGATCTTGTCACCTTGCACGTCACCTTCTAACTCCATTTGAGATGGCCTCCTTTCTTGGATTTGTTTTTTCGTTTTCTATAACTGAAAAAGGATCATAACCCCTTCAGCTACAGGCAGATTCACACACTATAGGGTAACATAAATTAGCTCGGAATGCTATAAAAATAACACAATTTCTGAAAAAAAGTCTAATTTTTTTACGAAAAAACGAGTTTTGGACCCAAATAGCAAAAATCCCCCCGCTCTTTGAGGGGGGTAGCTGATAAACATCAGTTGTTCCTTGGCGTCTTATTTACGACGTCCTGGGCGTTCCTTGTAACCATAGTAAGCATCTTCGATGATTTCTTGCATATGGTCTACCATTGGGAGACGTGGGTTAGCTGGTGAACATTGATCTTCATAAGCAAGGAAGGCCAATTCACGAGAATGTTTCTTCCATTCTTTTTCATCGATGCCTTGTGCTTTGAAGTTCATTTCGATACCACAGCGTTCACCGAGTTCGTATACAGCTTTTGCATAAGCTTCAACGGCTTCTTCTGGAGTAGAGCATGGAAGTCCTAGCATACGAGCGATATCTTGGTATTTTTCATCTGCACGGTAGTAGTTGTACTTAGGCCATGTAGCTGTCTTGGCTGGGCGTGTACCGTTGTAACGGATAACGTATGGAAGCAAGATGGCATTGGTCCGTCCGTGGATGGTGTGGAATTGCGCACCGATCTTGTGGGCCATTGAGTGAGAATACCGAGGAAGGCATTGGCGAAGGCCATACCTGCGATCGTTGACGCATTGTGCATCTTTTCGCGTGAATGGAAGTCCGCATTCTTCACTGAGCTTTCCAAGTTTTCAAAGACAAGTTTAATAGCTTGAAGAGCAAGACCATCTGTGAAGTCGCTAGCCATTTGTGATACGTAAGCTTCTGTCGCGTGCGTCAAGACGTCCATACCAGTGTCTGCTGCAACAGATCCAGGAACTGTCAATACCAAGGCAAAGGGTCTACGATGGCAACTGTTGGAGTCAATGAGTAGTCTGCGATTGGGTATTTACGGTTGTTGGCTTTATCAGAGATAACGGCAAATGGAGTTACTTCAGATCCTGTACCAGATGTTGTTGGGATCGCAATAAATTTCGTCTTCTTACCAGCAATGGGAATTTGAAGGCACGTTTACGGATATCCATGAATTTTTTGAACCAAGTCACGGAAGTCCACTTCTGGTTGTTCGTAGAAGAGCCACATAACTTTGGCCGCATCCATTGGTGATCCACCACCGAGAATGATCGTATGGTATCTGGTTTGAAGGCACGCATGATCTCTGTACCACGTTCAACAGTTGTGATATCTGGATCTGGTTCTACGTCTGCAAAAGATTTGGTAAACCACCTTGTTGCGACGAAGGTCAAGCTGTTCGATGATACGATCAAGGAAACCAAGCTCTACCATAGCGTGGTCTGTAACGATCATGACACGTTCAACGTCACGACATTTTTTGTAGGTATTCAATTGAATCACGTTCAAAGTATGTTTTTTGAAGGTAGTTTCATCCATTGCATGTTATTTCTCCGGCGTCCGACTTTTTTGATATTCAAGAGGTTGATGGCACTAACGTTGTCCCCAACAGAGTTGCGTCCGTAAGAACCACATCAAGTGTTAATGATGGCAAGAAGGCATTGTAAACATCCCCGATACCACCGAAAGTCGAAGGAGAGTTGCAGATCACACGAATGGCTTTGTACTGCTTTACCAAATTCTTTGGTCAATTCTTCGTCAGCTGTATGGATGGCAGCTGAGTGACCAAGACCGTTGAATTCAACCATTTGGCGAGCTTTGTTAATTCCGTCTTCACGGCTTTCAGATTTCAAGACAGCGATGACTGGTGACAATTTTTCACGAGTCAACGGTTCTTTTCACCAACTTCTTTACATTCTGCCGCAAGGATATTGGTTCCTTCTGGTACTGAGAAGCCAGCTTGTTCAGCGATCCATGCTGCTGGTTTCCCAACGATGTCCGCATTCAATTTCGCACCTGCGCAGTTCTTGCTGTTGGCTTTTACGCCGAAGCAGAACTCTTCAAGAAGGGCTTTTTCTTTTGTTGACAAAGTAAGTGTGGTAAGATTTGAATTCTTCAACAAACTCATCGTAGATTTCTTTATCGATGATGACCGCTTGTTCAGACGCACAGACCATTCCGTTGTCAAATGATTTAGACATCACGATATCATGTGCTGCTTGGCGGATATTTGCTGATTTTTCAACGTAAGCTGGAACGTTACCAGCACCAACTCCAAGAGCTGGTTTGCCGCATGAATAGGCAGCTTTTACCATGGCGTTACCACCGGTCGCAAGGATCGTAGCAACTCCTTCATGGTTCATCAGGGCACTAGTTGCTTCCATAGAAGGTTGGGTAATCCATTGCACACAGTTCTCAGGTGCTCCAGCTGCAATTGCCGCATCGCGTACGATTTGTGCCGCATGAGCTGATGATTCTTGAGCAGATGGGTGGAAGGCAAAGACGATAGGGTTCCGTGTCTTCAACGAAATCAATGATTTAAAAATCGCTGTTGAAGTTGGGTTGGTTGTAGGTGTGATCCCGCAGACAACACCGACTGGCTCAGCAATAAGGGTCAAACCAGTGACGTCATCTTCTGAAATGACCCCAACTGTCTTGGTGTGACGCATGTTATTTACTACGTGTTCACAAGCGAACAAGTTCTTCGTCGCCTTGTCTTCAAAGACTCCACGACCAGTTTCTTCATAAGCATGAAGAGCGAGCTCACCGTGAGCGTCAAGAGCCGCTACAGATGCTTTCGCCACGAATGTAGTCCACTTGCTCCTGATTCAATTTTGCGCATCTCTTCAAGCGCCACCAGCGCTTTTTTGCACCAACTCGTCTACGTGTTTTTCAGCAGCGAGTTTCTTTTCTTCAGGTGAGAGAGTTTTTTTATCAGCCATTTGATGCTTTCCTCCAATGTTTGAAACCCTTATCCTTTTCTAGAACTTTTCATGTTTTCGGAAATTTTCAAGAATAGTGTAAAAAATTTCGATTTGTTAATTATTTCACAATATAATTGTACTCTATTTTGAGATTTTTGTAAACACTTCCAAGCAACTTTCACAAAGAATTTTTTTGAAGTTTGTGAAAACTTTATCAATTTATTGCTGTGAAAAGCAATTATTTAGCAAAATTGTGAAAAAATAATTAAAAAATTTTTTCTTCACAAAGTGATGTTTTCAATTGATTTTGTAAGCGTTTTCTCAATCTTACTAAAAAAGCAGCTTTTACAAGTAAAAGTTGCTTTTTGTTTTATTTTGTTAGATTTGTTTTGTTTCAGTTTCAGAGAAGCATTGTTACTTCTTGACCGGACCCTTTTCGGCCTTATCAAGGGCTTCTTTGACTGTTTGAGCATAGAGTTCCCCACCATTGGTTTCCATATTGAAGTGAACAGAGTCTGTTCCCACCCAAATGTTTGGATTTTCAATTGCTACTTGGTACCAGTCCGCAATGGTGATAAAGTCGTATTTTCTTGGCCAGTTCCAACTCATAAAGACGGGTTTGAACCGATTCACTGGACTGATCGTTGGCATAGCGACCATCATATGGTGTCACAAGGATCAAGCGACGGCCTTTTGGAAGTTTCTCAACATACTGATCCAGCAATTCTTTGTAGTTGCTCACGGTATTAGTTCCTAGAGCAATGACTACATTTTTTTAGGAGAACTTTATTGGAGATATCGGTCTCAAAGACCTTCATTCCATTTTCCAACTGACGGCTCACCACTGCATCGATCTGGATGCCCGGGATCGCTTTGGTTAGGTAGTCCTGCGCTCGCAAGTTAACCGAATCACCAATCATGGTCACACCATTTGAGACGTTATAGTCTGTTGCAGTTGCATTGTCCACCTGCGTCCGTGTGACCTGCATTTTGCTGTCTGCTTTGATTGAGCCCACTCACTACCAAACTCTCATCAAAAGCTCCAACGGTTGGTGCAAAGGCGGAGATTCCAACCATCAAGAGAGCTAATGGAATCATGAGGTAAAAGATTGGCTTGGTCAAAAAGCTGAGATCCATCTTCATACCAAAGACACGAGGCTCCCTTGCCTGCAATGGTTGGCTCCAAAATATAGAAGGACAGAGCCGTTAGAATCAAGGAAACGATCGTCGTCACAAGGGCTGCCATCATATTTCCCAAATGTTGAGAGAAGATGATAAAGAAAAAGGCCAGTGGAAAAGGTAGACACCATAACTGGTATCTGCCAAGAAATTGAGGATGGCTGGTTCCTTTTTTTATCCGGCGTCTTCTCATGGAGAATGCGGGCCGACAGAATCATGGCACAAGCTGCGATTGTCGCTGCTAAAAAGCCAAACAGATAGGTCCACAAGCTATCAAATGGTAAGAAAAGACTGAGCACAAACAAGAAGGCAAAGCTTCCACCCAAGACGACAAGGTCTTTTTCATACTCCAAGACTGCACCAGCTTTGTAAAGTTCGGGCTGACATTGGCAATCCCTGTCACCGTTGCTAGGCATGATCCCGCAAAGAAGGGGAAGATGTGGTGAAACTAGAAAAATAGATAGTAGAGAAATTAGCTGTCAGAAAAGGCGCGGATGAACATGGACAAGAAGGTGAAGAGAAAGAGCCCACTGATGCCAGGAAGAGCATACCTCGGTACTTTCCAACTGTCTTAGCCCGCTTAGCCAAGAACCATGCCAAAAGTGCCCCAGAGCACATAGTAATGCACTTCTAGAGCCAAACTCCAGGTATGAAGGAAGCGATGCGGAATGAAGTTACTTTAACTACCACCCGTTGCCATCTCAAAGAAATTGGTCACAAACCGAAGACCGCCGCAATCTGAGTCCCAATACCAGCCACGTAGTCCCGTTGGACCATAAAGGTAAAGGGCATCACGACCAAGACCATAAAGACAAGGGGTGGTACGATCCGGTAAAAGCGCCGTTTCAAGAATGCCAGGTAGTCGATTCCTTGCTTTGCGCGCAAATTCCATCGATCAAGAGCGCTGTAATCAAAAATCCTGAGAAGGTGAAGAAAAATATCTACCCCAATGAAGCCTCAGGAAAGGCCTTTTTTAGGAAGAAATGGTAAAGCAATACCAATAAGAGTCCTGTAACACGGACTAGTGAAAACCATTTAATGCGCATTTTGATAAATCCCCTGCTTGAATGTTCCTTTGTATACGACGTTGGCTTCTGTGGTTAAGGTTCCTTTGCCCTCCGGCTGGCCATTAACAAACTGCCCTTCATAGGTCCAAGCCATCCTGACTTAAACTTACCATAGCCACTAAAAGAGCCGTTGACGAGGTTACCTGTATAGGTATCCCCATTTTTAAAGGTGACGGTTCCCTTGCCATTCATCTTGCCACGGACCAAACTTCCGTCGTAACGGATCGCCCCCTTTATCCAAGGTCAAGACACCCCGACCTGAATGGCTGAAAAGAAAACCAGCAAAAGCAGATAGAATAATCACGACTAATGCTGCTATTTCTAAATTTTTTCTTGTCAGATAGACCTTATTAAGTCTCATAAAAATTCTTTCATATTCTGTATTCTCTCACATATCAAACTCTTAAGAAGTTGCTAACTGATCTAACCAAGCCTTACAGCCAGCTCATTGGAACTCTAGAATAGGTCTCCCTCAAAATCACCGGTATACCACGGGATCTGGCACACTTTCAGCAGCAAAAGATGAATCTTGTGCTCTGTCCCCGAAGGAGCCATTTGCTTCAGATCTGCTACATTGTTTCTGTCCATCCCTAGGATCAAATCAAAGTTGTAAAAATCCTCTTCCTTTTGATCTGTAAGGAAGTCTTGGCTGGATCATACGGGACCTGGTGTTGTTGAAAGATTTTCTGGGTTCCCCGATGGATGGGATTGCCATGTTCCCAGCTCGAGGTGGCCCGACTTTCAATCTCATACTGATCCGTCAAGTCCTTCATGACAAACTCCGCCATGGGGCTCCGACAAATATTTCCTAAGCAGACAAAGACGATTTTTTTCATGATTCCACCTAACCCTTGTTCGACTGCCCAACCTAGCTGATCTCTTCGCTTTTCCACTATGGAAAACCAGCATACTATTACTATTATAACAAAAATGACAGAAAGATGACAAAAAGGGCTCCATCATTTTTAAAGAAAAATCGTATTCCTTTTTCAAATCTGATCTTTTTCTCTATTTTGGAAAACGAACCTCTAATGGAGGCCATTTACTTGCCAATTTTTCTTTTTCATCCGCTCTGTATAAACCACCAAACGCTCTGGACTGGCTAAAAAATGGAGTCGGCTCAACGATGAAAGTCTTCGATATTCCTTTTGTCCCATAAGGGAGAAAGAGCTCTAGCTGATCGTCTTTCCTTAAGCGAACTGCAAGAGCCGTACACTGCTCGGGGTATTTGGAAACAGCATCACAGGCACTAGTGATATGGAGCCGTCCCCGGGCTATGTTGGTGCATGTAGACTTGGTTTTGACTTCCCAAGCGTACTGGGGGATAGGTCCTCTTTAATTCCTGCTCAATCTGCTGCGTCTCCTCATAGCTGATCGCAGGGGTCATAAAGACCAGATCCATATCGGTTGTCGCGTCAAACCCCTGGTCTTCCAGAGAGCTGGTTCCAGATGAAATTTCGCACCGCACCCGCTGCAAGCCAGGCATCTGCCAAGCCTGAGATCTCGAATAATAGTCCAAGACGGCCATCATCATCTCTTGATCCGCTTGGATCTGTTCTACTATCGCTTCTTCCGTCAGCATCTTCTTCTAGTCTCCATTGTAGGGATAACCCAGGTGTTCATAGGCCTTGCGGGTTGCCACGCGCCCTGTCCCGGGTCCGCATGATAAAGCCTTTCTGAATTAAAGTAAGGCTCATACATATCTTCTACGGTCTCCGCTCTTCGGCAATATTGACTGATAGAGTCCCAAGGCCGACCGGGCCACCGCCGTACATCTCAATCATGGTACGCAGGATCTTTTGATCGACATAGTCCAGTCCTTCATGGTCCACATCTAGCATGGAGAGGGCCTTGTCAATGTAGTATCGTCAATCGCCATCGCCCATAATCTGAGGCAAAATCGCGCACTCGTTTAAGCAACCGGTTGGCAATCCGAGGGGTCCCACGACTACGAAGAGAAAGCTCTTCGGCAGCTTCGTGGGTAATCTCCATCCTCAAAGATCTCGGCGGTCCGCTCGACAATCTCTGTCAAATCATCTTGCTCATAGTATTCCATGTGTCCGGTAATTCCAAAGCGAGCGCGCAAGGGATTGGACAGCATACCCGCTCGCGTCGTCGCCCCAATCAAAGTGAAGGGAGGAAGGTCCAGATGGACACTCCGGCTGGTCTCACCAGCACCAATCATGATATCGATGCTAAAAATCTTCCATAGCACTGTAGAGCACTTCTTCAACTGACATGGGAAGACGGTGGATCTCATCGATAAAGAGAACATCCCCGGCTCTAGATCATTGAGGATGGCTACCAAGTCACCAGCCTTTTCAATGACAGGGCCGGAAGTCTGCTTGAGATTGACACCCAGTTCATTGGCAATGACAAAAAGCCATGGTGGTTTTTCCCAAGGCCTGGAGGGCCAAAAAAAGAAGGACATGATCCAGCGCCTCATCCCGAAGCTTAGCCGCCTCAATAAAGATTTTCAGCTGGTCCTTGACCTTTATCTTGACCGATATATTCATGTAAATATTGCGGGCGTAGCGTCCGTTCAACGGCCTCTTCATCGCCCATGATTTCATTGTCTAAAAATTCTACTCATACAGTCTATTATAGCAAAAATGATACCTTCGGTACCATAAATAGAATGTGTTTTTTAAAGATCCTAGTTCACACCGTCGTTCGTTAGAAAAAGTTGAACAGTTGCCCTCATTGCTTTCTTTTTATTATACGGTCCCTTCTTCTTCATCTATCGCTTACAATTTCACTTTATAATTATTTCCTTTAATGATAAAATTAAAGCAACAACGTTTAGGGAGGTAAATTTATGTTTACTAAAACAAAGAAGATCCTTTTCGGTTTCTTGGCATTCTTTGCAGTGCTCCTTATTGCGGGATGTCAACCTTCTCCATTGCAGTCTTCTAAAACAAATAAGTCTTCTCAAACAAATCTCCTCAAAAAGCTCCATCAAGATCTTACAAAGGATCAACAAGGAACTTGGAAATGGTCTGACCAACAAATGACCATTCAGAAAGTATTTAGCTTCTAATATAAAAAAAAGCTTTTGCCGCCGTACTAATGCTTGATGACTTCGATAAGGTTAAGATGACGATGACCATTAAAGATAAAACCGTTGAATTGAAGTACCATTTTGATTACAGAGAACTGTATGAAGATCAAGCATTTTGCAACAGGAGAGAACAAAGCAAATTATGAATCGTATTTAAAAAATAAAACTACTGAATTTAAGAATTATATTCCAAATTTGAAACATACAAAGATTACTCTTGACGAACCTAATTATGCCTATGATTACTCTCTAACTGGCGAAATCGATACGCAGAAACATACTATTACGTTTCCCTGAAACACCTACATTTTTAAGTAGAATTGTTATGGGAACCACGTATAACTCGCTTGTACCCATTACTTATACTTACACCGTTGAAGGTAAGCAAATAACACTTTATGCTGAAGGTCAAGATGAACAAAGTCATTTTAGAGTAATGCGTCTTCGTTTCAACTACGTAGGAGACAATCATTAGAAGGGAGTGGTCAATCATGAACATTATGAAAAAAGTTCCCTATGGATGTTTTCCTTCTTGCTCTTCTATTTGTATCAGGATGTGGCAAAAACAACAGAAACAACAGCAACAAAACAAACAACCGCTGAGACTACAACAGTTGCAGAAACTACCACAGTAGCACCGACCCCAGTCTCACTCTCGAAGGAGACTGGAAAGCTGTAGATTTTAGAGATACAGTGGAACGTACTTTCTTAATTTATTATGGTGATGCTAATAGTCGATTAAAGGTTACTGAAGCCTTCCAAGATATCGTTCCGACTCTAAAAATTACAGGAACAGATGTAACTTATTCTTATAGTGCTGATATGAACAAGTATATTGATTTTTGCTGAATAAAATAAAGATAAATATCCTACAAAAGAAGAAGCTACTGCCATCCTTCTAGGCGTAAGAGAAAAGAAATTTGGAAGTTTTAAACATCAAACTGGAACGTTTGATAACAATACAAAAGTGTTAACTGCAACGTTAAATGATGGGGTTTTAAACGAGAAAGCAAAACGATCGTATTCCCCTGAAGTTCCAAACATCTTTGGAGTTCTACCTCTTTATATTAATTCTACAGACGTACCACTTACTTATCACTACGAATTGAATGGTGATATCCTTACAATTTATGCCGAGAAAACGTACGATGAAACTGGTGCTCATCTTGTTTATCCAATGAAATTCAAGAAAGTTTCAGATCCTAAAACTAATTAAATAACTCACTGCCAGAAATCGGTAATTCGTTAGAATTCGATTTCGTCGTCCCAACAGTTGGTAGGGCTGTTGATGAAATCAGCGTAGTGAGCCCAAACCCACCGCGTCTTGCTCGACAATCCAAAAATAATTGAGAGGCTAGGACTTTGTCCCAGCCTTGTGCAAAAAAAATAATTTAGAGAAGCCTTGAGAATCTCATCTATTGGGGACTCTGCTACATACAATTTTCCCCGTTTCTTATGTTGAATAATCGGTCAAGTTACAAAACAAAATTGCGATTCACTTGGAAGCCCTTGCAAAACAATAATATTACACGTATAATATAATCGTAAGGTAACAATCTATTTTAAGGAGGTCTAGCGATGATTAGACATTATAAAAATTATTTTTAGCATTAGTTGCTCTATTCTCAGTCTTCCTACTAGCTTCTTGTTCTCAAAAACAAAGTGGCTCTAAAAATGCTGCTAAAACAGAAACAGCAAAAGTCGAAACGATTGATGGCGAATGGGGAATTAGTCGATACTCTCGATGCTTTAACGGAATCCATCGGTGCCTATACCCTCCATGGAATCCACTTTGCACACTTGCTTGAATCTGTTAAAGACTTCAAAATGGACATGAAGATTGAGAAAACAATACGGCAACGATTAAATACGACTATAACATTGATAACTTTATTAAAGCTTTCTACACTGTCACAACAGAAGCTAGAGGCAAGACTGAAGAAGAATTCAAAAAAAGTCATGTATGACTCTCATGAAGGATTTGGGTAGGCGACTTTAAGAAATACAAAAGTCAGCATGAATAAAGATACTGGCGTGTTTAGCTACGAAGCAACGGGTTCTATTGATCAGGTGCCAAAACAATGACCTTTGATGAAGGACTTTCAGTAGCAAACTCATTCTTCTTCTCATTCGGTGAAAATCGCGTTTCGCCAAACACATATCACTACAAATTAAAAGACGACATGCTTTATGTCACGATTGACGGAAAAGCGAAGAAAAATAATCTTCCAGTTCACTATGAACTACACTTCAAACGTAAAGGAAGCACTACTCAAAAAGACCCCGTTCCAATTGAAGGAAAATGGCAAAGCCATCGACTTCCGACCAGCTCTTGAACGTAGCTTAGCCTTTAAAGATTTTGACAATGATGATTCGGCTATCAAGCTGATCTATCCTGAGGCATGGAAAAGATTTAAAAACCAACGTTGAACATTACAGATACATCTGTTGAATTCGACTATACTGTATCTCTAGCAGATGGTTTTTGGAAGGTTCTACGATTACTTAAAACAAAAAGATGCATCTAAAGTGACTCAAACGAAAGACGAATATATTAAAGATCAATTTTACCAAATTATCAGTCAATCTACAGGATGGCGCTAAAGACTTGCCCAATACAACTTATGAATTTGATAAAGGTAATGCTAAAATTCATTCTGTCTTGAAGAACGGTAAATTGGGATACAGCAAAACCAAACGATTATCTTCCAGAAGCTATCAATATTGTAACTTGCAACCATGTCCATTGGACCTGTCGCTAAAGAAAACTACATATAAATACTCTATTGATGGAGATATTTTAACGTTGACGATTGAGCAACGCGATGGACGGAATAATCTAAATACGATTATTTCAGCAAAATTCAAAAAAGTGTCTGATGCAACGGGCAAGTAGTCATTCCACTGCTCCTTGAGATTTTCTCAAGGAGCTTTTTTTCTGTGCAAAAAAATAAAGAGCTTACGCTCTATTAAAATACTTCACGGTACCTTTGGTTCGGTTGAACTCTGAGTTCACCCTCATTAATTTTTTTTGGTGGCTCTTATAGGGAGATTATTATGAAAAAGTTTAGGAGTTTTATCATTCAAAGTTAGGAGGTCTTTGATGATGGTATTAGTATACGATAGGAAGCTTAAACTTTCCTTATAGTTTTTCTAAAAAATTTTTTCGAGAAAAAGAGGAGGTCCCAAGCAAGAATTTCACATCCTTGTTTGGGTCACCCCTTTCCTCCTTATCTCTTAGCGATGGCATGGTAGCTAGTCTTGCTGGTGAAGACTTGACCTGCTCTCAAGATGACCTTTCAGCCTGGTCACTGTGAATGGCATCTGGCACTGTTTGGAATTCTAGAGCCAAGCCATTGTGCTGAACCATTGGTTGACCTTTGCAGATGAACAGTTTCGTCTACGAAATTGGCTGAATACACCACCAAGGCTGGGGCTTCTGACTTGAAGGTCAAAAAACGTCAGATGGCTGATGGTAAAGGAAGCCAGCATTTTCATGCCCTTCTGGAAGAGCGAATGGATGGTCTAATCCTTCTACCAAACGGATTTGCGGATCAGAGTCCTTAAAAGATCCTCCAAGAGCATAGCTTGATAGAGATGCTGAACAACCGGACTTTCTCTATCCACGGTCTGAAGAGGAACACCGTCTGGATGGATAGGGTAAAAGCCCTTGATGGTTGATCTGAAAAGACATGGTCATTGATCGGTTGGGTGAAGTTCCCAGATAGGTTGAAATAGCTGTGGTTGGTCGGGTTAACTAGGTATCTTGATCCGTTTCTACCCGATAAGCAATCTCGAGTTCACCATCTTCCGTCAAACCATAGGTTACCCAGATCTTGAGACTTCCAGGGAAACCACCGGTTCCATCCGCCCGTTCTGTATAGAGAGTGATTTCCTGATCCGTTACCGACTCCACGCTAAACAAAAGCGCTATCCCAACCCGTCGGTCCCACTGTGGTTGCAGTTGGTACCATTAGCTTCCAAGCGATAGGTTTGACCATTGAGTTCAAAGCTAGCTCCTGCAATCCGGCCAGCTACCGGGCCAATACTAGCCCCATATTTAGGGCTATTGCCCACATAGTCCTCAAAGCGATCAAAGCCTAGAATAATATTCGTAAACTGGTCTTCTTTATCAGGCGTCACATATTCTAAGATCGTCGCCCCCATAGGTCATGACAGATAATTGGTAACCCTTTTTGTCATTTTCGAGGGCGATAAGCCCGAACCTCTTGGATTCTGCCATTCCCCAAACACGCTTTTCTTGATACTGTTTCACAAACCTTCTCCTCTCACTGTTTTCTCCTCCATTGTATCAGTTTCACAGAAGAAACACTCCCACTTTTTTTATAGAAAAATTAGTGGCTATTCTTTATGAAATGGATGAATGATCACCCCTTGAACAACCCGATTGACGCTGTAGTACCAGTTGGTGATGGCGTGTCAAGGCGATTTTTGCACCTTGAGCGAAGTCAAAAGAGAAATCAATTGACCATGGATAATGTAAGGAAGGCACGGTAGATATCCACGAGTTGCTGATGCTTCCACCAACACTTCCCGTACATGCTCGATCCCTGCAGCTTGATCAGCCAAGAGAACGACCCTGACGGGCAATTTGATCTCCTGCAATCGCGAACCAAGTCCAGATCATACTGACCCCAGGGTATAAAATCAATGGAGCCAAACCGCAGGACGAGAGTTGATCATTGATGAGGATTTCGGACCGTGACGGGAATCCGACAGGACTTTCATACATGGTTGCAATTTTTCCTGCTGTTAATTCCAAAATCTGAGCTGGGCTTCATGGGCTAGGGGCAAAGAAAGGTCCTGCTTTCCCAGATAGATCACGCGCTTTCAAAGTCTAGATCGACCACTTCCTTGACCGCACGGTCCTGCTCCAAGATTTGTTCAGACAGATCATCAGT
>VOFI01003835.1_pt1 | contig 21529 bp, 30 predicted proteins | sample 5384131 | NCBI WGS metagenome assembly VOFI01 (sample SAMN12384728, study PRJNA508395) | human gut metagenome | isolation source: healthy gut H | host: Homo sapiens | reverse complement strand
ATCAACCAGAATGCACTGATATTTACCGGTAGAAGCATTGCCTTTGAATTCGTCAATGGAAAGCGCTTGTGGAAGCTGGTCAGGCGGAGAATAGGAAATCGTGTCCAGAAGGCGGCAGACCGTCTGGACGGAAACACCGGTAAGCTCTGCGATCTGTTTTAAGGAAAAGGTCTGCCGGAGCAGGGAGACAATGTAAAACTTGTTTTCCCAGTAAGGGAATGTCCTGGACCTCTTGTAAACGGTAATCATGAATCCGTTTTGTTTTAGCCCCACAGCAGGGACAAGTCTGTTCTACCGGTTGGGACTGGATGAAAATTTTAATGAAAGAGTCTGCCTGAACCACTTTTTTAATAGAAACACCTTCCAAGTTAAGGAAAGCCTTGGTATAATTAGGGTACATCTATAAGGGGTCACCTCCATAACATTAAACTTTGGTCGGGATAATGTGTTTAGGAGGCTTCTTATAGATGTATTTTATTACAACGAAAAGAATGTTGGAAGTGTGCTTTTCAGCACACCCCAACATTCCAGCAGTCCGGCTCCGGCAAGCGTAGCGGTATGCCCCCGGCTCCGGCAGATGGCACACACCAAAGCGCCTGACGAGAGAAGCTCCTCTGCTTTTTAATAACAGCCCCGTGCTTTAAATCATTCCATGTGTCTGCGCCCGGTAATAGCAAGAACGCTTGTCTCACTGTACATAATATCATCAATCAGGCAGTCGGGCATGATTGTCAGACCGCCCATTGTCTTGATTGGCTTCCCGGAATAACTGACGGTTTTGAGCGATACGCGCTGAGCGTCCCTTTTGAAAAAACCGGCCGGAATTCACCTCTGAAATAACATAGCCAAGCTCCCAGTCGGCCAAAGCATCAAAACGTAAACATAGATTGTGAACATAAGTTTCCTCCATTTTTTATATTATTTCCACCTGACAGGCAGTTGATTTGCCTGCCTTTTTTATTATACTCTGCAATTGTTGACAACTGTATGGCAACAATCTATAATGATAAAAAAATTGGAAGGTGCCCGACAGATGAAAGTTGACAGGCTTGTTAGCATAATTATGATACTCCTTGATAAAAAGCGCATAGGCGCGCAGGAACTGGCGGATATGTTTGAAGTTTCCCCCCGCACAATCTACCGCGACATAGAGGCGATCAACATGGCGGGTATTCCTGTCCGGGGGCATCCGGGGTGGGCGGCGGCTTTGAAATCATGCAGGATTACAAGCGATAAAAAGGTTTTTCGACTTCCGAGCTTTCCGCCCTCCTAATGGGGCTTTCAGTCTTTCCGGTATGATACGGGGGACGAACTGGTACATGCCCTTGCAAAAGTCAAAAGTTTTATCCCTGCCGACAGAGCGAAAGACATTGAATTAAAGTAAACCAGATATGTATTGATTTAAATCCGTGGATGGGTAACAGGAATATGCAGCCATATTTGGAAATTATTAAAACAGCTTTACAGGAAAGCAGGCTGCTTTCATTTGAGTATATTGACAGATACGGAAATTTTCTAAACGGACAGCCGAGCCGTACCAGCTCATATTAAAAAGTAATCACTGGTATTGGCAGGGGTATTGCCATAAAAAATGATTACCGTTTATTCAGATTATCCCGTATATCAAACCTGGAAATGCTGGAAGAAGCTTTTACACCGCGGGATTATCAAAAACCCCAGTTGGATTTTACTGATATTTATAAAACAATGCAGATAAAAATCAAAATTAGTATTCATAAATCTGTCATGGACAGGGTACTTGATTTTTGTTAGTATGATCATTTTACTCGGATGGTGACGAGCATTACATTGTCACTCTCCCCTTCATAGAGAATGAATACTATTACAATATTCTTTTAAGCTTTGGGGATAAATGCGAGTGTTTGGGGCCGGTACATGTCTGCAGGGAGATGAAGCGCCGGATCCATAACATAGCGGCTTTATATGAGAAATGGAATTAGAAGTATTTCTTTTTTTATCCATCTATGCCGCAAGAATATCGTAAGTTGACTGTAATGGTGGAACGCTTTATAAGAAAAGTATAAAAACAGCGGAAAAAACAGCAAGAAAAATGTTTTCCGCCGGAGGGATGAGGGATATGAAGAGAAAAAAAAACAGGTGGATTGGTCCGCTTGTTTCTATATGCCTGGTGACCTGTATGGCGTTTGGAGGCGCAATGGTTTCCCTATGCCGCTTCGTCAGAAAGACAATCAGCAAGGTAACGATTAATCTGGACCTGGAATTGGAAGCGGGCGAGAGCCTGCCGGATCTGGAAGCGGGAAAAGACAGCGGGTTTAATGTAAGGGCAGGAAACAGGCGGTATACGGCAACTGAGGCGCAGTGGGTGAGCTCCACATCGAAGGATGTGAAGATTGGCAGCACCTATACGTTAAAAGTGTGGCTGGAAGCGGAGGATCCGGATTCCTACGGCTTTGTCAGGACCTATAAATCCAGCAATGTCACGGTAAAAGGCGGCACCTTTGTGTCGGCTTCAGAAAAAAGGGATACGATACTCTGGTAGTCACGGTGAAGACGAAGCCGGTAAAGGGCGAATATGACGCCCCTGAGGACGCCGAATGGAAGAGAGAATCAGCTGGGCCACGCGAAGTGGGATAAAGTGAACAGGTGGACGCCTATGATATAAACCTTTATAAAGGCAGCAGCGCCATATATAAAGGTGAAGGCGTACAAGGGCACGTCGATCAATTTTATCCATACATGACGAGTGCGGGTACTTATACCATTAAGGTGCGTTCCGCACCGTCGGGCGACAGCCAGAAGGACTACGCCGACAGCAGCGACTGGACGGAGTCGGATGAGCTGTATATTGCCAAGGAATCGGTGTCCAATGGTTCCGGCAAGATTGATTACAACAATACAAACAGCGCTGCCAATAATTCCACGTCGCAGGTCGGCTGGATCAGGATGGGAGCCGCTGGTGGTACCGCTATCCGGACGGAACCTTCCAGAAGGATTCCTGGCTGCTGGTCAACAATATCTGGTATCTGTTTGACAAAGACGGCTGGATGCTGACGGGATGGCAGGAGAAGAACGGAAACTGGTATTATCTGGACAACAACGGAGCAATGAGAAAGGGCTGGGTACAGGCGGCCAACGGCTGGTATTATCTGAATCCGGGACCTGAGGGGCACAGAGGGAGCGATGTTTAAGAACCAGTGGCTGGACAGCAACGGCAAGAGATATTATCTGGGAGAAAACGGCGTAATGTGCGAGGGCTGGACCCAGGTGGCAGGAAACTGGTATTATTTCTATCCGGGTGACGGAAGCATGGCTGTTAACACGACTATCAGCACATTTTATGTAGGTGCCGACGGTGTGTGGCGCCGGTAGGAGCAGCGGCATAAATTCTAGAAAAGTGAGGTAGTGGTATGTTTGGGAGAAGAACACGGGGCTTATGGATCTGCATGGCGGCGGCAATGCTCATAGCGGGCAGCGCTTTTACAGCATATGCGGATACGACGATTGCCAATATCAGAAGTGACATTTAAAAAATAATTATGATAAAGAGGAAGGTAAGATTCTGGAGCCAACCGTGACTACAGGAAGCGGCTACGAGGTGGAGGATATTTCCTGGAGCAAGGCTCTGGAGAAATGGAATCCGGGTTCCAAAATAACGGCTTCAGTTACACTGGTTCCCGGCAGCGGGAAAGCTTTTGCGAGTTCCTACTCTTCTAAAAGACTACCATAAGCGGAGCGGATTTGTCTCTGCCAAACGGAATGAAGACGGCAACCTGGTGGTAAAGGTAAACTATTATCCGGTAGTTCAGCTTGGACAGACGGAGAAAGCCGGCTGGAGTGATTCGACAGGACAAAAGCAGTCTGGAAAAAGGTCCCCATATGCAACCGCATATCAGCTCCGCCTCTACCGGGGGAGACGATGAGTATGTGACTACGCTGACGCTGGAGGGTACGAATGTTGACCTGACGGAGTATATCACAAAAGAGGCCAACTATTTCTATGAAGTCAGAGCAACCTCGAAGAACAGCACAGATGCCGGCTACAGAAGAACCGGAGATTATGTAACCTCCGAGGATTCATTTGTAGACAACCTGGGTGAGGTAGGGGGGACGCTGGCGCCAGGATCGCACGGGCTACCGCTATACGGATGAAAACGGGTGGAAGCCAACAATGGCTGGCGTTATATTCAGGGGTACATGGTATTATTTTGATGAGAACGGTTATGCAGCCACAGGCTGGCGCTTAATCAATGGAAAATGGTACTATATGAATTCGGAATGTAAAATGCAGACCGGCTGGCTGAACCTGAATGACAAGTGGTACTATACGGATTCAACGGGCGCTATGGCAGTCGGCTGGTATCAGATTTCGCCGTCGGAGTGGTATTATTTCTATGAAGACGGAAGCATGGCGGTGAATACGGTGATAGACGGATACACGATAGGCGGAGACGGAAAGATGCAGTAAGGCGCGGGATAGAAGTAGAGCTGTTGTGAAGGCGGTATGCAGACTGCCATCACAACAGCTCTATTCTGTTGATGACGGTGACCTGTGCGCGGGCGTACAGGTCACCGTTTTATAATGAACGGAAATAATCTAAAAAAGCCATTGCAGACTTATTCAGATAATGGTCATATGCCCAGATTGCCATGGGACTTGTATAAAGACAATCGTCATCAATATTTTCTGTACAATTTTTCCTGGGCCATCTGTGTCGCTCCCGAAGGCAGAAGGGCAATTCCGAGTCCGGATTCTGCCACGCAAAGCGGATGAAGAACGCTCCGCTTTACATATAATCCTGGGCAGGACATTATGTAAATTAAATACTTCATTTAAGATTGATTCATAACGGCGGTATATAATCAACTGTTTTCCATCCAGTTCATCGACGGAGCAGCTTACACAGTCAGACCAGTTATATTCCGGAGACATTTTACGACCGCAACCATAGGCTCAGGCTCTTTTTTCAAATATTTGATACCCCTGAAGATGGAAGGGGGAAACGGATAATGCCAATATCGATGATGCCTTTTTTGCACCAAATCATGGATATAAGCGCTATTTCCCTCAAAAATTCAAAATTAATCATCGGATAATTCTGATGAAATTCCGCTATTTTAGGCGATAATACAAGCGGTACTGCGGTAGGGGTTATGCCAATGTATAATTTCCCTTATATCCGCTGGAAAAGTCCACAATTTCTTTTTGTATCACGTTACTTAGAGCAAGAAGCTGCCTGGCGCGGTCTGCAAACATCTGGCCTACAGCTGTCAAAATTACGGGAATCGCGTTCGAATAAAACAACATTAAATTCTTTCTCCAGCTTTTTTAACTGCTGGCTAAGCGGCGGCTGCGTGACGTGCAGCCTGGCGGCTGCGGCAGTAATAGAGCCTTCTTCTAAATTGTTAAAAAAATACTGTAACTGCTTTAGATCCATATAAATCCCCATTTATACAAAAGAAATGAATAAATCCTATTTTTTTATCAATATTTTACATGACAATAGTGTGATGTTACAATGAATTCATAGTTAAATATTGTTTAGTGCACATAAATAATCTTAACATAACCGGTGACCTGTGTCTATGCCTGACGGATTCGGAAGAAGCGCGCTCCCCTTTTGGCATACCCGCGGCCACATGGCTGAAATTTTATTAATAATAAGTCTAAGAAGGAGAAGGTTATGATTAATAGGGAACAATGCGGCCAATTTATAGACGCAAATACGGATAATATGGTGAAAGACTGGGAAGCGGTTGGTAGAAATAGAAACGGGCTCTTTTGATAAAGAGGGACTTGAGGGAGGCAGCCGGTACACTTAAGGCAATGTTTGAGGGCATCGGGTTTTAGGTGTGACCTGATTGATACAGGGGCTGCGGGGAAGACATTAACAGGGATATTAGGCAGGGGAGAGGGAAGGAAAGCCGATTTTATTTTCCGGACATTATGATACGGTTTTTCCAAAGGGAACACTGGCAGACAATCCATTCCGTATCGAAAACGGAAGGGCATATGGACCGGGCGTCCTGGATATGAAAGGGGGCATTATAATAGCATATTATGTTATTAAGGCGTTGAACAGCTTGGGTTTTACAGAGCGTCCGATTAAAATATTATTTGCCGGTGATGAAGAAATTGCCCATGAAAATTCTACAACTGCAGAAACGCTGGTGGAAGAAGCTAAAAACTGTGAATTTGCTTTTAATATGGAAACAGGGCTTCCGGACGGTTCGCTGTGTGTTGGACGAAAAGGCGGAATAACTATATCGGCGGAAGTCACCGGGGTAGAAGCTCATGCCGGAAACAGTTTTGAGACAGGCAGGAATGCAATCGAAGAGATGGCATATAAAATTTGCAGGCTACGTGAGATAACAAATTTATCGGAGGGAATAACTGTCAGTGTAGGAACCATAAAAAAGGAGGCACAGTTTCTAACTCCATTCCAGGCAGCTGCCGTATTGAGATAGACGCACGGTTTTTATAAAGCCGTCCCAAATGGAAAAACTGGAACATGACCTTATGCTGCCCTCGATGAGACTCATATACCGGGTACACAAAACTACATACAAGGTTTTAAGCATTATTAATGCATTTGAAACGACCAATTCTGTTAAAAAGTTTTTTGATTTTTGCAGTCAGGCACTTCAGGACTGCGGGGGAAGAACCGTTGAAGTCAACCGTACTGGGCGGAAACTCAGATGCAGCATACATCAATATAGCCGGGACACCGGTCATCTGTTCCTGCGGCGTGATTGGACAGGGGAAATCATACGGGGGAAAGAGTTTGCAATAGTAGCTACGATGGCTGAAAGAGCAAAAATGCTTTTAAGTATTCTGAGCCGGCTGGACAGCTATAAGGGGGAGGCCGAATAATGAGAAAAGAAGAAAAAAACAGAGAGCAGGAGCACCGTATAGGGATAAAAGGCTGGGGCTCGTTATTCTTGCTTATTATCTTTTTCCGGGATATTTACTAATTCCGGGAACTTTTTTAAAGGCTTTTGATTTAAGCAATCTGATTGGAAGCTTTGGAATCATTGCCGATGGTCTGAATTTTGAAGGACAGGAGGAGTCGGAGCGAGAGAGGGGTTCATGTTTGCATTGACACTGATTCCCACAACCTGTGTTTCGGTAGGATTTGTACATGTTTGTGAAGATATGGGGGCCATGGAAGCAGCACGAAAGTTTTTACACCTCTACTCAGACCTTTGATGGGAATTCCCGCGAACCAGCGGGATTGCTTTCGTAGCGTCCTTCACCAGTTCTGATGTTGCGTCTTTTATGACGAAAAAAGCATATCAGCAGGGGGGATAACCGATAGGAAAGGACAATATTCGTGGCTTATCAATATGCGGCTTCGGCTGTTATTATTAACACGATTTCCACGCAGGCTCCGTTGCTCCCGATCATTAAGCTCGCGGTAGGTCCTGTAATCGTATATTTGTGGATATTTAAAGTTCTGGGAGCTAATATTATGCGGCTGGTAGTAAAAAAAAGAAGCAGAAGGAGGTGCTGTTTAGATGAGCGAAGAAATTAAAACAGAAGAGGGCCGGCACTGATAATAATCAGGAAGAGAAAAAACAGAAAAAAGTCGATAGTTACCTCTTTTCGCATGGATGGGGCTAAGGAAGGGTTCTATATCGGGATTGAAAATATATTACCGGCTATGGTATTGGGCTACGTTATAATCAGGTTCCTTGAACTTACGGGCCTCGTAAATCTGATTGGAAAGGTATTTGCTCCGGTAATGGGAATTTTGGCCTGCCGGAAGAGGCGTAATTGTGTTAATGTCGGCGTTTTTTGCAAAAAAAGCGGCGGGAGCGGCTACGGCGGCGAATTTATATGCGGCCGGAACAATTAATGCGGCTCAGGCAACGATTCTGGTTGTACCCTGTCATGCTGATGGGAACGTTAGTAGGACATTATGCAAGAATTGTTCTTGTAGCAGGGACAAATCCGAAATACAGGTCGCATCTTTTGGGGCTGCCGATTCTTCTCAGCCTGGTGGGAATGCTTGGGATGCGCGGAATCATGATGCTTATGGGGTATATGTAAGCTGTTTTATATCAGTAAACGGAGCTGCCGGTTTTTGACTAAGGCGGCCCCGTTCTGCTTCCGCTCTCTGCTGCAGGAGCAGGCTGTTGATAATTTTGAAAGAAGGGGAAGATATGTACAAGAAAAAAAGGGGAAAACCGTACCGAAAATGGGTAAAAGCTATTAATCCGATGCTCATACTGGTTGCATTTCTGGTAATTGCGGCAATTGCGACTTATTTGGTGCCGGCAGGCTCATTTTGACCGTTTTGAAAATGAGATAACAGGCTATTCGATAGTATCCGGACAGTTACCGTCATGTGGCGCAGAATCCGATAAAAATATTTTTTTTTTTCATGGCGGTTCCCCTAATGGGCTTGCCAGCTCCGGGAACTTAATTTTCTTTATTTTAATTGTAGGCGGGGCTCTCTGCAGGTTATTCAGGCGACAGGGGGCGATAGATATGGCCTGAAAAATTTAATTAAGAAATTTGCAGGAAAAAGAAAATCTGCTTTTGATTGCCATTCTCCTGACATTTGGCCTGCTGTCCTGCTTTGCCGCCACCAGTGAGGAATTTCTGGCATTTATGCCGCTTATATATATGGTTTGCCTGGGACTTGGATTTGACTCTCTGATTGCTGCATTCCTGGTACTTGGCTCATCTCCATCGGGTACTGCGGCGGCATGACGAATGCATATACGGTCGGTGTATCCCAGACGATTGCCGAGCTTCCCATGTTTTCGGGAATCGGCTACAGGGCGGTTGCTTTCATTGTATTTGAAAATTGTCAGCATGATATGGCTTTTGCACCTATGCAAATAAAATCCGTAAAAAATCCGGAGAAAAGCCTGATGTATGAAATTGACAGCCAGTACCGGACAGCTCTTGATTTATCCGATATTCCGCCTATGACTATGCGGCACAAGCTGGTGCTGCTGACTTTCATTCTTGGAATCGTATCGATGGTGTGGGGGATTCTTACCAGGGATTTTATCTTACAGAAATGGGAGCGGTGTTTATGATTATGAAGACCGCCTCATCAGCCGGTCAAAAAGAAAGCCGTAATAGACGGAATGATTATTCGTTTTGTTCCAGACTGCGCAGATGTGCTTTTACCTTGCCGTAGTAGATGCGGAGGAACTTATTCACACCAGCAGTCATGTACACATAGTAAGGTTTTCCTTCGGAACGCTTCCGGTTCAGAAACTGGTAGACAGGTTCATTCTCCGGGGCATTCTGGAGCAGGGTGGTCATGACCTGGAACAGGGTCTTACGGAGCCTGCCGGTTCCACATTTGGAAGCTTTGTTGCTCTTTGAGTTGTGCTGCCCTGACTGCTCCACACCGGGATCGACACCTGCAAAAGCAGTGATTGCCTCCCGATGGGTAAATCTTGAAACATCGCCAATCTCAGCAATGAGCTGGGGACCGTAAGTTTTGCCCACGCCATACATGCCCATGACAACCTCGTATTCTGGGAGCGTGGAAGCAAGTGCATTCATCTCCTGCGGAGCTGTTCGATATGGGCAGAGGCAAGATTGAGCTGCTGGATACTCTGCTGGATCAGAAGCTTATAGGACGTCTCCTTTGGGAACACGGCAACAAGCTCTTTAGAGGCGTTAAACAGTTCTTCTGGTTTGGAAGGCTGATAAATATAATGGTGTTTCCTGCAGAAAGCTTCATAGCGCACTGTAAAAGCTTTCAAGCCGGTTTTACGGACACAGTCCACATGCCAGAATGAGTAAGCGTAATCGACCCATTTTTCACTGCCATCTTCACGGGCAGGGCTGTTGAACAGTTTATTTACACCGGGGTATGTATTATCCAACAGTGCAATCAGGTTTGCCTTTGCGGCAACCTTTTGCTTCATAAAGAAGCTGAATTGTGAATTTAAGGTTTTCAATTGGTTACGTGTATTGTCCATACATGAATACTGCCGCAGTTCAGCCCAGTTGTCAAGGGTATAGCGTGCTATCTTTTTAGCATCAGCAGGGTCAGATTTGACCTTGCGCAACGTATTGTTACCAAAGTTTTTAATCAGATGCGGATTGACGACAGTTACAAAAAACCCGGCATTAGAGAGGGAGTTAGCCATGGACTCATGGTATCTGCCAGTACACTCCATTACAATCCTTGTATCCCCTTCAAGTGAAGCCAGATAATTTGATAGTTCTTTTAAGGATTGGGAAGTGTGAAAAACATCAAAGGGTTTCCTGACAATGACGCCTCCGGGCTGCAGGACTGCGATGGTGCTCTTGCCCTTTGAGACATCAATACCGACAGCGTTGTACATCCTAATGTACCTCCTGAAAATGAATTTGCATGGTATCCAGCATTCCTCACTGCTTATTCAATCTCCTGGGGTATCAAACGGACATGTACAAGGACAGTCCAACCTGCATAAATCGAACGGCTGCAAATGATAGGCTGGCTGACTGGCTTTCTTGCGGACACCTAAAGTGGTCCTAGGAGGTGTCGTCATACCAATGCCTAATCATTATACAGCTAAACAATGAGAGGATTAAGTCCCTCAGGAAAGAAGAGCTGATGGGAAGTGCTGCTTCCGCTCTTAAAAGAGGAATAAGATATGTCAATCAAGGTTATAGATTTGAATTACACATATGGGGCGGGGACTGCTTTGAGCAGCATGCCCTTAAGCATGTGAATTTTGAGATAAATGACGGTGAATTTGTCGGGTCTGATCGGCCATACCGGTTCCGGCAAATCTACTTTAATCCAGCATCTGAACGGCCTGGATCCGGCCTACGGGCGGAGATATCCTGTATCACACGGGACCAGCATATACAGCGACGGTTATAAGATGAAGGAGCTGCGCAGCAAGGTCGGTCTTGTATTTCAGTACCGAGCATCAACAGCTTTTGAAGCTGATGTTTTTTCCGATGTCTGCTTTGGACCGAAGAACCTGGGCTGTTCTAAGGAAGAGACCGAGAAGAGGGCGCGCCATGCCCTGGATCTGGTGGGAATGGATGAGAGCTTCTATGAACAGTCTCCATTTGAATTGTCGGGCGGGCAGAAAAGAAGGGTGGCGATAGCGGGAGTCCTTGCGATGCGGCCTGATGATGATACTGGATGAGCCTACGGCCGGCCTCTGGATCCCCAGGGCCGGGATGAGATCCTGGATCAGATTGAGCGGCTGAACCGCCGGTACGGCCTTACCATTCTCCTTGTCTCCCACAGTATGGAGGATGTGGCCCGCTATGTTGACCGGATTATGGTTATGAACCACGGGGAGAAGGTCTTTTGACGATACCCCGAAGGAAGTATTTAAACATTATAAGGAACTGGAAGACATGGGACTGGCGGCGCCTCCAGATTACCTATGGTCCAGGAGCTGCGGGAGCATGGGATCCCTGTGGATGATACAATTACGACTGTGGAAGAGGCAAGGGATGCGATTCTTAACCTCCTTCGGGAAAAGGGGGAGGCTCACATTGGCGATTAGGGATATTACAATCGGACAGTACTATCCGGTAGATTCACCGATCCACCGCCTGGATCGAGAACGAAGCTGTTTGGTACGATGATATACATTATTTCACTGTTTTTGCCGATAATCTGTGGTGCTACCCTGATTGCCACACTGTTTTTGACCCTGGTAGTCCAGACTTTTCAAAAGGTGCCTTTCAAATTCATTGTGAAGGGGCTGAAAGCAATTGTTTTCCTGCTGCTTATCAGCGTCAGCTTTAACCTGTTTCTGACGGACGGCCGGGAGATTTTCCGGCTCGGATTTCTGAAAATCACGGCCGAGGGCCTGAGTCTGGCCTTTTTATGGGCCTGCGTCTGATGTACCTGGTGCTTGGCTCATCGATCATGACGCTGACGACGACGCCGAACCAGCTTACGGACGGCCTGGAAAAGAGCCTCGGTTTATGAACAGGCTTCATGTGCCGGTTCATGAGGTCTCAATGATGATGTCGGTGCGCTGCGTTTTATTCCGATTCTGATTGAGGAGACGGACAAGATTATGAAGGCCCAGATGGCAAGGGGGCCGACTTTGAGACGGGCAACCTGATGCAGAGAAACGAAAGAGCATGATACCGCTTCTTGTTCCGCTGTTTGTCTCCGCCTTCCGCCGTGCAGCCGATCTTGCGATGGCAATGGAAGCCAGATGTTACAGGGGCGGTGCAGGGAAGAACGAAGATGAAAACCTCTGCACTATGAGAAAGAGGGACAGGGCGGCTTATGCCGTATTTATTATCTATCTGGCTGCTGTTATCGCGGTCCGCATTATTATGTAGAACCATGCCGGGAGAAGAATAGAATGAAACGTATAAAAACTGACTGTGGCATATGATGGCATACGGCTAGCAGATACAGCCCAATGGCGTGGAAAAATCGAGGAAGTGCTGAACAAGGCTTTAACAGGGCTTCTGGAAGGAGCCTGTTACCGTAATCGGGGCCAGCCGTACCGACTCCGGCGTACATGCGAGGGGGGAATGTGGCTGTCTTTGATACGGAGAGCAGAATACCGGGGATAAGATTTGCTTTGCATTAAACCAGCGCCTGCCGGACGATATCCGTGTCCAGGCATGGAAGAGGTTCCTCTCTCATTCCATCCGAGAAAAGCCAATTGCACAAAACGTATGAATACAAGATACTGAACAGAAAAATCAGCATGCCGCTGGAACGACTTTACAGCCACTTCTGTTATTTCAACCTGGACGTGGAAAATGATGAAGCAGGCAGCGGCACTTTTTAGTGGGCGAGCACGATTTCAAAAGCTTTTGCACGGTCCGCACCCAGGCAGAGGAGACGGTCAGGACGATCTACAGCCTTGATGTCTCAAAGGATGGGGATATGATTACGATTCGGATCAGCGGAAGCGGTTTTCTCTATAATATGGTGCGGATTATTACACGGAACCCTTGAAGGTCGGTCTCGGCGTATATCCTCGGAGCATATGGAAGAGATACTGGAGGCCAGGGACCGGTCGGGCAGCGGGGCCGAATCTTCATACCGGCGGTCGGTCTTACTTGTAAGCCTGGAATATGAAAAAGGAGCTTCGTCCGTTTTGGAGGGGGCAGAACAGGCACTGGCAGTATTACGTACTGGATCAGAGGGGAGGCAGGGACGGAGGCCCCGCCCTGACGCTTTACCGCTGCAGGGAGGAAGAGTTTGAGAGGCTTTGAGAAACGTGTCGTACATCAGGCTTGCGGAATGGAGCCACGGGGCGTTATCGTGACGGACGCGGAAAAGACAGGTTCGGGCCGGAGGCCGTTATGGATTTTATAAAGTTGTGAAGAATGGGACCGGATTCCAAATGGAGGATGCCGGACCGGAATAGAATTCGTCGGAAAAAACGGGGAAAATGAGTAAAACATTTGTGTATCTGGTTTATTTTGGCGTATATTCGCTGGCAATTTTATTTATTGGAAAGTCTTCCTTCAGGAGAGTGATTCTATCTCCAAATTCTTTGTCGGAGAGAGAAAAATCGGGCTTTGCCGCCTGTTTTTTACTTTGTGGGAACCTGGATTTCCAGCGGCCTAATTCTCAGGTATACGGAAATGTCTATCAGAACAGGGTGGCTGCACGGCCATGTCGGTAATTCCGTGGTTTATCGGGGCGGCGCTGATGCTGTGCAATCAGCAACCGGCTTTTGGCGTGACAACGATATCCTTACGATTCCACAGCTGATTCGGAACCGTTATGGCTCCAGGGCCCTTCAGATTGCCTCCGCCCTGCTGATGTCATGCGGTTATGTGCTTTTTATCTTTGTCATGCAGATTAAAAGATTTGGCATTACCGCCTCAATCTGCTTAATAATATTGATTATAAGGTAGCGGTTTTTCTGGTCTATCTCTTTATATTATATTCCACGTTCGGCGGCTTTAACTCGCAGTTATCAAGACAGAGATACCTGTAATCTGGTGATGCTGGCGCTCAGCGTAGGCGTGATTTATTTTTGTTATAGTCAGGAAGCGTGGAAGGCACATGGCTTTTTATCGGACAGCACTGTGGCGGGAGAAACACTGAAAGCCGGGTGGCGGTGGAGAACCCGGGATTGTTCCGGGACTATTCCCCCCTTATGTATATCTCCATGTTTTTCGGCTGGGGCATGGGACTGGCGACAATCCCCATGATCGGATTGTCGCTGCAAAAGATAAAGACGGCTAGAAAAAATGCTGCTGTTGTGCGATTGTTTTTCTGGCTCTGTTCTTCACGCCTCAGATAGGGCTGGGGCTTAAATTCTTTTTCCGCGTCTTGACACCTTTCATGATACGGATGAAATATTTTGTTTATGCGGTAAACTATCTGCTTCGTTCGTTTTTTCTGATCAGCGTAATCAGACGTGCCTTTCTATTCGCAGCTTTGCTGATAGGCTCCATGCTGTCTCTTTATGATGTGGCGGGGCAGTTCGGGAAGAATGGGATAGAAGGAGGACAAGCTGCTGGGGCGCGCCAGTGGTTTATATTCATCGGGTACCCTGGCTCCTGCATACTGTCCTGATTCCCCTGAGGGATATTCTCTTTTTCGGCGCCGATACTATGGGGGTTTTGCAGTGATTTTTACGCCTTTAATCTACGGGGCGCTGTTATATCCGGAGAGGAAACAAAAAGCGCCGGGGTTACGGTTCATTATCGTGGGCTTAATCTGTGCGGCCTGTTGCGAAGTGGGTAACTTCACCAGGGTACTGGGCCTTCCCGGCCACACAGCCTGTTCTGTTCTGGCATACCTTGTAATTCGTTTTCCAGAGGAAAACAGGCGCTAAAGGGTAACAGATCAGACAGGTTGCGCGTTGCTGCGCGGACCGTGCGAAAGCGTAGTGGAAGCGAGTTATCCGGGCTCCATCGCGCAGCGATTTTTATTAGCCGGATGCAGTGTAACAGTTCCCTTGTCGAACTGTTACGCTGAAAGGAAAGGGGCTGAAGAATGAAAAAATTTAGACCGACAGGCTGTCAAAATGGTTTTTCAGATAGAGAACGAAATCCTGGTCCATATTTTGTCGGAATTGTAAAGTAATCTAATGGTTTTTGGGGTAATTCTATTACAACGGTTACACGTTGCAGTAGACGTTCAGAAGCCAGCCGTCTACATGTTTGAGGAAATAAACAGGGATGTTGAGTATTTGTCCGGCCGTCTGAGCGAGAAGGAGCTGAAAGATAAAACTACACAGGTATTATGGGAGGCTATGTCCGGGATTACGGATAAGGACGGTCAGGTTATTACTATGAAGACAGCTCTGTTCAGGGCATAAGACGGTATTTTTAACGAATGAGGCGCGAACAAGCTGGGATGGAAACTGGAATTTCTGATGAGACGAAAAATATGTTTGAGGAAGAAATTCTGGAAAAACAGAATATATCGTCATCAGGGGCCATCGCATCCCTTCTTATCATCACACAGGCCAGTAGTTTTTATTTCCCATAACATTACAAGGCCAATCCAGCAGTATGAGCAGTACGATGCCGGGAAATAAACACAAAAATAAAGGGAAACTACAGGAGCTACCGGTCTCGAATCGGTGAAAAGAAAAGACGAAAATAGGCCAGCTGGCTGTTAACATTTGAAAGAACCCTGCTCCGTAACATGGATAACTATACTAAGATGGAGTATACCAGCAAAAATGTCGGCGACGCTTGCCCATGAGAATAAAAACCCGATTGCGGGAGTACGTTCAGGGATACAGCTTTTTAAAGGGAGGCAGCCAAAGAAAGTGACAAAATGCTGTGCGAGAGGCATGATTAAAGAGGTTGACAGAGGGACCACTCTGATTATGAATCTTTTACTCTTTCCGTAAAAGAAGGAATCCCCAAAGGATGTGATATCCTTTGAAAAGTCATTGGGTGAGATTGCGATGATTTATTCCAAGGGGGCGGAGGGACAGGGGTGTCGTGATGGAAAACGCGTAGAGGAAGGACTGACAGGCTATCTGAGATGAGAATAATTCCGCCAGATTGCCCACAACCTGATCAGCAACAGCATTAAATCAGTTACCGGCATTGAGGGGAGAATCAGGATATCAGGAAGAGAGGCAGGAACAAGGCTCTGATTGAGGTTTCGAGGATCCGGAAGGAGTCAGCAGGAAGAACGGCAGAGCTGAATACGTTCTACAAAAGAGCATTAACGGAATTGGAATTGGGTCTTGCTATTGTAAAAGAAGCTGGTGGAACAAAACGGCGGCCTGATGGAGATGGTCAGTTCCCCACGGGAGGGACCTGCAGTGGCTGTCATTTACAGGAGGGTAAAAAAAAAGTGAAGAAAATATTAGTCGTGGATGATGAATTTCCGTTACACACTGGAGGAAGGGGCTGAAGGACAGGGGATATGACGCCAAATCGGCCGGGACCATAGAGAGGAGGCCGTAGAGTGTGTAAAGAAATTCCAATCTGAATGTCGATCCCTAAGAGGCTTGTAATCTTTCTGGAGCATAGCGTGGATGAGATTTGCCACCTTCAAAAAATATGGATGAGGATATCCAGGTCATTTTTGATGATGACGGCCTACGGCTCCGTATCCCAGGCAGTGGAGGCGACCAAAAGAGGGGCTACGATTATGTTCTGAAACCGTTTGATGTGGATGAAATCAATTTTATTATAAAAAAGATGTCTAGACAGATGAAACGTGGATTCTCTGAATTTTTGAAGGGAAAATCCCAGGATTTTGAAGGTCAGTGAGGCTGTCTGCCAGATCCGTCCCAGATCAAGGTGCTGGGGTGAAAAAGACTCTGTCAAATGTCCTGATCAGGGGAAACGGGGACCCGGAAAAGAGGTGGGGCCAGACAGATTCATGACTGCAAGTAAGTGACAGGAGAGAAAAAATCTGATGGTCAGAATCAACTGCAGGGCAATCCCTGAAAATCTCCTGGAAAGTAGTGAGCTGTTCGGTTACGAAGGGGCGCGTTTGGTGGAGCGCTGAAGACGAAGAAAGGGCTGATAGAGCTGGCTAACGGCGGAAACCGGCCTTCCCTGATGAAATCGGAGAAACTGCCTCTTACTACATACAGACAAAGCTTTTTGACTTTCTGGTTGACCAGGAAATACAAACGAATCGGCGGTCTGGAAGATATCGATTGGATGTACGGGTGATTGCCGCGACCAACAACCGGAATCTGGAGGGCGATTGCGCAGGGCCAGTTCCGTGAGGAGGATTTACCGCCTCAATGTGATGCAGAATTAATTCCTCCGGGAGCGGCAGGAAGATCTCCACTTTGTGAATACTTATCTGGACTACTATAATAAATCCTTTGCGAAAAACATTGAGAGGGTAGAGCCGGATTTTTATGGGGAGCTGATTTTATATGACTGAAAAGGAAACGTCCGGGAGGGTAAGAATATCTTTTGAACGCTGCTTCCCCTGTTCAGCCAGGAATGTCCTGAGAAGCACGAGAACTGAGTTGAAAGCAAAAACGGAGACCGGCGGACATGGAACTGTTATTATTTGGAGAAAGGTCCAATCGGCCTGGAACCAGGGAAGTTTTAGTGCTGGAAAATTATATATGAATCAGGCGCTCAAAAAATCGCACAATAATAATCTGACCAAAGCCGCGCTCTCCTGGGAACGACCAGTTTTTCCTATCAAGAGAAGATGGAGAGGGTAGGAATAAAGAGCAGAAACCAAGTAAACCACATCGTTGCAAAAACGCAAAAATCGTGCGTTTTTGCACGATTTTTGTTAATTAGCCATAAAAATAAAAATAATCGAAATAAATATTGAAAAAATATTAAAGTCAGATAAAATAGTACTGTGAGGGACTACATATGGTTCGAGGGGCAAATAAACAGTGAAGGTAAGGAGGAAAAGACTATGTATTATGTGGTTTGAACAGTGATTTGGGAGAGAGCTTCGGCAGTTATACGATCGGTATGGATGCGGAAATTCTCAAGTATGTATCATCCGAAACGTTGCATGCAGCTGGCACGCAGGCGATCCGATTGTAATGGAAAAGACGGTTGCCGTTGCGAAGGACTCAACGGCGTTGCCGTAGGCGCACATCCCGGATTTCCTGATTTGATGGGATTCGGAAGAAGGAATATGGTAGTTACCCGGAGGAAGCAAGGCGTATGTGAAGTATCAGCTGGGGGCTTTAAAAGCATTTACAGACAGCCACGGTGTGAAAATTCAGCATGTAAAACCGCACGGGGCTCTCTATAATATGGCGGCAGTCGATGAAAAGCTGGCAAGGCAATGTGCGAGGCAGTTTATAAGTAGAATAAAGATATCATTTTCTAGGACTGGCAAGGCTCAAAAGATGATTGAAGCGGCCCGAAGCGGCGCGCCAAGGCAGCCAGCAGTATTTGCAGACAGGGCATATAATGACGACGGAACTCTGGTATCCGGGAAACTGGAAGGTTCGGTTATCAAGGATAAAGACCTGGCTATTAAACGCGTAGTCAGAATGGTAAAAAAAAGGAAAAGTGGAGAGCATTAACGGAAACGACATTAATATCAAGGCTGATTCCATCTGTGTTCAGGTGACAAATCAAAAGCTCTTGAGTTTGTAAAAAATATCCGCGAAACTCTGATCGCGGAGGGTGTAAATATTAAAATCTGTTTTAATGGGAATGGGAAAACCTTAGACAGTATTCACAATGAAGGAGATATATATGGGAGAGAAGAAAAAAATAATATGACGGTCCTTTTGGACAGCGTTCCTGATGGCGACATCGGCTATCGGACCCGGCTTTCTGACACAGACAGCCACTTTACAGGCCAGTACGGTTCAATTTTGCAATGGTTATCATCTGCCATCCTTCTGGATGTCACGACGCAGTTAAACATCTGGTCGATTATCGGTGTGTCCGGTATGCGCAGCCAGGATATTCAACAAGGTTCTGCGGGACTCGGTTACATTTTTATCGCGCGTTCCTGGTTGCCCTCGGCGGCCTGGTATTTAATATTGGAAACGTGGGCGGAGCCGCCACGGGACTGAACGTAATGTTCGGACTTCCGGTCAGGCCGGCACGATTATCCGGCGGAGCCATCGGCATCCTGATTTTCCTGTCCAAAAGGATGCCAAATCCAGTATGGATAAGATGACAAAGTATCTGGGAAGCATTATGATTCTTGTGGTACTCTTTGTGGCATTCAAATCAAAGCCCCGGTTGGCGAGGCAGTGACAAGCGTCTTCAGTTTTCAGAAGCCGGGACTGGTATTCCCGATGATTACACTACTCGGCGGAAGCTGCAGCGGATATATTACTTTCTCCGGCGCCCACCGTCTTCTCGACGCAGGCTTTCAGGGACCAAGGATCTTCCGGAAGTGCGCAGATCCGTTCTTATGGGAATTACTGTCAGGCACCATGAGGGGGCTCTTATTATTCCTTGCTGTTCTGGGCGTTGTTACGGCTATGCCGCAGGGGTGTGTGAAGCGTGCATGGGTAGCGGTCCCCCGCAGCAGCATTCCAGGCAGGCGCAGGCGTGATCGGCTATAAGATTTTCCCGGCCTTGTTATTTTCTTTGCGGCATGTACGTCTATTATCGGTGCGGCTTATACTTCCGTTTCCTTCTTAAAGACACTGCATCCATTTATCATGGAAAATGAAAAATGGTTCGTTATCGGATTTATTGCCCGTTTCTACCGTAATTATGACTTTATTAGGCCAGCCTGCAACTCTGCTGGTACTGGCAGGTTCCGTAAACAGCCTGATTCTTCCTCTGACTCTTCTGACCATCCTTCTGGCCAGCAGGAGAAAAGATATTGTGGGGAAAATTATAAGCACCCGATGGTTCCTGATTGTTCTGGGACTTGGCGTTGTCCTTCCTGACAGGATATTCCCTTCAGGTATCATGGCGCTACCAGAAGATTCTGACCATCTTTGGATAATGAATTGACAGTAAAATTAGTGGTAACAAGCCTGTACAGCGGCTTGTTACCGTTTTGGAGAAAAAATATGAGCGAAGTAAGATACCTTGTATCAGGCGACTGCTCCGTGTGTGTTAATTCGGCAATGAAATCAGTCCTGAAATCAATAAGAGAAAATCAGGGCGTTTAAAATCGCCGTTGAAAAAAGCGGAACTAAGTGGAGAGATCACAAACCTGAACCAGGGTAGGCGGGAAGTAAGTGGAAGGAAGAAAACCGGGGCAGGAGACAGATTGCCCCCAATACCGAGAAAACAATGCCATTGCGGAACCCCAGGTGATATTTGCGCTTTCGCCGAGCGCAACGTATGCGTTCACCAATGAGTCGGACCACGTATGACAGCATAAAAAATTCTGGCGGCGATATTATTACCGATGGAATCGTGCACGCGAGTAATTCATCATGTCTCAGCATGGACAGCCACAATCATTATGCATGGTAGAGTAATCAAATGCCTCAGATAAGGCCAGGTGAAAGTTATACAAAGATTGCAAGCGTTATTTCCCCAGTGATGCTGCGGCCCAGTCCAGGCTGGTGGGGGATATAAGGTAAAATCTGCAAAGTGCTCTATCAGTCGAGAGTGCATTGCGGAATTAGCGGCCATCGTGGCACAGGTGAACAATTCAGTATGTGAAGTCAGTGAGTAGCGTTATTATCACGGTGCCGGAGCCTGCCGCCGGGCATGCGGTTGTCCAGGCCCCACCGTCCGCGCCTGGGAAGCCGGAACGTATAAGGTTCGGATTTAAAGGAGAGACCATATCGTCGAGCTTCAGGAAGAGAGGAGAACAGGCTGCGCTAGAATAATCTATTTAAAATCAAATGGGAGTAAGGTGAAGATACACACCATATGAAAGAAATGCCTGAAGAGATCTTGGAAACTGATACGTTCCGGAGAAATATCACCGGACGGCAGGTGAATGTGCGGTAGTATACGCACAGGCCAACCTGGTTATTATACGAAAAAGTGGGCAAATATGCTGGAACAGAAGATTTAGAATTTGCCGCAGAATCCGGAAACCATGTCCGATCCTGAAGCGGTGGAAGGAACTCCGGATGTTCAAGATGGTGGCAAGGCCTCTAATATCAAAAATGGACATCCCAAGATATTTCATCTAATTATTGTTTTGAGCTTCAGACGGAAGAGAATTTGTAATGATGCATCCCTACTGGTATCGTGTTCCCATTTCAGGCCGCAGCTTCTCCTCGCTATGGAAGCGTTTCATGAGGTGGAATTGAAGTGTGTGCTATATTGGGATGGGCTGTAATGTGCCTGTATACAAGACGAACATCGCCTGTGAGTAGGGGTATTTGAAGGACCGATGGTGGTCGGCATGCGTCCGATGACACCTGAGAATGCAGGGAGAAGGCCGTAAAGAAACACCGATATGGACATTCGAATGTTCATTGAGTGCCCGTGCAAGATAGGGGTAATCTTTATGCGATTTTGGAATCATGGATATCAACAAGCTTGATTACGGCGTCCGCAAAAGAGGGAGAGATTCCCGTATTCTGGCTGCGCGCGTTAGCCTCCGCAGGCACCGAGAATGCGAAGCTGCCCCTTGTAATACCCATGCTCCGGAGACAGGCATCGTACAAATGTCCTGAATAACAGGAGTTGATTTCCCGGAGGCGAAGAAACGTAAAATAAAGCCATTATGGCCCTATTAAATTATTAATAAATTCATAAGAAAAAAAAGGC